>Ga0082212_10005197_pt1 | contig 17829 bp, 6 predicted proteins | sample TergutNt197P3_FD_71548 | JGI IMG/M metagenome (GOLD analysis project Ga0082212, IMG submission 71548) | Neocapritermes taracua P3 segment gut microbial communities from Petit-Saut dam, French Guiana - Nt197 P3 | ecosystem: Host-associated > Arthropoda: Insects > Digestive system > Gut ... | reverse complement strand
GATCTCGCGGCCAACACCCTGAAGACCGGGGGGACGCACATCACCCCCGTCGGCATCGGCCCGATCGTCGGCCAGGCCGCCGCATCCGTGCCGAACCTCGCCGCGATCGGCTCCCCCGACGCCGTGATCACGGGCGGCTGGGCAGACGCCGCAGAGGCCCTGCGTGACGCGATCCTGTACTCCTGCACACCGCACCTGACGGTCGAGAAGTACACGGTCCCGTGGAACTGGACCGAGGCCGATGGTCTCGCCGGTCACCGCGCGGGCGCCGGCTGGGTCTTCACCGCGAGCGACCTCGCGCCTACGAGCTCGTTCGGCACGATGAGCGGCTTCCAGCGTGCTACCGACTCCACCGGTCAGACGACCTGGTTCTTCGAGCCGGCCGCCACGACCACCGTCGGCAGCGTGACCATCACCGAGACGCAGCAGCTCGGGTACTCGCTGGTCCAGCGGCCGGGTGACGCCAACGCGGTCTGCACCCAAGCCGTGGCAGGCGGCACGCCGTCCAGCGGGCTCGGCGTAGAGAACGAGGGTGACCTCGGCTTCCGGGTCGGCCACATCGGTTTCCAGGACTCGATCACCTGCCAGGTGGTCAACCGTCGTCCGGCGCCGGCATCCGTCGCCAACCTGGAGGCCTCCGGCACCTACGGCGTCGACTACACCTGGGGCATCACCAAGCAGGTGCAGGATGTCGAGCGCAACTGGGTCGACGAGGCGACGTTCTCGACGCTCCCTGGTGGCTCGGTCGGCGTCGACTACCGTCTCGCGGTGACCGCGCAGCGCGCGGAGACCCACCGGGCGACGGCCGTGAGCTTCGACGTGACCCGCCCGGCGGGCGCGAACGTCGGTAGCGAGCAGGTCCGGGTCGTGATCAACGGCACAGAGGTCCACGCAGCCGCGCTCTCGGGCTTCCCGGTCGGGACCACAACGGTCAGTGTGCCGCAGTCAGCACTTCCCGCTCCCGGCAGTGCTCCGGCGACGGTGGCGCTGTACATCGGCTCCACGCAGGTCCAGTCGACCATCGTGGTCCCGAGCTTGACGAGCACGACGAACGCGACCGCGGCGCTGACGGACAGGTTCCTGGACTCGTTCGCCGACGTCACGGCTTTCGCTGACGCGTTCGGCACGGTCACGCTCGACGCCACGGCACGCGAGGCCCTCACGGGACCCGTGGCAGATGGCGCGTCGGTGACCGACCCGACCGAGGGCGGTCCGCTGGCTTGGGAGTTCAGGTACCCGGCGACTCTCGCCGGCCCGACGCTCCCCGACGCCTCGGTCCAGGCCGACAACATCGCGCGGGTCACCCCGGGCGATGACGTCGAGGACTACGACGAGGACGACGCGACGGTGATTATCACGACCGAGCCCGTCCCTCCGCGCCTCGAGGTCACCGCCAGTGCGGCGTACTCGACGGACTACACGTGGGAGATCGTCAAGCAGGTCCGTGTCGCCGACGCGGACGACGCGTGGGCCGACGTGGCTGAGGCCACGGTCGACCCGGGCTCGGACGCCACGTTCGAGTACCGCCTGGTCGTCCGCGCCGTGCGCGACTCGACGCCGGTCGTCGTCAACGGGCAGGTTGTCGTCTCCAACAACAACGCCACCCCGCTGACGCTCGCCGATGGCGACCTGGTCGTCGAGCTGGGAGAGGTCTCGGTGCCGCTGCAGGGTGCGGTGATCCCCGCTCGGGGCTCGCTCCCGCTCTCGTTCCAGCACCAGCTGGCGCACCCTGTCGCCTGGCCGCTCGCGGTCACCGCGAGCATCGGTAACGTCGAGGCAACTGCGACCATCGCGTCCGCGGACGTGACGGTCACCAACGCGACCGCCAGGCTCACGGACACCTTCGCGCCGCCGTTCGCCGGTCTCGACGCCTTCGGCGACGCCTTCGGTGAGGTCACACTGGACGCGGTCGCCCGCGTGGCGACCGTCGGGCCCCTGGGTCCGGGTGCGGTGAGCGTGACATCGCCGGGTGCGGACGGCGACCTGGTGTGGGACCTCGTCTACCGGGCGACCATCGACGGCCCGGCACTCCCGGGCGACTCGGTCACGGCAGTGAACGAGGCGGTCATCACCCCCGATGACGACGGGGACCCCGACGAGGACGAGGCGAAGGTCATCATCACGACCGACCCCGTCGCTCCTCGCATCGAGATCGTCGCCGGCGTGGCGTACTCGACCGACTACACCTGGGAGATCGTCAAGCAGGTGCGTGTCGCCGGCTCGGATGCCGGGTGGGTCGACGAGGCCCGGGCTGAGACGGTCCCCGGTGGAGATGTCGCCGTCGAGTACCGCCTGGTGGTCCGGGCGGTGGGTGAGTCGACCAACCCGGTCGTCACCGGAGCGGTCCGCATCCACAACGACAACGCCTCGGAGCTGATCGTGTCCGACGACCTGGTCGTCGAGATGGGGGGCGCGACGCAGACGTTCGAGCTCGACGGCTGGGGGGTCCCGGCCGAGGGCCAGATCGTGCGGCTTCTGAACAACCTGACGCCGCAGCACCCGGTGGCATCGCCGCTGGCCGTCACCGCGACGCTCGGCGCAATCGTCGAGTCGATCACGGTCACGCCGGTCGTGACTGTCACCAACGGGACCGCCGCGCTCACGGACGCCTTCGTGGCTCCGTTCGCCGACCTCGACGCCTTCGGCGACGCGTTCGGTGCCGACGTCGTCCTCGACGCGCCGCGGCGGACGGCGGTCCACGCCGACCCGCTCGGTGAGGGTGCGTCGGTGACCAACCCGGGTCCGACCGGCGACCTGGTCTGGGAGCTCGTCTACCCGGCGACGCTCGCCGGGCCGACGCTCCCGGGTGACTCGGTCACGGCCGACAACACGGCCGTGGTGACCCCGGACGGCGACGGCGACCCCGACGACGACGACGCAAGGGTCATCATCACGACCCCGGCTGTCGCGCCGCGGATCGACGTCTCTGCCGAGGCGGAGTACGCGACGAACTTCACGTGGGAGATCGTCAAGCAGGTCCGTGTCGCCGGCTCGAACGCCGAGTGGGCTGACGCGGCCGATGCCCGGGCCGTCCCGGGCAGCGGAGTCGAGTTCGAGTACCGGCTGGTGGTCCGTGCCTCCGGCACGCCGTCCACCCCGGTGGCGGTCAGCGGTGAGGTCGTCGTCCACAACGACAACGCCACTCCGCTGACGCTCGAGGCGGGCGACGTCGTCGTCCAGCTCGGTGGTGTCACGCTGCCGCTGCCCGCCGACGCGCTGGTCGTCCCGGCGACGGGCAACGTCACGCTCGCGTTCTCCCAGAGCCTGGGGCACCCGGTCACGTGGCCGCTCGCGGTCGACGCCACCCTCGGCAGCGTCGAGGACTCGGCGACCATCGCGTCCGCGGACGTGGACAGGTCGTTCACCAACGCGACCGCCGTGGTCTCGGACACCTTCGTGGAGTTCGAGGACGCGTTCGAGGGCGAGGCTGACCGCCGGCTCGACGCCCTGGAGCCGACTGCCAACGCGCAGTGGGACGCGGAGTCGGGCGCCTGGGTCTTCACCTACACCGCCGTTCGCGGCGAGGAGGTCCCGCCCGGTGGCTATGGCGAGTTCGAGAACACCGCCACGGTGGACCCGGACGGCGACGGCCCGTCGGACGATGACGACGCCATCGTCACCGTCCGCACCGGCCTCCCGCTCGAGGTCGTCGGTGAGGGCTGGGGCACCCTGGTCCGCACCTACGGCTGGGAGCTCGTGAAGCAGGTCCAGGACGTCAACGGCACCTGGGTCGACGCCGCGACGCTGCCCGCTGACGCGGACGGCAACGCGGAGTTCCGCTTCCGGGTGATCGTCCGTCCTGCCGGGTCGACCGACAGCGACTGGGCCTTCCAGGGCCTGGCGACGATCCACAACGACAACGCGTGGGACGTGACGGCGCGGAACGTCACCGCCACGATCTCCGGTGTGGGTCTCGACGAGCCCGTGGTGGTCCAGCTGGGCGACTTCCTCGTCGAGGCCGGCGGGTCGGTCGACCTCGACCTGGCCGCCATCCTGGAGGACGTCGACTACGAGCAGTTCGACTCGCTCGTGATCTCGATCGCCTGGGACGAGGACGAGGCGTTCTCCACGGAGACCGCCGACTCCTTCACCATCCAGGCGGAGTGGGACGCCGACCACGCCCCGGTCAACCGCGTCGTGAACGTCTACGACGACCTGGCCGGCACGGTCGACGCCCCGGTGCTCCTCGGCACCATCGACGACTGGTACGGGGACTCGGCTGACGCCGTGATCAACGTCCGCGATGGCGTCGACGTCGCATTCGAGGACGGCGAGTTCCGCTTCATGTACTCGCTGGTCCTTGCGGCCGACGACGGTGAGCTCTCGACGACGTCGGACAACCGGGCGTGGATCTCCGGCCACGATGACGAGAACGGTGTCCTCGACGACGACGAGACGCAGCAGACGATCGTCCTGTACGACCTGGCGCTGCGCACCTGGGTGAACGAGGTCTTCCGGCCCGGAGCGACGACCCCGTCGTACGTCCGGTACGCGGACTTCCAGGAGGGTCCCGACTACGAGATCCCGTACACCACGTTCGACGACGGTGAGGCGAACGTCTACCTCGGCGACGAGCTGGTGAAGCCGATCGTGGTCTTCAACCAGGGAGAGCACGCGGTTCGCGTGACCGAGATCGTCCACTACCTCGACCTCGAGGACGCGATCGACCTGGCACCCGACAACGGGTGGGACTGGGAGGTGCGTGCCAACGGCAACGCCTACCTGTCCCTCGAGGGTGACGACGCCATCGTCCTGGAGCCGGGCGAGCACTATGCGCTGACCATCCGGCTCGTGGTCACCGGGTACGGGATCAGCGACGACGACGCCCTCATCGACGAGCGTGACCCGCTCCCTGGTGAGGCCGCGGAGAACCTCGACCAGCGGCACGTGAACCTGCACTCGTTCGTCGAGATCAGCGGGTTCGAGGGCTACGTGCCCGCCGGGGGCCCGATCCCGGAGCCGGAGGAGCCTGAGGTGCAGCCGTACCTCGCACCGATGGGCCTGTTCTCGGCGGCGTTCGCACCGCTGGACGAGGAGTTCTCCGGTGGGCTCGTCCTCGCCGCTCCGGCGGCGGCCGAGGCCGGCACGTGGATGGCCGGCGTGGTCGACATCGACTCGACTCCGTACAGCGCCGACCATCTCGACGAGAACGGTCAGCTCAACCTCGACAACTGGGTCGACAACACGGTGACGAACACCGGGTTCATCTTCGGCAGCGACGTGACGCTCGACGCGACGCTCGACGAGGACGACCACGACGGCGAGATCATCCGGGTCGTGTTCCCGGTGAGCGACACGGAGGACCCGCCGGAGATCCCGACGCCGCCGGCTCCGGCTCCGGCCCCGACGCCCGGCCCGGGTGTCAGCGCCGAGACGGGTGGTGCCGCCCTGGGCACCAGCGTCTGGGGGATCGTCGCCCTCGGGGCCGCCGCTCTGACGGCCCTCCTGGGGATGCTGCTCCTGCGCCGCCGGCGTGACGGGCAGGCCTCCGAGAGGGGCTGACACGCACGACCCTGAGGGGGAGGTGCTCACGGTGACACCGTGAGCGCCTCCCCCTCGGGGTGCCCCACCCGACCGCCGTGACCTGCACCATCGGGAGTCTGCGCATCGTCGTCGTGGGGCGGACGTGCCGACCGTCTGAAGCACGGGCAGACGCACCGGGCGACAGTGTGCGCCATCCCACGCGTGCCAGAGGGACACGCCCGAGGTGCCGGTGTGGCAGTCCTTTTACCGTGAGCGTCCCGGTTCATCGGATCTGTCAAAGGCGAAAGGGTGTTTCACATGCCCAGACATGGGAAGTCCCGAGGGGCGCTCACCACGCCTCGTCGGCAGCTGGTCGCGGCGCTCACGGCGCTCGCAGTGATCTCGGGCGGCTCCGTCGCCTTCGCGCAGGGCCCCGACGACGACCTGCTTCCCACCGCCTCGGTGACGGCGGAGGACCCGGTCGAGGAGCCCACCCCCGAACCCACCGACGAGCCGTCGGCCGAGCCGACGGACGAGCCGACCGGCGACCCCGGCGGCGACCCGGCCGAGGCCCCCGCCGCGACCCCGGTGCCGGAGCCGTCGGCCGAGCCGACGGAGCCGCCCGCCTCCGGCCCGCAGGGCTACGCGAGCGCCCTCGCACCGGACGCCCAGCCGAACGCGCCCCCGGTCGGGATCGCTCCCGCCGCCTTTGCCTTCAACCCGCCGGGCACGCCGCTACCGGGCGGCACCGGCCCTGACGGCTACTACGACGGCTTCAACGACGCGCCGTGGTTCTCGGGCGGCGTCACCGACGCCCACTGGCCGTGGAACGCCGGCCACTTCCAGGGCAACCCGAACAACTCCGACGCCGACCTCGGCACCGTCCACGCGCGCACCACGCTGCGCGACGGCGACGTGTGGGCCAACGTCGCGTTCGACCTCGAGGCATTCACAGGCTCGGTCGCGTTCGTCGTCGAGCTGAACCAGAACGAGAACCGCCCGGGCGCTTTCCCCGTGCCGGACCGTGTCGCGGGCGACGTCGTCCTCTTCATCTCGCACCAGGGCGGGAACACCCGCGTCGAGCTGCGGCGCTGGACCGGCTCCGGCTGGAGCGCCCCGTCGGCCGCCGACGCCAGGTTCTTCGAGTTCACCGCCAACCAGGACACCCGCATCGTGACCGCCTCGGTCAACGTCTCCGCGGTGTTCGACAACGCCCCCGGGCTGACCGACTTCTGTCTCGGCGGGTTCGGCATGCTCAACGTCCGCACGATGACGTCGCACGCGTTCACCGCGAACCTGCGCGACTGGATCGGCGGCATCCCCATCACCACGCCGCAGGCGTGCACCGCCGAGCTCACCGTCAACAAGACCGAGCGTCCCGCCTCGGGCGCCGAGCGCCCCGGCGCCGGCTGGGAGTTCACGGCCTCGGCCACCGACCCGCTGAGCGTGGACGGCGCGGCGACGCGCACCACCGGCGACGACGGCCGCGTCACCTACGAGCTGGGCGTCGCCCACATGACGCAGCGCGGCACCGTGACGGTCACCGAGACCCTGCGCGAGGACTGGCGCCTCGCCGAGGCCGTGTGCACCGTCAACGGCGCGCCCGCCGCGGGCTTCACGCTCCAGGGCGCCACGCTGACCGTGCCGGGCGTCGGCAAGGACGACGTCGTCGTCTGCGACGTGCTCAACGTGCAGTACGACGCGCTGGCCGCCGCCGGCTCCGCCGCGGGCACCTACGTGCAGCCGTACGCGTGGGAGATCGACAAGAGCGTCGACCAGCCCACCGCGAACGCGCGCCCGGGCGCCGGCCACGAGTTCGACTGGACCATCACCGTCCAGGCCGAGGCGCTCGCCCAGGCCGAGTTCGTCGCCACGAGCTCCGTGACGATCACCAACCCCGACGGAGGCCGCGCCCGTAGCCTCGCCGACGTGTCGATCCTGCTGGGCGGCCGTGCGCCGACGTCGGTGCAGCCCGCCCTGACGGGCACGCTCGCGCCGGGTGCGAGCCAGACCTTCGAGGTTACCTGGGCCCTCGCCGAGCACCCGGGCACGCCCGACGTGACCGTGACGCTTCCGGGCTCCGCCGCACCCGTCACCGTGGCCACGGCCTCGGTGTGGACCGCGCGCGCAGAGCCGGGCCGCTTCGCGGACCTCACGGACGAGTTCCCCGAGTTCGCCGCGGCCTTCCCCGGCCTGGGCCGGCTCGACGCCCGGGAACACCTCAGCGCCCGTGACTTCACGTACTCCGCCACCCGCGGCCAGGCCGTGACCCCGGGCCAGTGCCTCCCGTTCGAGAACCTGGCGACCCTCACGGTCGGCGGTGACGCCCTCGAGGCGTCGGCTGTCGCCGAGGTCTGCGTCGGCGAGGACCTCGCCGTCTCCAAGACGGCGCCTGCTTCCATGCAGCGCACGTTCCTCTGGGACCTGGCCAAGGACGTGCTCGACCCAAGCACGCTCGCGGCCGACGCGAACAACCAGGCGACCTTCACCTACCTGGTCACCGCCACCCCGCGCGGCTTCTCCGACACCGACTGGACGCTCAGCGGCACCATCCGCGTGGAGAACCCGAATGCGTGGGCCGTCCCGCTCGCGTCGGTCGTGGACACCCCGCACCTGGGCGTGGGCGTGACCTCCGCGGTCTGCACCCCGGACGCCCCGGCGGACGGTGACCAGCACGTGGTGCCTGCCGGCGGCTTCCTGGAGATCGGCTACACCTGCTCGATCACGGGCCAGCCGAACCTCGCGGGCACCAACGTCGTCACGGTGACGTGGGACCCCGAGGTCGCCTTCTCGGCGACCGGCACGGCCTCGCACACCGAGGGCGTCCAGTTCGTGTTCTCGCCGACCAACCAGACCGTCACGGTCATGGACGACAAGACCGACCCGGCCAACCCGGTCGAGCTCGGCACGGCGACGTGGAACGCGGAGGGCCTCCCGACGACGTTCCCGTACGAGATCACGGTCGACGGCCCGGTCTGGCCGGCCAACACGGTCGACCACACCAACCGCGCGTGGATCGCCGAGCTGCCCGACATCGAGGACGACGCCGTCGTCACGGTGACGAACAGCCCGTTGGCCGTCGTCGTCGAGGCCACCGGCTCGTACACGATCGAGTACAACTGGACGCTGGGCAAGGTCCTGACGTCGGACAACTCGCCGGCCCGGGCCCGCCCGGAGACGGGGGAGACGTTCGGCTTCGGCATCACGGTCACGGCCGAGGAGCTGGAGCAGCGCGACTTCCTCGCGACTGCGACGGTGACCCTCACCAACCCGAACCCGTTCCCGGTGCCCCTCACGGGCTTCACCGTGAACGTCAACGGCACGGACGTCCCGGTCACGGCCGACGGCGAGATCCCCGCGAACGGCACCTCCACGCTGACGTTCACGCTGCACGACGACGACGCGCGCCCCGGCGCCCGCACCATCGTCGTGACGAACACCGCGGGCACGCAGGCCGATGCGGCCGTCGACTTCGACGACGTCACGCCGGACGAGGTCAACCGCTTCGCGGACCTCTCGGACACCTTCCCGGAGTTCGGGCCGAGCGTGCGCCTCGACGCTCTCGACCTCATCGAGAGCGCCGAGGACGGCCACTTCACCTACGACGCACTCCGCGGCGACCAGGTGGGACCCGGCCAGTGCGACGAGTGGACCAACACGGCCACGCTCGCCCTGGACGACGACCAGCTGACCGACCAGGTCACGGTCAACCTGTGCACGGGCCTGGACCTCGGCATCGAGAAGACCGTCGTGTCTTCGTTCCAGCGCACGTTCAACTGGGAGCTGAGCAAGCAGATCCTCGGCAACAGCACCCTGCCGGCGGGCCTCGACCGCACCGCCACGTTCGAGTACGAGGTGACGGTGACCCCGCTCCCGTACTCGGAGGCGCTGTGGGTGATGGAGGGCGAGATCACCGTCTCGAACCCCAACACCTGGGACGTCGACGTGACCGTCGTCGACATGCCTGACCTCGGTGACGACGTCACGTGCTCCATCGTGGGTGACGACGAGGTCACGATCGGGGCCGGCGACGAGCTGACGTTCGAGTACGCCTGCCACTTCGCCGGCGCGCCGAACCTCGCGGGCAACAACACCGCCCGCGTGAAGTGGAACGCGGACGCCGCGGGCTCCGCGAACGACTCGGCGGAGCACGTCGTCGACATCGACGAGGGCGACTGGGACACGACCCTGGTCAACCGCACCATCACGGTGCTCGACGACAAGACCGACGCCGACGGCGAGCCCGTCGAGCTCGGCACGGTCGAGTGGAACGCTGCCGGCACGCCGACCACGTTCCGGTACTCCCTGACGCTGGCCGGACCCGCGGCCACCGGCCCGGGAACCGTGACGCACCCCAACACGGCCTGGATCGACGGCCTGCCGATCGAGGCGCCGTTCGCTGACGACGCCGAGGCGACCGTCGTCGGCTACGACCTGGCCCTGCGCGGCTGGATCTCCGAGCTGCACCGCCCCGGTGACGGCATGATCCACTCGCGTCACCACGGACTGGACCAGGGCAACCCGACCGGCCACCCGAGCGGCGTGACCGTCACGGGCTCGGAGGGTCCCGAGGACCCGATCATGTACACCACGTTCGACGACCCGGACGCGGACCTCAAGATCGGCGACACCCTCGTGAAGTCGGTCGTCGTCTTCAACCAGGGCGACCACGCCGCCCGCGTGACGGGGATCGTCAACTACCTGGTCCCCGGCCTGGAGCTGGCCCCCGCCTCCGCGTGGGCCGAGGTCGGCCACACCGACCTGGGCTGGGCGCTGAACCAGAACGGTGACGCGGTCCTGGAGCTCTCGGCGAACGACGCGATCGTCCTCCAGCCGGGCGCGCACTACGAGACCGTCGTCGTGCTGGTCACCACGGACGCCGCCCTGACCGGGTCCGGCATCCACGACGAGACCGACGGCCCGGACGACCCGAACCAGGACAACCAGGTCCACGTCAACTTCGACACGATCACCGAGATCAGCGGGTTCGACGGCTGGGTCCCGGACGCGACGGTCCAGGCGGAGCAGTCGTTCCTCCAGCGGGCCATGGCGCTCCTGGCGGCTCCGTTCACGGCGAGCGCCGCGGGCGGGCTCACGGACGGCGTCTGGTCCACCGACCTGGGCATCGACGAGGTGCTCGACGTCGACTCGACGCCCAGCACTGACAACGTCGACCACTGGTCGTTCGATGTGGACAACTTCGTCGGCGCCCAGGCGACCACGGGGCTCATGAGCTTCGCGGCCTTCGCCTCCCAGGCGACGGACCAGGACGACCACGACGGCGAGACCCTGCGCCTGCTGGTCCCGCTGCCGCTGGTGCTCGGCCTGGACGTCCAGGGCGCCTACGACGTCGACTTCCAGTGGTCCATCGAGAAGAGCGTGCTCTCGGGCAACGACCGCTTCACCGTCCCCGGTGAGGACGTCGCCTTCGAGTACCTCGTCGTGGTCGACGCGCTGGGCGAGATCCAGGAGCTGGTCGTGAGCGGCCAGGTCACCCTGGAGAACGTCTCCGACGTGACGGTGCCGCTCGACGGCGACGTGGTGGTCACCGTGGGCGGTCAGCCGGCCACGGTCACGCTGCCCGACGGCGTCACCGAGGTGGGCCCGCGCAGCTCCGTGCTCGCGGACTTCACGGTCACGTTCGACGCCGACGGCACCGAGTGGACCGAGCAGCTGCCGAAGGACGTCGAGGCACGCCTCGTCGGCTTCCAGCTGTGCGACGACCTCGGGTCGATGCTCGAGAACGCGACCGAGGAGGACTCCGTCCTGCTCGCGCACACGTTCTGCACCGCCGACGCCGTCCTCACCGACGCGACGGAGACCCGGAACGCGCCGAGCGCCGTCGTCGACGACTCCTTCCCGGAGTTCGCGGCGAAGTTCACCGAGGCCGAGCGGACCCTGACGGTCCCGACGGACGAGCGGTCGGGCACGTGGGCCTTCACCTACGCCGCCGAGCGCGGGGCCGGCGTGCCCCACGGCGACACTGCCGAGTTCCGCAACGTCGCCTGGGTGACCCCGGACGGCCGCGACCCGGTCGAGGACGAGGAGACCGTGACCGTCACCTCGATGGTGTTCGACCTGGCCCTGCGCGCCTGGATCTCCGAGATCCACCGCGTGGGCGACGGCCGGGTGTTCGACCACCATGCCGGCGCGGACACGTCGGGTCCGGACTACGAGTTCCCGTACACGGCGCACGACGACCCGAACACCGACGTCCAGGTGGGCGACCTGCTGGTGAAGTCGATCCGCCTGTTCAACCAGGGCGACCGGACCATGCGGGTCGAGGAGCTCGTCACCTACGCGGTCCCTGGCCTCGTGGTGGCGGACGACGGCCTCATGGACACCGTCCCGGGCCACGACAACCAGGGCTGGGCGCTGGGCGCGAGCGGCAACTACTACCTCGACCTCGAGGTGGCGCCGATCGTGCTGGCCCCGGGCGAGGAGCTCACGGTCACGCTGACGCAGCAGGTCACGTCCGAGGCGCTGGCCCAGGCCGACGACGAGGCGCTCCTGCACACGTTCACCGAGATCTCGAAGTTCAGCGGTTGGGTGCCCGACGCCCCTGAGGTGGTCGCGGACCCGCTCGCCCGCTTCGAGGGTGCGGTCAGCCCGTTCGGCTTCGGCCCGACGGTCTACGCCGAGCCGTTCGACGGCGTCGCCGGCTCGTGGCAGCAGGTCGTCGACATCGACTCGACGCCGGGTAGCGCGGACCACATCGTGCGCGCCGGCGAGACGGCGGCCCGGTGGGTCAGCAACGTGATCCACCACCAGCCCGACCTGGTCGCCGAGCACATCGACGAGGACGACCACGACGGCGAGGCGATCCTGGTGGTCGCCCTCCGGTCGGCGGACCCGGGCACCCCGGCTCCGACCCCGACGACGCCCACCCGCAGGCCGGGTGTCAGCGCCGAGACGGGTGGCACGGTGCTCGGCGGCAGCATCTGGGGGGTCGTCGCCCTCGCGGGTGCCGGCCTGACCGCTCTGCTCGGCCTGGCGCTCCTTCGGCGCAGGCGCGACGAGCAGGAGCCGACAGCCGGCGACGAGATCGGCTGACACGCACGACCCTGAAGGGGAGGTGCTCGCGGTAGCCCCGTGAGCGCCTCCCCTTCGGGGTCTCGTCCGTCCGACCATCCGCACCCGACCACCAGGAGGTAGCCCGTGAGGCGCGTCCTGCGCATCGCGTTCGTGGCGATGCTCCTGCTCACCGTCGCCGGTGCCGGTCTGTACGTCTGGGACCAGCACCTGCGGCCCGACTCCGTCTCGGCGCTCCGCGACCTCGACGGCCGGCGGGTCCAGCTCGACCTGCCCCCGGACGCGGAGGCGGCAGCCGTCGAGCCGACCGGCGGGCGCTTCGTCGCGCCCGACCACGGCCTCGACGTGCCGCTCATGACGATGCGGCTGGCCGGCACCGTGCTCAACCCGCCGACGCTCACCGAGGCGTTCCTGGTGCGCGACCCGGCCCCGGTGCCCGACGGCGTCGCCGGGGCACGCCCGCGCATCGTCGCGATGCACGCCGTCAACGGCGGGCGCGCCGCGGGCAACGCGTTCGCCGAGCCCTCGGGCGCCGTCGTCGTTGCGCCGGGCGACCGCCTGTACGTCGACGGCGACCTCTACGTCGTCGACTCGGTCGAGGTGATGCGCAAGGAGGTGGCGGAGCGCGACCAGGCGATCTGGGGCGTGCGCGACGACGGCGCGTCCCGGCTCGTGGTGCTGACCTGCCTGCAGCGTCCGGGCGGGCCCACCCGGGCCCCCGACAACCTGGTGCTCCACGCGTCGCGGGCCTGATCCGACGCAGCGTCATCAAACCACGACATGTTGTGGTGTGTTGCCGGGCTAACTACTAGATGTTGTGGTAGACCTGACCCCGTCGCCCACCGGTGGTCGCGCCCGTCGAGACCACCACCCCACTCGGTAAGGAAGCAGAGCATGGGACGCAGCATCGACGTCGCCTCGACCATCGGCGAGTACCTGGACCGCTCCGACTGGCGCGTGCGCGCCAACGCGAACCAGGGCTTCTCCCTCGGCGGGCTGATCCTCAACGTCGTCGGCAAGGTCGTGGCGAACTACTGGCTCGACGAGGTCTACGAGCCCGAGCTCGGCGAGGCCCACCGCAACGGCGACATCCACGTCCACGACCTCGACGTGCTGGGCGGCTACTGCGCCGGCTGGTCGCTGCGCCAGCTGCTCCAGGAGGGGTTCGGCGGCGTGCCTGGCAAGATCGAGAGCGCCCCCGCAAAGCACTTCTCGTCGGCGCTCGGCCAGGTGGTCAACTTCCTCGGCACGCTGCAGAACGAGTGGGCCGGCGCGCAGGCCTTCTCGAGCTTCGACACCCTCATCGCCCCGTACGTGCGCAAGGACGCGCTCACCTACGACCAGGTGCTCCAGGGCATCCAGGAGCTCGTCCACAACCTCAACGTGCCGTCGCGCTGGGGCACCCAGACGCCGTTCACCAACCTCACGTTCGACCTCACGTGCCCCGACGACCTGCGAGACCAGCACCCGATCATCGGCGAGGCGGTTCAGGACTTCACCTACGGCGACCTCGCCCCCGAGATGGCGATGATCAACGAGGCGTTCGTCGAGGTCATGACGGCGGGCGACTCGTCGGGCCGCGCGTTCACGTTCCCCATCCCCACGTACAACATCACCAAGGACTTCGACTGGGACGCCCCGGTGGCCGGCAAGATCTTCGCGATGACGGCCAAGTACGGCACGCCGTACTTCCAGAACTTCCTGAACTCCGAGCTCAACCCCGGCGACGTGCGCTCCATGTGCTGCCGCCTCCAGCTCGACCTGCGCGAGCTGCTCAAGCGCGGCAACGGGCTGTTCGGGTCGGGGGAGCAGACCGGGTCTATCGGCGTCGTCACCGTCAACATGGCCCGGCTCGGGTACCTGCACTCCGGGTCGTGGACCGACCTGCTCGCCGCGTTCGACCGGCTCATCGACCTCGCCGTCGACTCCCTGGAGACCAAGCGCGTCACCGTCCAGAAGCTCATGGACGACGGGCTGTTCCCCTACACGCGCCGCTACCTCGGCTCGCTGGACTCGCACTTCTCGACCATCGGCGTCAACGGCATCAACGAGATGGTCCGCAACTTCTCGCACGACGCCGACGACATCACCACCCCGGCCGGGCGCCTGCTGGCGCTCGAGGTGCTCGACCACGTGCGGTCCCGCATGGTCGAGGCACAGGAGCGCACCGGGCACCTCTACAACCTCGAGGCCACCCCGGCCGAGGGCACCACCTACCGGTTCGCCAAGGAGGACCGCGCGCGGTTCCCCGGCATCCTGCAGGCCGGCACCGACGTCGAGCCGTACTACACGAACTCGTCGCAGCTGCCCGTGTCGTTCACGGACGACCCCTTCGAGGCCCTCGAGCAGCAGGAGGAGCTCCAGACCAAGTACACGGGCGGCACCGTGCTGCACCTGTACATGGGCGAGCGGGTCAGCGACGCCGACGCCTGCAAGGCCCTGGTGCGGCGGTCGCTGGAGAACTTCCGCCTGCCGTACATCACCATCACGCCCACGTTCTCCGTGTGCGAGCTCCACGGCTACCTGCCGGGCGAGCAGACCGAGTGCGACAAGTGCGGCCGCATCACCGAGGTGTGGACGCGCGTCATGGGGTACCTGCGGCCGGTGTCGTCGTTCAACACCGGCAAGCAGGGCGAGTACCACGAGCGAGTGACGTTCCGTGAGCCGGCCCTCGTCTGACGCAGAGCCCGTCGTCGCCGGGCTGGTCCGCCTCTCCACGGTGGACTGGCCCGGCAGGCTCGCCGCGGTCGTGTTCCTCCAGGGGTGCCCGTGGCGGTGCACGTACTGCCACAACGAGGCGATCCTGGACCCGCGCGCGCCAGGCACGATCGACTGGTCCGAGGTGGTGGCGTTCCTGCGCCGCCGTCGCGGCCTGCTGGACGGCGTCGTCTTCTCGGGCGGCGAGCCGCTGCTCTCCCCGGCGCTCCCGGCGGCGGTCGCCGAGGTCCGCTCCCTGGGCTTCGAGGTGGGCCTGCACACCGGCGGCGCGTGGCCGCGCCGCCTGCAAGCGCTGCTCGACGACGGCGCCCTCGACTGGGTGGGCCTCGACGTCAAGCACCTGCCGGAGAAGTACGCGCAGGTCACGGGCGTGCCGACGTCGGGCCGGGCGGCGTGGCAGGCGCTGGACGCCGTCCTGGCGAGCGGCATCGCCCACGAGGTGCGCACCACCGTCGACCCGACGGTCCACACGCGCGACGACGTCCTCCGGCTGGCGCACACCCTGGAGTCGAAGGGCGTCCACCACCACGCGATCCAGGAGGCCCGCCCGGACGGCCTGGCGGCGGCCTACAAGGAAGCCTTCGAGGGCTGGCGCCTGTCGGACCTGCTCCGCGAGGAAGACCTCCCGCGAACGGAACGCCGCGCGGCGTAACGGCTCTATCTCGCGGCCAGACGCTCTATCTCGCGAGCAAGCCCGCTAACTCGCGCTCCCGCGCGCTATCTCGCGAGTTAGCGCCCGGCCCCGCGAGTTAGCGCCCGGCCCCGCGAGTTAGCGCCCGGGCCCGCGAGTTAGCGCACAGCCCCGCGAGATAGCGCCCAGCCCCGCGAGATAGAGTGCCTCAGCCCAGGATCAGCTTCCAGCCGCCCACGCCGATGATGCCGCCCAGCAGCGGCGCCGCGATGGGCACCCAGCCGTACCTCCAGTCGGACGTGCCCTTGTGGTGCAGCACCGACGTCGGCAGCAGCTGGTGCACCAGGCGCGGGCCCAGGTCGCGGGCGGGGTTGAGCGCGGGGCCGGTGGGCCCGCCCAGCCCGACGACGAGCGCCCACACCAGGAACCCGATCCCCAGGTGCGCCACCCCGGGCTCGTTGGCCATGAGGGGCGAGTGCACCAGCCCCAGCGCGCACGAGAACAGGACCACGGACCCGAGCAGCTCGGACAGGAACCCGTTGAGCCGCGACCCGGCCGCGTTGATGGTGGCGAACGTGGCGAGCACGTCCTCGGCGCTGTCCGTCTGGTCGTAGTAGGGCTTGTGCGTCACCACGATCGCGAGCTGGCCGGCCATCGCGCCGAGCAGCTGCGCCAGCATGTAGAGGGGCACCAGGTGCCACGGGAACAGCCCGAACACCGCGAGCCCCAGCGTGAAGCCGGGGTTGATGTGGTTGCCGCTGATCCCGCCGAACATCATGGCCGGGATCATCACGCCCAGGCCGTAGCCCATCGCGATGAGATTCCAGCCGCCGCGGTAGCCCTTCGACCCCTTGAGGTGGACGTTCGCGACGGTGCCGTTGCCGATGATGAGCAGGATCGCCGTGCCGATGAACTCGACCGCGAGGCGAACCCACAGCGGGACGGAGGGATCCATGCGCTCACTGTGACAGCGCCCGGAGCGTTGGGCCCGTCGAGACCCGCCCGTGGCGCTCAGGCGTCGTGGTCGGCGCTCCGGCCCAGGTGCTCCCACTGCCGCCAGCCCGCCAGGCGGGCCTCGGTGAGGGGGATGACGGCGTCGGCCGCGAGGTCGCCCACGAGGATCCGCAGGGGCGGCTCGTCGGCGTCGACGACGGCGAGCACCACGCGTGCCACGGCCTCAGGCGTCGACGAGCCCGCCGGGTGCCAGGCCGCCGCGCGGGCGTCGTCGTACGCGGGCAGCTGCGGCGAGTGCACCGCCGACGCGCCCCGCCACGCGGTGTCCACAGGCCCGGGCTCCACCAGCGTGACCGCGATCCCGAAACCCGCGACCTCCTGGGCGAGCGCGTCGCTGAGCCCCTCGAGCGCCCACTTCGACGCGTGGTACCCGCCCAGCCCCGGCCACGCGGCCAGCCCGCTCGACGACGAGACCTGCACCACGTGCCCCGACCCCTGCGCCCGCAGCAGCGGCAGCGCCGCCTGCGTGACGTGCAGCGCCCCGAACAGGTTGACCTCGAGCTGGTCGCGCAGCTGCTGCGGGTCCAGCTCCTCGACGTACCCGAACAGCCCGTACCCGGCGTTGTTGACGACGACGTCGATCCCGCCCAGGTGCGCGTGCGCCGCCCCGACGGCGCTGCGGGCCTCCTGCGGCGAGGTCACGTCGAGGCGCAGCGGCAGCACGGCGTGCCCGTACGCGGCGGCGAGGTCGTCGAGCGTGCTCACGTCGCGTGCCGTGGCGGCCACGCGGTCGCCCCGCTCGAGCGCCGCGACGGCGATCGCCCGCCCGATCCCGCGCGACGCCCCCGTGACGAACCACGTCCTCATCGGCGTCCCCGCCGCGGCTCGGTGGGCGGGGTGTCACCCTCGTCGGTCCCGTCGTCCTGGTTCCACAGGAGCTGCTGGATGGTCTTGTGCACGTGGTCGACGTGCGGCACGTCGTGCAGCACCATGCCCGGCTTCTCGGTGGCGTCGGCGATCACGAGCGTGCC
>Ga0082212_10005196_pt1 | contig 17831 bp, 20 predicted proteins | sample TergutNt197P3_FD_71548 | JGI IMG/M metagenome (GOLD analysis project Ga0082212, IMG submission 71548) | Neocapritermes taracua P3 segment gut microbial communities from Petit-Saut dam, French Guiana - Nt197 P3 | ecosystem: Host-associated > Arthropoda: Insects > Digestive system > Gut ... | reverse complement strand
GAAAAGAAAGTGTTCTTTAAAAAATATTGTTAAAAAATAGTTAAAAAAATGAATTTGTGTAATTATGCCACGCGAAAGGATTCGCGCGGCAGCTGGGGAACAAGGGAATAAGGCCCCGCTGCTTGGGCGTATGCTTTCGCCTGATAATTATGTACAGGCATCGGATTTTACGCAATCGTATAACCGTTATGCGTACTGTTGGAACAATCCGCTAAAATACACCGACCCGAGCGGAGATTGGGTTGCATTGACTATCGCTGCTGCGATTTTAGTCGGTAAGCTCTATCACGATGGCTATAAGGCAAATAATAAAGAACTAAATCCAATTAATTGGGCTTGGAAAAATGTAAATTTCCAAGTTGGTTATTCAAATAATGGCAGTAGTACTTTTTATGCCGGAGTTGGCTGGGATACACAAAATCCTATGTCGATGTCGATAGCTGTTGGTTATAACACTGAACATGGAATCGGCATAGGCTTCAGCAACAATGGTAGTTTTAGTGGGTATTTTATGGGAAGAAATTATAATGCGCCAAATGCAGATGAGGCTGTTTATAAGGCAAGAAGGCAAGGTTCTTTTAACCATTCCGGTAATTATAAAACATGTCAAGCCACATGGTGGGATGATTTTCTAATACGTAATATCGACCAATACGAATTAGAAAAAATGATAGACGCTTTTGGACATGGAGGGTTTTCAAGTACTATTAATAATGCAGTAATTACCAATGCCAGTTATCAAGGAAAGTTACCGGCTAATTCAAGATCCATACCAATTGGAAAAGAAACTTTACCGCTAAATCAAAATTCTGAACCCTTAGAATTTTCTTATACGTGGGAAACTTTTACTGTAGATTCTACACCTGCAGCGCTTGGAGAACATTATAGGTATAAATATAATATTCAACAACATAAAGGAAATATGACAGATTCTGCTGCGACAGAAATAGAGAAAGGGCAAAATGTAATAAATTTTAAAAAAATAATACATCGTTAATATGACAAAAAACAATTTATTTCAGACAGTTAGCATTATTATGCTTTTGATTATAACGCTCTCATGCGTTTCGGAAAATCACGAAATCATAAAAGATGAAGATGGCAATGTTCGTTTAAAATGCGAATTAAAAAATGGCATCAGACATGGCAAGTGTTATCATTATTATCCCAGTGGTGCTGTTCAGGTAATCAGTAATTGGGTTGAAGGCGTTAAAGATGGGGAAAGCATTGAGTATTTTGAAAACGGAAAGATAAAAGAAACAGCTATGTGGGAAGACGACAAGTTGCACGGAGAGCTTTTAAGGTATTCTGATAATGGATATATTCACAACATAATGGGTTTTGTGAGTGGCAGACCGCACGGTTTATGGCAGCAATATAGTAGCGGTCATCCTCGTCGCGCCACACAATATGTTCTTGTGAAAGAAGACCAATCATACGCAAATCAATGGTGGACGTACGATTTTTTCGGAGATGTAAAGAAAGAGCAAAGTCATTATTATTCTATCTATTCCGAGATAGGTGATTCTATAAAAGTTGGCGAAACAGGTGAATTTATAATTAAATTAGAAGCGCCTTTGCTTGGAGAATATATGAAACTTGTAACTGGCGATTTCGATAAAAGATTTAATCCTATTGACCCTGCTAAATTGGACACGATTGATTGTGTTGGATTTGAGTGTACGGTTAAATTTAAATTCGACGAAAAAGGTGTACATTTCGTTCAAGGAATTATTCTTGACGGTGGTATAGGAGAAGATGTACGGGAAATATATTTTATGAGAGCTGCTTTAGTTTATTAAGTGAGAATGGAAGAATTCCGTTGGTGCTGAAGTAAATCTTGGTGTAGGTTTACCTGCTGGACCTTTCCCTGTAAACGGAGCAGGCGGAGTGAGCAACACATGGATATTATATGATTTTTTCCGCTGAAAAGGAGGTAAATATGAAAAAAATTAAATCATGACAGCACTACAAAAAATATTCCTTGCGATGAAATTAACTTTTATTTTAATACTAGTAGTATCGTGTAATTCAAATACTCAATATCGCTATTATTCATCAGGTGAGATAGCAGAAAAAAGAGTATACCCCAGCTACCGCGCGAATCCTTTCGCGTGGTAATGTGGATAGAAAAGCAAAGAAAGTGTTCTTTGAAAAATATTGTTAAGAAATAGTTTAAAAAATGAATTTGTGTAATTATGCCACGCGAAAGGATTCGCGCGGCAACTGGGGGCGGCAGCTGGGGTTTTTCCGCTGAAAAGGAGGTAAATATGAAAAAAACATATATAAAAATTGGCATTATAATACTGAGTGTTGCTATATATTTGTATTGGCAAGATATTGTTTTTTACTAAAGGAATACAAATTCACGAACGTTTTGATGCTGCTGATATTAATGGTGAAGTAGAATATGCTAGAGTTAGTAAAGGTAGTATTTTTAAAATCAAGGGCATAGAACAAGAATTTTTATTTTATCCATATACAGGTATTTTAAATGAACGTAATCTATTTTATCATTTAGCGGAAGAAGGAGATTGGATAGTTAAACCTCCGTATGCAGATACACTAAAATTGTATAAAGGAGATAAAATATATTTATATACTTTTAGAAAAATGGTGCAGAATGGGCAATAGTAAAACGTTTTCAACATTTTTTAATTTAGTAAAAAAATAAATGAAAAAAACAATCATAGTCATTTTAATAGCTATTGTTGCTACTATGCAAACACCGGTAAATGCTCAAAGATACTCGAGAGAAGAATGGGATTTTGAAGGAGAAGATATTCCCAATAGAAAACCGCGTTCTAATTCTAAGAAAAGTAATCTTAATAGTAAGGAGAGCAACCTTAATAGTAAGTGGGATTTTGGAACAAGTGTAGGACTAAATTATGAAGAAGCAAGTGTAGAAAAATCTATTTTCGGTATTCAAGCCGGTGTAATGGGTATTTGGATAAACAATGAAATCAAATTATCAAACACAATCGCTTTGCGAAGTGAAGCTGGTTTTGAAATGACAAATTGGACGATAGGTAGTACTTTTTACAACAAAGGAAACGAACCCTTTATTCCATTAGTTTTTATTGTTGAGCCGAGATGGTACTATGATATTAAAAAGCGTCATTCAAAAGGGCTATATACTGCGAACAATACTGCTACATTTATATCCGTAAAGATACATTATCATGCAGATTGGTTATTGCTTTCAGGAGAACGACCAAGTAATATACAAATGACTCCAACTTATACTCATAATACACCAATAGCTCCAACTTATACCCATAATATACAAATAATGCCAACTTATGCAACAAGAAGAAATATCGGAAAATATTTTAACTATGAAGTTGGAGGCGGCATCGGTTATCAACATACTTTTACTTCTATTGAAGAAGAAAATGATGTTTTGGCTTTTAATATTGTTTTGAGAATTGGATATACTTTTTGAGCCTCCATATTCTTATGATTTACGTCCATACTAGCACCGTTTAGCGATACATGTACAAAAAAATATTCATACAAAATTTACAAACAAATGAACACATTATTATTTTTAAACTTAGGCGTACAAGAAATTATAATCATAGCCCTTGTGGTATTATTATTTTTTGGAGGTAAAAAAATTCCCGAACTAATGAAAGGCTTAGGCAAAGGTGTAAAAAGTTTTAAAGACGGAGTAAATGGTATAAACGAAGAAATTGAGAAAAAATAGTTAAGTTTTTCTTATTTATTAGTATTAGCGCAAGTTGCTATTTAACAACAAAATCTTTGCGTCTTTGTGCCGTAGCGTCTTTGCGTTTAGATAAAAAAGCGCAAGCGCATTGTGTGAACACAAAGACCTCCGTCCTTCCGCATTTGCAATGCGGAAGTGTTGAGTATTAGCATTTGTAATGCGTAAAGAAATCATGCACCCAAGCTGGCGAAAGGCAGCGATATATACAAAAAACATTAACACAAAATTTATATACAAATGAACACATTATTATTTTTAGGCAGCATTGGCATACAAGAAATTATAATAATAGCCCTTGTGGTATTATTATTTTTTGGAGGTAAAAAAATTCCCGAACTAATGAAAGGCTTAGGCAAAGGAGTAAAAAGCTTTAAAGACGGAGTAAATGGTATAAACGAAGAAATTGAGAAAAAATAGTTAAGTTTTTCTTATTTATTAGTATTAGCGTAAGTTGCTATTTAACAACAAAATCTTTGCGCCTTTGTGCCGTAGCGTCTTTGCGTTTAGGTAAAAAAGCGCAAGCGCATTGTGTGAACACAAAGACGCGAAGACGCAAAGTATAAATAAGTAGTAACTTGAATTAATTGTTTTACTTTTTACAAATAAACAATCAAATATCATCTCTTTTTTCTAAAAAATTCTCTCACAATTTCCCCACATTCATTCTCCATAATTCCCGAAACAACTTCTGTTTTTGGGTGCAAAGCATTTGGCGCAAAAAATGAATAACCTCTTTTTTCATCTTTTGCTCCGTAAACAATTTTTCCGATTTGCGCCCAACCCAATGCACCGGCACACATTACACAAGGTTCGAGCGTTACATACAATGTACAATCTTTCAAGTATTTTCCGCCGATGTAACTCGATGCAGAAGTAATTGCCTGCATTTCGGCGTGAGCAGTAGCATCAGTGAGTTGCTCTGTGAGATTATGTCCGCGCGCTATGATTTGACCGTTGCACACAATAACCGCGCCAATCGGCACCTCATTTTTTGCTAAGGCTTTTTGCGCTTCAGCAAGCGCTTGTTTCATAAAATATTCGTCGTTCATGTTGTTTATTTGAATACTTAATACATGGCAAAAATTGATTAATAAAAAACTTAAAATGTTATTTTTTGTCTGTAAAACCTTCCCCTACGGTATTTGTAATTCGTCAATTTCAAATATCAAAACTTATAATCCACTTTTAGAATATTATTGATTTTTATCATAAAAACTGTGAATTACAAATTTACATCAGTGTGATGGTTTCAATGACCAAATTTTAAAAAATCTTCTTCATTTTTCAAAGCTTTTGGTAAAAAGTCTTTTGAAACAGCAATAATATATTCTAACTCTTCTATTTCTACTTGAATTTCTTCTACCATCTGATAAAACTTGAATTGTAAATGTTTATCGTCAGAGATAGATACTTCTAAAAAAGGCTCTGAACTCTGTTTGAAAAAAACCTCTAAATAAGGATAATTACTATTAATATCACCTACTTCTTCTATTCTTATATTCTTCATAATTTTATATATTATATGATTTCTACCTTAGTCCTCTAAAACCTATAAAACTTCCATCAGAAGTCCAACTTGCAGCTGTACCATTTGGTAAAGTATATGTTACCCACCCGCCAGGATATCTTCCTCCCGCACCTACTGTTTTTACTCCATTTTGCAAAATATTTTCTATCGTAGAAGATGCCAACTTGTTAAGAGCCTCTGGAGTTTTGTAAACTTTTGTTAGTGTTTCCATTGATTCATAACCAAAATATTGAGGATGTTTTGTAACAGCCCTGCCTGCTTTTGTGAAAGTTGATACATCGTTATAGGGAGCAAGAGCATCATTTAATGCTTTTGTTTTGTTAAACTCAATTACTGTTGCATTTTTCTTAAGTGGTGTTACTTTTTTTGACCCAGCTTTAGCAATTGCCCCTTGAACCTTTCTATCAATATGTCTTTCTGCAGTCCCGTATGCCCTAAGAGCCATATCCATGGCAACAATTTCTCTAAATGTTTGCCAACTTTCTTTACGATAAATATCATAAACCTTGCCAAAATCAATTTGCCCTGTTGCAAATTTTATAGCAGCATCTTCAAGCTCTTCCATAGAATTAAAATGCACGCCTTGTTTTCCATATTGGTTGGGTTCGGCGTTTGCTGGTTTCAACCAAAGTTGGTGTGGATTTGTAAGACTACTTAGCTTCCGTGTAAACCATGTGTCATCATAACCTCTTCTTTCTATTTTTACGAAAGAAGTTCCATCTTCATCTTCTACCAATTCGTAGGTATACAGCGCCCATGCTGGTATACGATTTCCCTTTACTGTTCTTCCTGGATTGTGAATAAATCCGATATCAGATCCTTCTGGATAAGTTATGGGAACTTTTCCCATAGGAATACGGAATGGTTTTGGAGCAACATAAGTTTTATCTCTTGCAACAGTTGGGTCTATAAACAATGAATGGTTACTGTCAAATAATGATTTTTCTGTAACTTTTTGTATATTCGGCACCCATAACTTCTCCTTTTCATATATTAAATTTACATCGTCTATGTTGTTCAACCTTGCTAATTCGTCAACTGTGATGTTGAATTTTTTCGCCAATTTCCACAAAGTATCTCCTTTCTGAACAAGATAATTACCTTCCTCGCTTGGTTTTCTTTTCGGCGAATCTTTATCTAAAGATTGGGTCGAAGCAGTTTTTTGTAACTTTTCCTCTACAGATTCAATCGCTATTTCTTGATGCTGATTTTTTACAAAGGTATAAAATTTTTCGGTAGCATCCTCCGTCGCATTTTGAAGTATTCTTTTCAAAAGTCTTAATGTTGGTTCAACATCTTTTTCTTCAACATTGGAAAACTCAATTATTTTAATAGGTGGAATATCTATATTTATTGGTAATTCTTCTTTCATTTGTTGTATGTATTTGTTTCATAATACAAATTTTTCATATTATTGCACTCTGTCCAAAAAACTATGTCAAACTGACAATGTTTTTTAATCCAGAGAATCGTTCTATTTTTCAAAGAACATGATATTGATTTTGATGAAAAATGATTTTTGAGAAAATACCTGAATTACTACATGGATAGGATACAGAGAATTACGTTCTACCCCAATATTGATAAATCGAGATTATCACTTGCTTGGGTTTATTCACATTTTCCTTTTGCGGAAGATATTTTGTTGACAAAAAATAACACTTCAATCTTTTCAATAACTTTTTGTTAAAAACTTATTAAAAATATGTAACAAAATCTGAAAAATAGATTTGCTTTTCTCAAATTTTATATTGTTTGTCTTTACTTTTTAATCTCAAAAATAGTTAGCTCATTTTTTTGGAAAAGAAATCAGGCTTTTTTATACAAAATAAACAAGTTGATAACCCAAAAATGTTTTAACTTTGTGCATTATTCACAGCATGTTGATAACCAATTTAATTACTTGATTTATAATAAAAAGAGATTTTGATAAGTTATTCATTTCAGTTCATCAATGTTTAATAATTTCACACGCAAGCGAAATCGAAAAAAGTTATCAAGCGTTTCAACACCTTATCATAATCATCATTTTTTTATTTAAAATTTAAAAATAAGAAATATAATATAAATATGAAAGACAATTCTGTTGAAAAAGGTTTTATTGACAAAATAAACCATTTGCGGAAAGAAAAAAATGCCGTAATAATGGCTCATTACTACCAAACAGGAGAAATACAAGATATTGCCGATTTTGTTGGCGATAGCTTGGCATTGGCACAATGGGCATCTAAAACTTCGGCAGATATTATTGTTCTTTGCGGCGTTCATTTTATGGGTGAAACAGCAAAAATTCTTTGTCCCGATAAAAAAGTATTAGTTCCTGATTTGAATGCCGGTTGTTCGTTGGCTGATAGTTGTCCTGCCGATGAATTTGAAAAATTTGTCAAAGAACATTCCGATTACAAAGTTATTTCGTATGTAAATACAACTGCTGCGGTAAAAGCATTGACCGATGTTGTAGTAACCTCAACAAATGCGAAACAAATAGTTGAAAGTTTTGACAAAGATGAGAAATTAATTTTTGGTCCCGATAAAAATTTAGGAAATTATATTAACAGTGTTACCAACAGAAATATGCTACTTTGGGATGGCGCTTGTCATGTACACGAACAATTTTCGTTGGAAAAAATATTGGAATTGAAAAAAGAAAATCCCGATGCATTGATATTAGCTCACCCGGAATGTAAAAAAGCAATTTTAATGATTGCTGATTTTATTGGTTCAACATCCGCTTTGCTTGATTTTACTACAAAAAGCAATAATAAAACATTTATTGTAGCTACTGAAAGCGGTATTTTACACAACATGCAAAAACAAAATCCAAGTAAAATATTTATTCCTGCGCCACCAAATGACAGCACTTGTGCTTGTAACGAATGCAGTTTTATGAAGTTAAATACATTAGAAAAACTTTATAATTGCTTAAAAACGGAACAACCCGAAATTTTAATTGATGAAAAATTAAGAGAAAAAGCTGTAAAACCTATTTTAAAAATGTTGGAGATTTCGGAGAAATTAGAATTATAAATAAGAAGTTGTTTGAGTTATTTTATGTTGGAAAAACCTTATTTTTTTACAAAACAACCTTAGTAGTAGAGAATTACGATACAAACAAAACCTTATTACCTTATTTTGTTTTTTGTTAAATAAGGTTTGTTTTCAAATCAACAATTTAATTCACAGAAATAACTTAAACAGCTTCTAATAAATAAAATTTGCAGATATTTTTTTACTGATTATCTTTCACTTCACTTGCCTCAACCCATTTATAAAGTTTATCCGAAGGACGAATTTTTTCTTTCATCGGAATAGAAAATGATTGACCTTTTACAGCTTCTTGTACCGATTTATGATTCACTTGTATTTCGGTAATAGTAGTTTCAATAACGCCTGTTGTTGGTCCAATAATAACAATCTTCTCTCCTACCCTAACCGATTGTGTTTCTACCAAAAATTCAGCAACACCGATATTTGAAAAATATTTTATACCTTTTGCTACGTACATTTTTTTATGCGTAGCATTCGAACCATAGTTTGCCGACCATTCACCAAGTCGTTGACCAAGGTAATAACCGTTCCAAAATCCACGATTGAATACTTTTTTCAGTCTGTTATTCCAATTTTCTATTTTCTCGTCTGTAAAGCTGCTATCGATATATGAATTGATTGCTTCGTTATAGCATTCGCAAGTAGTTTTTACATATTCTGCACTTCGAGCGCGACCTTCAATTTTGAATACTCGCACGCCGGAATCAATCATCTTATTTAAGAAATGAATAGTCTTTAAATCTTTTGGCGACATGATATATTGATTGTCAACCGCTAATTCAATCCCAAGTTCATTGTCTGTAACCGTATAACCACGCCGACAAATTTGCATACAAGCGCCACGATTTGCCGAAGCGTTCATTTCATGCAAACTCAAATAACATTTTCCCGAAACAGCCATACACAAAGCGCCATGACAAAACATTTCAATACGAATTTGTTCACCTTTCGGTCCGCAGATGTTTTGTTCTGTTATTTGTTTGTAGATGTGAGCGGTTTGGTCTAAATTCAGTTCACGAGCCAACACAACAACATCGGCAAATTGAGCGTAGAATTTCAATGCTTCGATGTTGGTAATATTTAATTGAGTGGAAAGATGCACTTCCACTCCTACTCTATTGGCATAAGTCATCGCAGCCACATCAGAAGCAATAATAGCCGAAACGCCCGATTCTTTCGCCACATCAACAATTTCTTTCATCAGCTCAATGTCTTCATCATACACAATTACATTAAGCGTGAGATAACTTTTTATGTTGTTTTCGTTGCAAATAGAAACGATATTTTTTAAATCTTCGGTAGTAAAATTATTGGAAGAACGACTGCGCATATTCAGTTTTTCGATACCAAAGTAAACCGAATCTGCTCCACCTTGCACGGCTGCCATTAGTGATTCATAAGAACCAACAGGCGCCATTATTTCAAAATCTTTTCTTGTCATTTGTAAATTCAAATTTTAAAGCACAGCTACTGACGATGCCATTTGACGTATTTTTTCAAGTTTAGCCATAAAAGCATTGTCTTGGCGTGCTATTTGCATATTATATTTTGTTTGAATATTGATAAGCGAGTAAGCCGGAATGCCCAATGCAGCTTCAAACATCATTGCTGTTGTTGGTGTAACGGCTCTGCGTTCGTTCAATATATCGTTCAAAATTTTGTACGACATTCCCATTTGTTTCGCCAAAACACTTTGCGAAAGTTTGCGGTATTCGATTTCATCTTTCAGCACTTCGCCCGGATGTGTAGGTGTAAACCCAAATCTTATATTTGTCATGATTACTTTATTTATAGTGGTTAGACAATTCGATGATATTACATATTGTTACAACTATTTCGGAAACTATTTTAGTGGTTTTAAATTCGATGCGATATTGGTCGTTTACTCTAACAGACTCCAAACCGTCTTTGTCGCCAATCAATTTTTCGTAACGTAAAGAATTGTATGGAAAAAGATCTTCGACCACTGTAACCGATGCAAGAATATCAATTGTTTTTCGGTATTTATTTGCAATTTGCGGTTGAAAACGGTGTTTTTTGTCCGTTGTTTTACCTGTTTCGTATAATTCTTCCAAATACTTTTTGTCAAACTTTATTTCCATATTGGTTTCCTAAACTAATGACAAAGGTAATATATTTTTTGATTATCCACAAATAAAGTGGACATTTTATTGAAATTCTAAATTTTTACTATCTTTGTAAAAATTAAAAATAAATTGTGAAAATCAACAATATTGAATTCGGAAAATATCCACTTTTTCTTGCGCCGATGGAAGACGTTACAGATCCTGCATTCCGTCAGTTTTGTAAAAAATTTGGCGCAGATATGGTTTATACCGAATTTATTTCTGCCGATGCATTGATTAGAAATGTTGCCCGCACAGAACGAAAATTGACTATTTATAATGAGGAACGACCAGTCGCCATACAACTTTATGGTCGTGAACCTGAAGCAATGGCAGAAGCTGCTAAAATAGCCGAAAGCGTTAATCCTGAAATTATAGATATAAATTTTGGTTGTCCTGTTAAAAAAGTAGCAGGAAAAGGCGCAGGCGCAGGAATGTTGCGAGATATACCGAAGATGCTGAAAATCACGTCGGAAGTAGTAAAAGCCGTTAAAACGCCTGTTACTGTTAAAACGCGTTTGGGTTGGGACGAAAATAGCAGAATAATTACCGAAATTGCCGAGCCGTTGCAAGATTGCGGAATTTCTGCGCTGGCAATTCACGGCAGAACGCGCTCGCAAATGTACAAAGGTGAAGCGGATTGGACATTGATTGGCGAAGTGAAAAATAATCCGCGAATAACGATTCCAATCATCGGAAATGGTGATGTTACAACGCCCGAAATTGCCAAAGAATGTTTTGAAAAATACGGTGTTGACGCGGTTATGATTGGTCGCGGTTCTATCGGAAAACCTTGGATTTTTAAAGAAATTAAACATTATTTGGAAACAGGCGAAAAACTTCCCGAACTTTCTTTCGATTGGCAATTGTCTGTTTTGAAAGAATACATCGAAGAAAGCATAAAATGGCTCGAAGACGAGCGAAAAGGAATTATTCATGTGCGCAGACATTTGGCTGTTGCGCCGATTTTTAAAGGTATTTCTCATTTCAAGGAAACGCGCATTGCGATGCTACGAGCAAATACGAAAAAAGAACTTTTTGAGATTTTTAAACAAGTAAAAAATTTACGATTGACTGTTATATAGATTACATTAAATGATTACAAATATCTGGATTGCTTCGTTCCTCGCAATGACGTATTGCTTTTGAGTTTCGCGTCATTGCGAGGAACGAAGCAATCCAAAAAGTAAAATTTATGTGTAAATATTTTTTAGAAATTATATAAAATGAAAAAACAAAAAATCATCATAATCGTTTTATCATCAACACTGTTACTTGTTGGTAGTGGTTTATTTATTCGTCATTACGATAAAATTTTTAAACCAAAATGGGAAATAGTAGATGAATTGGACGGCAATATTTTTCCTTCGATAGTGGTGTCGTTGGCAAGCACAAATCATCTTATTATTGAGCCGGTTAATCCCGAAGCATTGGGAAACAGAAAATCTACTTTTGCCATCAAAATCGAAAATCCCGCAGAAAATTCGAAAGTACGTATTCAGCTTAACAGAAGTAATTTTTACAGCTCAACAACAACAGAATTTGAGTTGAAAGAAAAGGGAAAAACGTATTATCTTTATCCAAACATTGTTTGGAGATACGATAACTTGCTTACAAATGAGCAGCCGATTCCGTTAGATGTTTCGTTTCAAGTGTTTGTAAATAACGAGGATTTTGGTTCCGATTCGCGTACTTTTTCTGTTCGGGGAATCAATGAGTGCTTGCTTGGATACAAGGATAATAACGGAAAATATCACGATACAGGCATATTTTTCGCCGCGTTTGTAAACGAAGACCATCCCGATATTGATAAGATTCTTCGCGAGGCATTGGATACGAGAATTGTGAGGTTGTTTCACGGCTATCAAGGCAAAAATCCCGAAGATGTGAAAAATCAAGTGTATGCCATTTGGAACGCTTTACAGAAAAGGAATTTTAAATACAGTTCTATTTCCAAAACGAGCTTGGCATCTGATAGACTTTTCAGCCAGCGTGTCAGAACAGTTGGAAATTCGCTGGAATCTTCGCAGATAAATTGTTTAGATGGTTCTGTGTTGTTTGCGTCTTTTCTTCGAGCGATAAATATCGACCCGATTATTGTGCGCATTCCCGGACATGTTTTTGTTGGTTTTTATTTGGATAAAAATCATACCGAAAGAGTGTTTTTAGAAACAACATTTATCGGGCAAGTTAATTTGGAAGATTATTTGTCGCAAGAACAAATGGAAGAAGCGCTCGTTTATGAGCAATTACCGGAAGAAAATAATTTGACAGAAAATCAAGAAATTGATGCCGAAAACATCGAAGATATTGCATCTGTATCGGAAGTTGAAAAAGTAGAGAAGGTAGAAAAAAAATCGTTAACACAAAACGAAGCTTCCAAAAAAACATTTGATTTGGCTATCAAATATGCTACTAAAAAATTTGAAGAACACAAAGAATTTTTTGGAACGCATAAACCGAATTATATGTATCTGCAAATAAACAATGAAACGCGAAAAATAATTCAACCGATAGGGAAATAAAATTTACTTAATGAAACAATTTGAATCTGCTTCAAATAGGGTAATTTTTAATACAGTTGTACAATACATCAGGACATTTATTTCATCTTGTATCGCGCTGTATTCTTCCCGCATTATTTTGAGAGAATTGGGTGCGAGCGATTTTGGGATATACAGTTTAGTGTCGGGCGTAATTGTGATGTTGTCTTTCGCCAACTTGTCCCTTTCGTCAACAACGCAACGGTATCTTTCTTTTCATCAAGGAAAGGGAGATATGTCAATGCAGGAAAAGATTTTTAATAACAGTATTTTTATACAATTATTGTTGAATATTGCATTGGTTGTGGTTCTTGTTTCGTTAACGCCTGTTATCTTTAATTCATTCTTAAATATTCCTCTCGACAGAATTGCGACATCAAAAATTGTGTATTACAGCGTGATAGGAACTACCTTTTTTTCGATGCTGTCTGTTCCCTACATAGCGGCATTAACAGCTCACGAAAATATTTTATATACATCTATCGTACAGATAGTTAGTTCTATTATAAAATTGCTTATCGCCTTTTCGTTGGTTTATATTACTGCCGATAAATTGGTTTATTATTCGTTAATGATAATCGTAATAGCGGTAGTAGAATTTTTAGCCTATTCGATATATTGCAGCATAAAATACGACGAATGCAAACGCATACATTTCAAGAAATTTGATGTTTGGATTTTTAAGGAAATGTTTACTTTTACCGGCTGGATGGTTTATTCTACGGCTTGCCTGTATGTTAGAGCACAAGGAATTGCGATTGTATTAAACAGGTTTTTGGGGACAATTATAAATGCTTCGTTTGGTATTGCTCAACAATTATCGGGATTAATCAGTTTTGTTTCAAAATCAATGTTGAATGCCGTTAGACCGCAGGTTGCGAGGGCAGAAGGAAGCGAAAACAGGGAAAAAGTAATAAGATTGTCGGAAATTACAAGTAAATTTTCTTTTTTCATTTTGGCAATGATTGTTGTTCCTGCTGTTTTTGAAATGGACACGATAATTAATATTTGGTTAGAAAATCCGCCCGATTATGCCGTTTCATTTTCGCGTCTTGTACTTATTATGTCGTTGGTCGACCAACTGACCGCAGGTATGGGAGCCGCAAACTTGGCTATCGGTAACGTGAAATATTATTCGCTGATTACATATACGATAAAGATACTTGCTTTACCGGCAGCGTATATATGTTTGCGGGCAGGATTCTCGCCAAATGCTGTGATAATATGTATGATAATTTCGGAGTTTATTTCGGCTATTGCTCGGTTATATTTCTTGAAAAAAACATCCGGTTTATCCTTGAAAAAATATTCTTCATCGGTTTTTGCGTATGAAATTATACCTGTAATATGTTTAATTTTAACGTGTTATGTATGCTCATATTTGCCGGAATATTTGTTTTTCCTGTCTTTTGTTTGCGCCGCGGCTGTGTTGAGTGCAACGGTTTACTTTTTTGGTTTATGTAAAGATGAAAAACAGATAATAAACAGCTTGTTAGTGAAAATTTCTCATTTAAAAAGATAATAATAGTGCGTTTTACGAAAAAGATAACAGAATTCATTTTCCTTCGGCTTCCGACTGCTCAGCAAGATTTTTTGTTTAGTCTGAAAAGATTTAATCTGGGAAGAAAAAAATTTCCACCAAAACAAATCTTGATAATGAAAGTTGACGGAAAGCATTTTCACGGCGGATTGGCAGACCGTTTGAAAGGGATGGTTTCTTTATATCATTATTGTTTGACTCAGAATATTGAATTCAGAATTGACCATACATTTCCATTTGAATTATCAAACTATTTGATTCCCAATGAATATGATTGGCAAATAAAAGATTCGGATAAAATAACTTTTCATTTATTGGAAAGCAAGTACTTTCATTTGGTTGGAGACAGATCTATAAAACGATTAGTGAAACTGAAAACCAACAAACAAATACATTGCTATGCCAATAGAGATTATGTAGAATCATTAAACGAATATTACAATACAAATTTTGACTGGGGAAATTTATTTCGAAAACTTTTTAACCCAACCGAAAAGTTAAAAGCCGTGATTAACAATAATTTGGCTCAAATCGGAGGCGAATATATTTGTGCCGTATTTCGTTTTCAGCAGTTGTTGGGCGATTTTAATGAATACTACTGTCAAGGAGCTTTGACTGAAAACGAAAAGAAAGAATTAATAAAAAAGTGCAAGGAAGCCATTATCACGCTGCAAAATAACTCCAAATGTAAAAAAATATTAGTAACATCTGATAGTCAATTGTTTCTACAAAGTTTGAAAAATCTGGATAATATTTATACTTTTCCGAATAAAAAAGTTCACGTTGATGTAACGGAAAACGAGTCGTATGATGTTTATATGCAGTCTTTTGTAGATTTTTATATGTTGTCGGAAGGAATCAAAATATATTCTTTAGGAACTGATATAATGTATAAAACAGAATTCCCTCTTTATGCGGCAAAATTAAATAACATTCCTTTTGAAAGAATTCTCATAAAATAAAAAACATTAGAATAATGAATCTAAAAAAAACAGCTAACCTTGTTGCATCTTTTGCGCCGGGCATTGAAAATAAAATACGTTATTTGTACGCCTTGATTTTTCCTAAAAAATATTCAAAAAGAGTATATTTTAACTTCACAGGCAAAAAATTAGATTGGAATAATCCGACAGATTTTAATGAAAAAATTCAATGGCTGAAATTTTATTCAGATACGTCAATATGGTCTGATTTAGCTGATAAATACAAAGTTCGAGAGTATGTTGAAAAATGTGGTTTAAGCCACATATTGAATGATTTATATGCAAAATTTGACAATGTAAAAGATATTGATATTGCGGATTTGCCCGATTCTTTTGTGTTGAAAATGAATAATGGCTGTGGAAATGTTTTTATCGTAAATGATAAAAAAACAACCAATAATGCCGAAATTAAAGAATTTTTCAAACCCAAAATGAACTATAAATATGGTGTGCTTTCGAGCGAACCGCATTATTTAAAAATAAAACCATGCATCATTGCCGAAAAATTATTATTGAATGATTTAACTATATCAAGCCCATTAATAGATTATAAAATACATTTTTTTAATGGCAAGGCAAAATATATAAAGGTATGTATAAACAGGAATTTACTCAATAGTATCTGCGATTTCTTATTATATGATTTAGATTGGCAGCCAAAAAACAATTGCTTAACAAAAGATATGTCTTCCATACAAGTGCCTAAGCCAAAGTCTTTGCCGCTTATGATAAAAGCAGGTGAGATTCTCGCCAAACCATTTCCTTTTGTTAGAGTTGATTTTTATGAAGTTGATGGAAATCCAATATTTGGAGAAATGACATTTACTCCTGCAGCGGGCATAATAACATTTTTTACAGATGAATTTTTGAAAGAACTTGGAGGTTATATCGAGCTTCCTAAACGATGATAAATATCCAACAGCTTCGGCTCTTCTTTTTCCCAAATATATTTTTCTCGGGTTAATGCCATTATTTCGGCTCTTTTTTTGCACGAATCATTACGTAGTAATTCCAATACAGCCAACGTTACTTGCTCAGAATTGTGCGGATTGACATAAACGCCGACATCATTTTCTTCAATAATTTCCTTTACGTGCCCAAAATTAGAACCGATAATAGGCAAGCCAAAAGACATATATTCAAAAACTTTTATCGGAAGAATCAGTTGATTTGTCCTGTTTTTTGGGAATAGACAAAAGCTGATTTTGCTTTTTCTGTAATAATCTGCAATATCTTCTATGGGTATTTTTCCCGTAAAAATGATATTTTCGTGCAAGTTTTCTTCTTCTATTATTTTTTTTATCTTAAATTCTTCTTTCGGTGAGGTAAAATTGCCTACCATTATCACTTTCAGCTCACGACCTTTTTTCTTAGCGTTTATAACGGCTTCCAAGATTAAAAATATTCCCTTTTTTTCGGAAATACCGCCACAATAAATCACGTCATATACTTTTTTTTCATTCAATAAAGTTTCATCAGGATAGAAAAAAGAATAATTATAAATAATAGCAGTATTAGGATTTTTCTTCCGGAAACGAGAAGCTACATTTTTTTCTGTAGCAATAAGATAGTCTATTTTGTTGAGAATTTTTCTCTCCGCGCGTATCGATGGAATATCATTTAAAAAGATTTTAAACCACGAACGCTCACGCCAATAGTCCTTTAAATTTTCCGGATAAGGCTCATGTGCGTCGTATATCACTTTTGGGCAGTGTGGAAGTTTTTTCAGTTTAAGCGCAATTCTGCACAGTTCCACATCATGCAAATGATAAATATCCGCAGAAACATTTTTTGCCGTTTCAAAAATATCAGTCATAAATGATTGCTTCAACGTGTGCCATTTCGATTCATTCATTTGATATTTTTTCAATTGAATAACACGAATATTATCCTGCGTAACATAGTCTTTTGCCTCATCGCCATAACCAATGTGTATGACTTCGTATCCGTTTTTAGCCAGTGTAAGCGCCTCTTTTTTATAGATTCGGTCGTCTAACAAACCGTGCTGAAAAGAGAGCATACAGACTGTTATGTTTTTCTTATTTATCATCATTCAGTCATTATCAATGCGCTTCAAACCAGTTCTCCCCTACTCCACAATCGGCAATTACAGGTACTGCCAATTTTAATGCGTTTTCCATTTCTTCGATAACTAATTTTTTTACCTTTTCCAATTCATCGTTCGGAACAGTAAAGTTTAATTCGTCGTGTACCTGCATCGTCATTTTAGCCGTGATATTTTCCTGTTCAAAGCGATTTTGGATATGCACCATAGCTATTTTGATAATATCCGCAGCAGTACCTTGTATTGGCGCGTTAATGGCGTTTCGCTC
>Ga0082212_10005195_pt1 | contig 17833 bp, 18 predicted proteins | sample TergutNt197P3_FD_71548 | JGI IMG/M metagenome (GOLD analysis project Ga0082212, IMG submission 71548) | Neocapritermes taracua P3 segment gut microbial communities from Petit-Saut dam, French Guiana - Nt197 P3 | ecosystem: Host-associated > Arthropoda: Insects > Digestive system > Gut ... | reverse complement strand
GAAACAACCGTTCAGTTTTACGATTGCGATCCCATGCGGATTGTATGGCACGGAAATTATTTTAATTATTTTGAAATCGGCCGAAGAGCGCTGCTGGAAAAAATCGACTACAATTATAATGAGATGGAAAAGTCAGGATATTTTTTCCCTATCATCGAAGTTTCCGCAAAATACCTGAAGCCCCTCCAGTACACGGATCAAATACGAATAAAGGCCATTCTTATGGAATATGAAAACTGCCTTAAGATAAAATATGAAATTCGCAATGTCAAAACCGGACTTCTTACCACCAAGGGAGTAAGTACCCAGATGGCCTACGATATTAAAACCGACGAATCATTTTTTGTCTGTCCTGAAGTTTTAATTAAAAAAGTTGAATACCTGATCAATGAACAAGAAGCAATGAACAATTAATCATCCACCGTTCCTTGTAAAAGCATCGTGAACATAAAAGCTGCAGCCAACCCCACTGCAATAGTAAATCCAAAAATATTAACCGGTGTAAAGCTGCTAAAAGATAAAATGCCGAATGAAAGACCGGAAGTAAAAAAAGATAAAAACACCGCAAAGCGCACAAGTTTTTTATCCTTTCCGTTTTTGCTGCCGGACATGAAAATAATAAAATCAATCCCCAGCCCAAAAACCAAAATAAGAGCAGATATTGGCAAAAACCCCAAAGGTATTTTTTTGACAGCCAGGACAGCCAAAACAACAAGTATTCCCAAAACAGGAGTTATGCAAATTTTTATACTCTCTTTTAAAGGATAAATAATAAAAATTATAATAGTAATAATAAAATAGGCTATAAAAAATAACAATACAATAGTCTTTGTAACGATATCCAAATTGCGGTTTATATCTTCTTCCTTATTGATTAAATACACAAAATCATGTTCATCTGCAATGGATTTAAATACATTTAAATCTTTTGCATGAAAAGGAAACACACAAGAATAATAATACCCATTTATTTCACCTATCCAAAGATTGGAAACCTCCGCCCGGGACTTTATATCTTCGGAAGGAAAATAAATTTCTCCGGCAGCGAATTCTGCATAAAACATTTCTTCATATTCCGGCGGGAATCCAAGGTTTTCATACTGCAAGCCAGCCAGAGGCAGCAGAGCATTCATGGCTTTATAGGTTTTTTTTTGGAGTTCTAACGAAGGGACAAACATCGAAGTTCCCAGGAATGAACTTAGATTTCCTTTGGCGATTTCTTCTTCCAGCTGCAGGGCAAGCCGCTCTTCGTTCTTTAGAGTTTCTTCCGCACTACTGCCTGTAACGATAAAATACCAGGGTGAAGAGCCATGATCCAGAACCATAGCTGCTTGTTTTTCCGACTCCTCAAGGAAAGGTGACATTGTGTAAAGAGAATTTAAATCAGTTTTTATTTTAATACCATGGGGATTAAGGTAAAGAATAATAATAGAGATTACTGCCAAAACCGAAACAAAAATTATTTTAAATACAGGAGGTATAGGAATCTTTTTTCCATGCAGAAATACAAGCCTGGAAGGCAGCTGTCTTTTACGTTCGTCCGGCAACTTCAATAGCGGATAGATGCAGTTGGCGGAAAGAAAAGAACTAATTAACCCTGCTATGGTAAAAACTGAAAACTGTTTAAAAATAGGAAAAGGTGTAAAAAGAATGGACAAAAATCCAATTGTAGTAGATATAAAACACATTAGCATGCTCTTGAAAAGAGAGGAACGAATTTCATGTCCGTTTTTTAATGCAGCATTTCCCCGCCAGGAAATAAAAAAATGAATAGAATAATCAATACATATTCCTATCAATATTGTACCAAAAATAAATGTGAAAACATGAACATTTCTAAAAAATAAAAATACTGTAGTTGTTGCTAACACCATAGAGGTTAAAATATCCAGTATGGAAAAAATGATAGGTATGGGCGAACGGAAAATAATAAAAAAAAGCAAGAGGATAAAAACCATTGATATAGTGCAGAGAATTGTTATTTCTTTTTGTGCACTGGAAGCGCTTTCGTAATTGTGAAAAGGAAATCCGGAAAAATACAATTCCAATTCCGGTTCGGTTTCTTTAATCAATGCTGCAGCGGAATAAATTTCACCGATAATACTGTTTGAAATATTGGTAACGGAAACCGCCTCAGAAGAAAGTGTCAATCGAAGGATAACATACCAAATCCCATCCTTTTGGACAGACAGAACATCTTCATTAATGCCAAGGCTTCCGCCTGCAAGCAAAGACGATGAAAGAAATTCACTCATTCGTCTTTCTGTTAGAAGAAAAGGATCTTTGTCGATATGGGTAAGCGGGACATAGTTAAATGCTCCAAAAACCGAAGCCAAGGCATCCATAGCAATTTCCCCGGCACCACCTGATTCCAGCAATTCAATGGTGTTTTTCCCGGCAATTACAAAACGGTATTTGTAGAAATACTCAGTAATATCCGCGATAGCATGAGAATCAAAAAGAAGAGAGGCACTGTCAATTCCTGCAGTATTTATAAATTCGTTATAAAAAGAAAGAGCTGAATTTTTGGCTTTTTCAAAAACGGGGGATGCAAAAAGGATAACTGCTTCACGACCGTTTCTTTCTGTAAGAATATTGTCCGCCTCAACAATTTTTGACATATCTCTCTGCGGAAACAAATCCAAAAGCTGGGTGCTTAAACGCAGAGGGGGTGCAAAAAACAATGATAGACCCAACAATGCAGGGATACCCAAATGAACAATAAACCAAAGTTTAAGGAAGGAACCCTGCTTCCTTGCAGGCAATAAATTATGGAATCGTAAATAAAGCTTCTTCATGATCATTAAGCCTTGCCGGATAACTGTGGTTTGACAATGTATATGTAATAACATCGCCGTTTTGTTCGTATAATCGGATAGAGCGTATTGCAGAATCACCGCTCATAGTTATCTTTATAACAAAGGAAGCAAATACGCTGTCCCGGGGCAGAAGCCCCATATTCCAATTAGAAGCAGTACCTGAAAAGTAAACATCAAAGTTTTTCAACAGCCCTTGACTCTGACCGGAAAATACCATGCTTATAACATCAGACATCTGTGTAAAGGTTTCGTTCCCTTGAGCGCTTAAAACAGATTTTCGCCCGTCCGGTCTTGACTGCATAATAAAATACTTACTCATTATCATTGTAGAGGGAAAAGGCTTTAATGTTTCCCAAACCATACCTTTTTCCGCTGCAATTATAAAATTACCGGAAGATATAAGCGATCTATCAAAGTTCTTCAAGTACTTTTCCTGTACGAAATTTCCTTTGATAATGGGGTTTTTTGCAAGATTCGCACAGGTTGTATTGAAAGTAGCCATAGTCTGTGGCGCCAGTGGATGGCGGAAAACATCTTCCTCTGCTCCCCATACCGAAGAAAATACAAGAAAAAAGCACAGAAAAAATATTTTACTATTTCTATTCATAGTAATTTATCCTTTTTTAAATAGCCGTCTTTACCGGAATTCATGAAAATCTCCTTCCAAAGTATAAACGTATTTCCGCAAATGATTTACCAGTTCAACAGTATTCTCCGTTTTTTTAATCTCGATTATAACTTTATTCCCGTTTAAAATACGACGGTTGCCGTCTTTAATTTCCAAAATAAGGCCGCTGTCTTTCAGTGACTTGCCCAGCAGAACCGGATCATAGAAGCAAAGTTGAAAATCTGCTATAATATATTCCGGTTTAAAAAACTTTATAACAGAGCTTGGCAAAACAGTCGATGAAAAATGAGCTGCGCCGTTTCTGTAAGAAAGCTCCCCTATGCTTGCGCCCAACTCATTAAAAAAGGCCATCTCCATTGCATTTTCATTTGCCTTTACCCAGGTATTTAAAAAATAATTTTGACCTCTGAATTCGGCAGATACAAACTGAGCCATATCCATGTCGTACTCAATCCCTTCTGGCGGCAATAAGGCAAATTTAGACTTATCTGTGAGATTTACATATATTGAATCATTTCTTTTAACTGAAGCACAGGAAAAAACGCAGGCAATGCAGACCGAGAAAAAGAAAAATTGCTTCATTGTACGCATCCAATAGAATACTATTTTGATTTTTTGATCTTGTCAATGGGTATGTTCGACAACTCGGTTAGTTGCCTCATAAGCCTTGCCCAATTAATCCGAAAAACAGCGCTTTAAATGATCAATCATCATCTGCCAGCCTTCCCGTGCATTCGGCGTGTTGCCGTGCGTAAAGGAATGTTCCGCGTTATCAAAGCGTTTGTGTGTTACATCAACGCCTGCTTCAATTAATTTATCCCTGAACAACTCAGCCTCGGGACACAGGAGATCCTTTCCCGCAGTTATTATTAATGTTGGGGGGTAATTTTTAAGCTGTTCTTTCGAGGCATAAACAGGCGAGATCAGGGGATTTTTTCTCTCTTCCTTGTTGAGGCAATAACATGCATCGAATAACCGCCCTGATTTTGGTGTCATAATAAAGGTTGCCAAAAATCCTCTGCCTTTAGGTTTAGCGTACGAATCGGTGTATACATCAAGAGGCGGATAATCAAGGATCAAGCCCTTAATGTTAAGTTCGCCGGTTTGGGCATTTTTTAACCCAACAGCCGCGCTGAAATTTCCTCCCGCGCTATGACCGCCCACGGCAATTTTCTGCGGATCGATTCCGAATTCCTCTGGGTTATTCTGTGCATATTTCACTACCGCATAACACTCGTTTATGGCCTTGGGGAACGGCGCTTCCGGAGCAAGGCTGTAATCAATGCTTAGTATTTTTACATTTGCATTTTGAGCAACATTCATCATAAACGGATCATCCATTTCCGGACTCCCGAGGATAAACCCGCCGCCGTGAATATTTACAAAAAGAGGAAGCTTTGAATCATTATCCAGATTATAGGCAAGCACTCTGACTTTTCCTTCTTCTGTATTAAGGAAAAGTTCTTTGCCCACAATAACGCTTCTCCTACTGAAAAACTTCCCGTTCATCTTTTTCAGTTTTGCTGTTTTCTTCAGCAATTCTTCGTAAGTGTAGATTTTTTCTTTTGGTACTCTTGACATAATTACTCCTCCTTTCCTCCTATTAATGATGACTTTATTTGTTCTTCATCCATTTCCATAATGGTGAGTTTTCCTTCAAGAACTATTTCATCATTCAGAAAAACCTGACCGTTAAAACTGAAAACCAAATCCAAACATTCCAATCTTTTTACCTTTATGACAATCGTATTCCCTGAATTAATAACGGGAATATTAATTTGCATTTTTGAAACGCTCAGGATAAATCCTATTCCAGGTGTTTTGCCTTCTTCTTTTCCTTCAATTCCAGAAAGTGCGGCAATTGCCTGCGCGATACATTCAAACCCAACCCAGCTCTGTACTCCGCTGATTGCCGGATCATAAAAAAGACAGTCATCTGTTATGCGATACTCAGCCTCAAGATACTGTTCTTCAATATTATAGCCGGTAATTCTGTCGAGCTGCAACATTTTGCCGCTGTGGAGTATTATGGAAGCCATATCTTGTTTTTCAATCGGAGTGATGTTTTTCACTGATCTACGCCTTGTAAACTGTTTGCTTCACGAAGCACCATCAGCCCTGCAGAGTAAACTATATTACCGTCAGGTGAACATATTTTAAATGAAATGGTATTTTCTTTTTTCTCCAGGCTTAATGTCAGCGAAGTATCTGGTTGAATGATGTGGTTAAATTTTATCCGTTTTATTTCTGAAAGTCCGGCGCCAATATTAAATAAATCAGATGCATAGCGCATAATTATATCAACCTGTGCTACAGCCGGAAGGATTGGGAAGCCGGGGAAATGACCGTTAAAATAGTCACTTGTATCGGGGACAGAAAATCCGAGAATGACTGAAGTTTCCGTTTTTTCGATGCATTGTGTATCAATTATTTTATTCACCTGGAAAATTCTCCGTTTGTTTATTCCTTAAAAAGTGCTTTTATATCTTCTTTCTTTTTTTTCCCCTGTGTGTCCACAGGCAGCTCAGACGGATAACGCCATTTTTTGGGGATGACAATACTTTCCAAATATTGAGTAAGATATACCCTCCAGAATTTATTGATCTCATTTTTTTTCAATCCGCTGAACTGGCCTTTGGCTTTGTTGTTGAAAACAATTGCCGCCGCAAGATACTGACGCTTGCCTTCCATGGAGATTACACACACATCGTCAGCAAGGCCGGATTGCAGAATACGACTTTCAATCTCGGTCAGGGAGATGCGTTTTTCTTCTATTTTGACAACTGAGTCTATGCGTCCCTTAAGCAGGAAACGGCCATCGTCATACAGATCAATCATGTCAGCGGTTTTTATACCGGCTGGATCTTTGATATTGGGCAAATGGGCAACAAGGCAGCCATCTTCTGATTGGCTTATTTTGATACTTTTAAAGGGTGTCCATTCAGATCCGTTACATGACTGCCTCCAGGCAATTCCACCTGTTTCTGTACTGCCGAAGCCTTCTATAGGCCAGAAACCCAAAACCTCGTTTGTTTTTTTTGCGAGTTCGTATTCCAGTAATCCTCCGGAGGTTAATATCCACGGTGATTTTAATTTTAATGAGGAAGTATTTTCAGTTTCAACAGTACGTTTCAGGAAGGCCGGAACAGTAAAGATCGCGTATTCAGTATTTGTCAGTTTTTCCAGTTCTTCAGGGAAATCAATTCTTTTTCTTCTGAACGGAACTCCTGCCGCAAATGGCAGAAGAATTGCGCTGGAAAGACCATAAAGATGATGCTGACTGACAGTAGCGCATATTTTCCGTTTAAGATAATCTTCACCCCATTCGGAAATTTTGAAAAAGTAATCATTTTCTATATCGATAAGCCGTTGTTTTATTGCCCTTGGTTCTCCTGTGCTTCCGGATGTATACATGGTGATTGACACTTCTTCCCTGTTAATTACCGGCAGTTTCTGAGTACGGGTATCTGTTTTGGAAATACTCGATAGGATGGCAGGTAAATAATGAGTGTTTTCCGGCTCTTCTTCCTTCTGGAAAATTAAATCTGTGAGAATAGGTGCTCTGACACCTTCGGAGTCTTTGCGAATTTCTGCGATGTAAGCAGGACTCATGTTGGGACTCAGGAGAATTTCCTTTTTACATTGAAGAAGAGCCGTTAAGCCTAAGAAAAAATACCAGCAGTCTTCGGCATATAAAAGCCACTTTTCGCCTTTTATTTTTTCGATGTATTGGCGCAGCAGGGCTGTACCGGAAAGAAAATCTTCCCATGTTTCATAAACCCCGTCTTCCCATGCTCCGTCAAAACAAAGGATCGTTCCAAGAGGGCGGGAATCACTTTTTATTGCGGATAAATGAATCGTTTTAGGCATTTGATTCTGTTTAGTTTTATTTACCATATTTTCCACGGCAAAGATTCCTTTAGTCAAGATTAAAATGATGCATCTCTATTTGCTCAATCGTCTTGTGCAAATCGTTCTCCATCTGGCGATCGTCTTCCAGAAAAGCAAAAAAACCTGAGATTTCATCGTAAGTAGATTTAGTCTGTCCCAAATCTCCGATTTTTAATTCACCTTTTTTTAATCTGAGGCTGAGAGCCTGGACAGAAGCAAGCAGTGACGCGGCAGCAACTTGAGAGGTCAGCTTGTTAATTCTGACACACTCGCGGGCTGCAATGGTTCCCATGCTTACTTTATCCTGATTGTGGCACTCGGTTGAACGGGAAAAAACACTGGCTGGCATAGTCAGTTTAAGAGCTTCGGCAGTGCATGCGGAAACGACAACCTGCAGCGCCTTAAAGCCATGATTATAAGAAATATCTGCGGCTCCGGAAAGATTCGGAGCTAAACCATTGTTAAATTTTATATCTACCAGCAAGGCAAGCTGCCGATCCATTAGATCGGCCAAATTTGCGACTATATTTTTGAGGCTGTCCATTGCAAAGCATATATGCCCGCCGTAAAAATGACCACCATGATATACCGATTGAGTTTCAGGATCAATTAACGGATTATCATTTGCGCTGTTCATTTCAGTTTCAATTAATGATCTGAGGGAATCGCGCATATCATAAAAGAGCCCAATCACATGCGGTGCACAGCGAATGGAATAAACATCCTGTATGCGCGCCGGGGCAGCGGGGTTACCTGTTTTTTCTTCCGGAAAAGTATTCCTGATTTTTTCCGCTGCAAGCGCCTGTCCCGGATGAGGCTTTAACTCAAAGAGCCTCTTGCTGAAATGAAAGGCATTGCCTTTAAGAGCAATGGAATTCATTGCCGTGATCCGGCAGGAAAGATCGGCTAAGTATTCAGCATCAGTAAAGGCAAGGGCAGCTATGGCATTCATAACCGCTGTTCCGTTCATAATCGCGAGAGCTTCCTTGGGACGGAAAAGATAGGGCTTTTTTCCAAGTTCCGACAAAACTTCTGCCGAATTTTTTACATTTCCTTTATATCGCACATTCCGTTCACCAATTAGGGCACCGGCAATGTATGAAAGGGGAGTAAGGTCTCCAGATGCGCCCACTGAACCCTCCATTGGAACAAGCGGCAGAATATCATGCTCAATAAAAAATTCGATAAACTTTAGCAATTCCAGACTTACACCGGAAAAACCCTGAGCCAGTGTATTGAGTCTTACCACTAATATTGCTCTTACAGTTTCGTCGTTAAAGTAATCCCCCAGGCCGCAGCCATGAAAGCGTGTCGCATTAACACTAAGCTGCCGTGTTTTTTCAATAGCAACCGTATTGGTACAGGAGTCGCCAAAACCGGTTGTAACACCGTAAATGCCTCCGTGCTTTTCCATGATTTGATCGAGCAATAACGCACCATTATTAATTTTGGCTTCAAATTCTGCGTCTTTGCATAACTGTACAGAAACTCGTTTTCCAGACGCTTCACGCACATCTTCTATTGTAAGTTTACCGCTGCCGATGGTAAGTATTTTTTCCATTATTTTTCCTGCCTGGGTTTTGCATAAAGGATTAATTCACTGGAAAAACTTTCATAATGCCTTAAATAGAGTTCATAATTCTGATTTACTGACAAAATAAATTGTGGAATAGCAATTAAATCTTCCCTTAAATGATAAACCGATATAGCTAATTTGGGCGTATATTTTAAGATTATATTTTTTGCTCCTTTTAACGCTTCCAGCTCCGCTCCTTCTACATCCATTTTAATAAAGGTGACTGCATCTTGTACAATATTTTCGATGGAATCCGCCTCTATTTTAGTTTGCCCGTCACCATCGATTTTTGACGCCATCGTGCCATAGTTGGAGAAAGATAAAGTTGTTTTTCCAGACCAGCATCCTTTTTCAAAGATATGAATATTATCCAAATGAGATGTGTTTTTTTTTAAATTTTTATAGTTTTCTGCATCACATTCAAAAGCGTAGATCACTCCGTTTTTTATCAGCTCTGCAAATGACAAAGAAGTCTCTCCGTCATAAGCGCCGCTGTCTACAAATACTTCATTTTCTCCCATCTCGAAAAATGAAGGAAAATATTGTTTTTCACCTTTTACATTCAGAGCAGACAACCCTTGAGGATTAGAAGAAATTTTTGCGTTAATAAATTCTATTAATATTTTTTTACTGAGTTCATCAGAGAGTTGATTGTATAATTTTTCAAAGCCTGTAATATTCTTTTTTACATAATCATAGTAATCCGGAAAAGGACTTACAATGTGTGTACCATCGAAGATAAAAAAATTATGTTTTTGCATGTTCCCTATTTTTTCGCTATAATCACAATCAGCAACAACGATATTTACAGAAACATCGAAACCAAGGACACCGGATAAGGGATACACAGGCTTTCCTTCAATATTCATGTCCTGTATATAGCAATTATCATCCACGATGAAACTATCTATATAAATGTCATTATCCTCCAATATATTTTTAACGTTTTTTCCGGCTATTCCGGCGCCATAAAAACATACAGGCAGTTTCGATTGTTTCAAGTCTGCAAGGTTTTTATCAAATTGGTTGGGGACAGTATTTTTTATTTTTCCTAAAATAGGGCCAAACATTGAATTTCCTAAGGTTTTTATGATGCTCCTCTAGCAGATTCAATGTAGGCAGCCAGGGCATCTACAGATGCAAAATGCTTTTTATTTTCCGCATTATCCGCAGAAAGTTTTACCCCGAATTTCTTCTTTATTGCAACTCCAAGTTCAAGGGCATCTATAGAATCGAGACCAAGACCTTCCCTAAAAAGCGGATCTGAATCAACTATATCTTCAACTTTTACATCTTCAAGTTCAAGAGAGTTTATTATTAGTTCCTTGATTTGAAATTTGAGATCGTCCATAATATGCCTCCGGAATATTTGCTTATATATATATGGTAAATATAGGGATTCTATGTTTTATTGTCAATATACCGCAGTGGCTCATGTAGAACCTAACCAAGGGGAGGGGTATCTAGTCAAAAATGACAGTCAAATATATACTGTAAAATAACTAGGGATGCAAGATGAAAATAAAATTGATTTATCCCAAATGGAATAAGCTCCCGGGGCAGACAACATTTAACCTGCCTCCGCACGGCCCTGTTGTTTTTGCGGCGGCCCTGCCCGCCGGAGTTGAAGTCGTTTTCACCGATGAAAATGTTCAAGACCTAAACTTTGATGAAGGCTGCGACCTGGTAGCAATCTCAATGATGCTCAGCACACAGGTAAAACGCGGCTGGGCAATAGCGGATGAATACCGCCGCCGGGAGAAACAGGTTATTTTCGGAGGCATTGCAACAATGCTTCATGCTGAAGGAACCATTGCGCATGCTGATTCCGTTTTCCTGGGCGAAGCTGAAACCCGCATGGAACAGGTAATTGACGACTGGAAAAATGGTAAGTTGAAACAAGTATATAATTTCATGGGGCAGCATCCTCCAATCGAGGCGGTAGGCCCTGCAAGGCGCGATCTGTACACACAGGAATTGTACAATCATAAGGGCGTTCAGATGGTAGATCTTTTCCATGCATCCAGGGGCTGCCGTTTTAGTTGTTATCCCTGTGCGGTTTCCTATCTGGGAGGCCGCTCATTTCGCCCTCGCCCAATGGACAAGGTGGTTGAAGAGCTGGCAGATATTGAAAACAACCGGCTCTTTATCGTTGATAATTCACTGGCTCAGGATAAAAAATGGGAACTGGAATTATTCCGTGAGATGATCCCCCTTAAAAAAAAGTGGGTTAGCCATACTATTGAAGATGACCCGGAAGTTCTTGATCTTGCCGCCAAAGCAGGTGCATGGTATGTGTACCAGGCAATTTTCGATACATCGGATTATATAAAGGAGCGGATAAAGAAATATCATGACCATGGTATTGGCGTAGAAGGCACAATTCTGCTTGGGCTGGATAATCAGACCGAAGATGATATAAAACGCCTTATCGAATTTCTGCTTGAAATAGAACTTGACCTTGCGGAGTTCACTGTTATGACTCCTTTCCCGCATACCAAAGCCTGGGATGACCTCATGCGGCAGGGGCGGATATTTGACCGTGACTGGAATCATTATAACGCGGGGCAGGTGGTTTTTACGCCAAAAAATACTACTCCCGAACGTTTACAGGAACTCTACGATTATGCCTGGAAGACATTTTATCACTCTGAATCCCAGGAAGAAAAAATGTTCCAGTTGTTTAATAAAGTCGTTACCCGTGAAATTGAAGACGGAACCTACCGCCCAAGGAACAGGCGCCTTGCACGCAAGTCCTTTGGCAAGGATTTGTCAAAGAACTTGGAGAGTTAAATATGCAGGTACCTGATACATATTACGATGAAGTGTTTGATTTTAAGGGACAATGGGACGTTCCTTCCCGCTGTGGATTAAAAATACTGCAGCAGGAAAAAAATATAGTGATTGTTACAGAGCTATACCAGGACAATCCGGGTACTTCTGTTACTGCCGCCGGAATGAGCCTGGCGGAACAAATCTGCCTTGACAAGGGCTTAGACCTTAAAGAAATTGTGTATCTGCACTGTAACCCGGGAACCAACTCTAAACTTTCTTTCTATGACGAGGAATTTTATGAAGTTATTTTTTTAGACAACGCTGAGATCTCTTACCGGCAACTAACCGCCGGGGAAATCAATAAACTATTAAATCCCCTTCCGGGTAGGGCGGATTAGGCTGGCAATATCTTGTACAATTATGAGCGATAAAATCAAAAGAATTTTCAATATATTGTTTAATGTCGTCCTGGTAATGTACCCAATACTGGTTTTTTATTTTCTGATAATCCAAAAGATTCCTATACGGATATTTTCTCTCTTTACGATAGCTCTCGCACTTTTTGGACTTATTACCGGAATAATAAATAAAACTGACAAAAAATTCGGTTTAAGTTTTTGGAATTCCCTTCTCCTTTTTATCATAGGAGGTATAAGTTTAATACTCAATACCAACATGATACCCAAACTCTTCCCTGTTTTTACAAATATAATGCTATTATGTACTTTTGGAATTACCCTGTTTCAGCCGCCTGTAATGATATATCGTTTTGCGGTTCTCGCGGATAAATCAATTCCAAATTCTCCTGGACAAAAACAAATAGCCGCCTATTGTTATAAGGTAACAGTGGTCTGGATAGTATTTTTCATAATAAACGGGAGCATTGCGGCTTGGACTGTTTTTTACGGTTCAGATTTTGTCTGGGCTATATATAATAACGCGGTTGCCCCTATACTGATAGGAATCATATTTATCGTTGAATTTATTGTAAGAAAAATTGTACAAAGAAAAATACCCAAAGCCGTTCCTTTGTCATCTTTTAGTCAACAACCACCAAAGGTGGTGGCTTGAATGGGGGGCTCTAAAAGAGCCCTTCTTGTAGTTCGTGATCTTCGCTGAGCCGCTCGGCGTCTTCCTGAATGAACATTAAATATGCTTTTGTAAAAAATTTGCAATTAGCCCATCATATTCCGCTTTCTGTGATAACCTGGCAAGTGAGTGCACGCCCTTGGGAAAAAAGCAAATCTCTTTATGCTCCGACGCACACGCCTTAAACAGCTCTTCGCTGTTTGTTTTAGTGGAAAACTTATCTCTGGCGCTCCAGATAAATAAAATCGGAATATCGATATCTTTCATATATTTAATTGGAGTTTCCTTAAAAGGCCTGACTTTGGCAAGAATAAATATAAGGAAAAAAGCCACATAAGTAGCCGCATAAATAACAGAGAGCATGGGTACTTTATAGGCTTTAGGGTGGGCTTTATAAAGCTCGTAATAACTTTTATATAAGCCTTCGGTTACTATTCTCTTTAGTAAACCGCTGCCCTCGTTTTTAAGTTTACTATATGCGTAAACCGCCGTTGCGCCGCCAATACAAATGCCATGAACTGTAAAATCAGCTATATTAAACCTTTCGTTTATCAGCTTAATCCATAAAATTAAATCGTCACTTTCCTTTATACCTCCCGTTTGATAATTCCCGTCACTAAGACCCTGAGAGCGGCCATCAACAACCAAAATATTGTGTTCGCTTTTGGCATAAACTTCGGCAAAATAATAGGAATAGAGCAGTGACTCTCCCCTTCCCTGCAGGATTACGGCACATTTGTCAAACCCGAAATTAATGTATTCACCGTATAAATTAAGACCGTCGCTTACTATGTGAAGCTGCTCACGTTTATCCTTGAAATTTTCTGCCCAGGCAATTCCCTCCGAAAACATACGCATTTGTGACTCGTCATTTTTTAGAGTGCACTCCCTGGTTCTTTTTTTTAAGGGGTTGCGGTATGTGGTATTTAAAAAAATCAACAAAACTAAAAGCAGGAATATTAGCAAGCTGACAACCGCAAGAATAGCGGCCGCATAAATACCGGCAATTACCCAGGGATTATTTATGATTTGTGACATTTCTTTTGTATTCTCTGTTAAGCTGCCCAAGCATGTTTAACCTTGCAATTCTTTCAAAGCAGCCAAATATGTATTTTCCAAGAATTAGCAGTAAACCTTTGGCAATTTTTCTCCCTATCCGCTTACCGGAAGAGTGCCAATTTGAGGAAAGGTGGTGCAGCGATATTGTATTTTCAGTTATTTTTATTCTGTGGGTAATGTAGTTTTTGGGGAAGAAGTATTCTGACGAAAGAAGCAGCACATTGTCCTGTATTTTTTTGGTTTTTCCGTCCAATTTTACGCCATACAGCCTCTTTGTTGAGGCGCTGAAATTCAAAACGGTCAGCATATTTGAACCGGCGTTAATCTTTTCGCAGGGTGTATGATACCTCTCGTGCACTTCCCGGATTAGCCTGTGCCCCTTTTTTACACCCAAAACAGCGCTGCCAAACCAAAAATCCGATTCATAGCCGATAAAAAAGTCGTTTTCCCGGGCTAACTCGTCAAACGGTTTGAAAAGCTCGATGTCGGTATCAAGATAAACACCGCCGTAATTTAAAAGGACGTGACTTCGTATTACATCGGCGGCAAGCGACCAATTTTCCTGTTCTATTGCGGATTTAACCCAGGAATTATTTTTATAATCGAAATTTTCTTCATTCCATTTAATTATTTCCCAATCAGGGTGAAGCTCCTGCCAGCCGCGTATAAAATTTAAGTGCTTCTCAGGAATTTCCTTATTCCCAAGCCAAATATAGTGTATTGTCTTTTCAATCATAGGAGTGACTTATACCGTAAAATTCCTTTCCTTTATCAATTTAGCACTTTTCTAAGGTCTTTTTCAAGAGGTCATTTCTACTGTTCGTTGCAGCCTGCCGGGTTTTCTAATGACAAAAACAAAGAAAAACGCTATTATTGCAGTCTATGGAACAGAAAAAAGGCTGGTTTGTCAAAATCAGGCAGGCATTATATACAAGTTCTGCCTTTGCTTATTTGAGGATAACCGCGAATCAGAGACTGAAACCAAGAAAACGTCTGCGATTTGAAACCGATGTTACAGCACATTGCAATTTAAACTGTAAATCATGTCATCATTTTTCACCTGTTGCCGATCAATACTTCGTAAAAACAGAAATCTTTGAAAAAGACTTTGAAAGACTTTCGCAGCTTGCCGGAAGAAATAACGAAAACATTGATATAATGGGCGGCGAACCGTTACTGCATCCGGAAATTTCAACGCTCGCGGAAATAGCCAGAAAATATTTCGATGGACCTGTTAACATTGTAACAAATGGTCTTGTGCTTGAAAAAATGAACGAGGTTTTCTGGGAATCATGCAGAAAAAACAATATACGCATAATTGTTACAAGTTATCCCGTAAAATTGAACGTTAAACGAATAAAAGAACTTGCAAAAAAACATAATGTTACATTGAAGATACGCACGCGGTTTATGGATAAACACGCCTGGAGCAAACTGCCTCTTGATTTAAACGGTTTACAGTGCATAATGAAAAACAGAAAATTTTGCCTGGCAGTGAATACATGTATTTTTTTAAAAGACGGTAGACTTGCTACATGCTGCCTGCCGCTGGTTGCCGATCGGTTCAATAATTATTTCAGCAAGGACATGGGAACCCGCAGCGATAGCTTCGAGCCAACAACCCTGGAGGCAACAGATGATGATAGTATTGATATTTACAAAGCAAAAGACATAGGGGAAGTTTACGAATTTTTAAGCAAACCCATACCATTTTGCCGTTATTGCAGAATAAAATCATGGGAAATAGGCATTGAATGGGGAGTGTCAAAGAAAGAAATAACAGAATGGATATAGGTAATTAAATTCATGAAAAACAATGAAATATATATATCCCGGTTTTCTGCCTGGGCTCCCGGAATAGAAAATGCCGCTGAATGGGCTGAATGGGCTGAAGGCAAACGGGAAATGCGTTGTTCATCAGAAAGTCCAAAAATTGAATTTACCGATTCCATGTTTCGCCGCCGTTTAAGTCAAATTTCAAAAATGACAATACAGGTAGTACATGATCTTTTGCCCGTAAAGGAAGAAACCAAAATGCTTTTTCTTTCTTTTCGCGGCGAACTTTCAAGGCAGTTTAAAATTAATAAAATGCAGATTGTAGACGGGGATTTTTTGCCGGCAGGTTTTTCCTATTCTGTTTTTAATGCTCCAATAGCATTGGCTTCAATGGCTTTAGGCTTAAAGGGAGGATATACTGCGATTTATCCAACTAACAATTCCATTAGCGCGGGTCTTCTTGCGGCGGCGGCAATGCTTAATACAGAACAATCCGAATCCTCCGCCGAGGCTGTAAGCCGAGGTTCCCCTCCGGACGAACTAATCCTGGTTTATGCAGACGAAGTGATTCAGGAAGAATATTCCAATCTGGTCTCTGAACCATTTCCTCCGTTTGCCTTTGGCGTCATTCTTTCACGAAATCCGGATTCTGATTTTGTTTTTTCAATTGACCAAAAAGAAATAAAACCTGAGGATTTTCTAAAATCTCTCTATTTGGAAAACAATACCTCTATCTGCTAACAACACGTCTTTGTTATGATCTGTTCCCTATTATCAAACTTACATTACAGCCGCCAAAGGCAAAGCTATTTGTCATGCAGATCGAAATCGGGACGGGCGCGGGCTGTTCAGCATCGGTTAGTGAAACAATAGGAAGTGCAGGGAATTCCTCGTCCCGAGCGCCGTCCCAGCAATGAACCGGAAGCCCTTTTTGCTCTTTCAAAACCATCCAACAAACCGCGGCTTCCAACGCCCCCGCCGCTCCAAGGGTATGACCCATGATGGGCTTTGTGGAACTAACCTTGGGAAGCGTTTCTCCAAAAACAGCCTTTAGGGCAAAGGCTTCTGCCTTGTCGTTCAGATCGGTACCGGTACCATGGAGGTTTACATAGCCGATTTGTGAGGGGTCAATCTTTGCTTCCATGATTGCCGTTTTCATAGCCTTTGCCGGCCCTGCACCGTCCGGCCCGGGGGCAGTCATATGGTAAGCATCCGCACTTTCCCCTGCACCAAGAAGTTCAATGCCGCCTGGAACAGGCACGCCTGGAACAGGCGAGCTTTCCTTTGAATCAAGCAGGAAAAAAGCGGCTCCTTCGCCAAGATTTATCCCTTTGCGATTTTTACTAAGGGGATTGGTTGGGCTGTTTGAAACAGCTTCCAGTGCATGGAATCCCATAAGAACAGTTTCAGAAACAACATCTGCGCCGCCAGCGATAACAGCGGAACAATAACCAGAGCGTATAAGTTCAGCCCCTCTCATAATGGCGCTTGCCCCGGAGGCACATGCGGTGGCGACGGTAAAAACCGGGCCTTTAAGTCCAAATTTATTGGCAATATATTCTGCAGGAAGCGAAGCGCTTTGGAAGTAAAGCCGGTAATCTTTGGGGAAGCTACCGCCAGTAAAAAATTCTCTGTGTGCATGCAAAGAGCCCTCTGAGCCATTGTCACAGGAACCAAGGCAAACTCCAATTTTTTCATGACCATACGCTGCAATGGCTTTTTCAATATTGGGCCGTATTTGTTCCAAAGCTTTATCAATAATACGGATTATTCTGGTGTCTGTTGTATAAGATGCATTTGTATATTCCGGAGGAATTTCCTGACACTGGATTTGCCCGGTCGGAAAATTTTCCCCAACGGCAAGTTCCCGGATTATCATTCCGCTTTTGTTTCCTGTAATACATGATCTATATAATTCTTCTTTGTTACGACCGGCACAGCAAATAAGCCCCGGTTCAGAAAGAAATATTTTTTTCACAATGAAAAAATTAACAGAAATATCGGCGGAGTACAAGTACTGCTGGATTAGAAAACATGCGTATTTCCGGGCGGATGCCCCAGTCCCCTTCAATGGCAGTTGCCAGCATGTAACGCTCACCGGCATATTCCAGTTCGTACAGGTAAAACGAGAGGGGAGGAGAGCTGTCGCAAAGTGTACTGGCGTTTGCGTTAAAAGTAAAGAGATACCGGCCTGCATCGTCAATAAAAGACGGCACTTTG
>Ga0082212_10005194_pt1 | contig 17836 bp, 15 predicted proteins | sample TergutNt197P3_FD_71548 | JGI IMG/M metagenome (GOLD analysis project Ga0082212, IMG submission 71548) | Neocapritermes taracua P3 segment gut microbial communities from Petit-Saut dam, French Guiana - Nt197 P3 | ecosystem: Host-associated > Arthropoda: Insects > Digestive system > Gut ... | reverse complement strand
GATTCACAATGCACGCGTATGAAACCGTGCGCCGGGATTCCGCAATCAAGAAACGCCCTCATTTCGCGTTCCACGAAAAAGGGAACAGGACGGCCGCGCTGTTCGTTATCGGCGAGGTATGTCTCGAGGTTTTTCAAAACGGTCTGATACAGCGGGCTTTCTACGGCGTCGCGCGGCGTGTAGACGCCTTCCAGTTCGCAGACCATGCAGGAATCGCCGTGCGGCGTTTCATCATAATACGCAAGATTGGTTTGTCCGTAGGCCATTATGAAATCCCGGAGCGGCGGCATAACGAACCGCTCTTTATATCTAATGACCGAATGGCGATTTGGGCAGTTTTTTTGTTTGGTAATCTCTGAAAAAAACGAGCAATTTGTCGTGACTGAAAAACGCTTACAGGAACTATGAAAAAGAAGGCAACAAAAGCATGGAACGCAACAGAGGTAATCGGCTTTCCTTCCTGTGGAGCGTGAGATTTTCCAATTTCCACAGGCCCGTTTGAACGCGCGCCTTTGGCGCGCTTCATATTTATACCCGCGAACGAAATGATTTTCCATGCCTGCGCGGTCTTTTTGACACGATGCGGCGTCAGGTTTCGCTTACGTACGATTGAGTACGCCGCGCTCAACCTTCCTTGCCTCGTGTCAAAAATCCTCGCGCATCCACCGAAAAATCATTTCGTTCGCGAGTATACACCCTATCGCCCGTAAGTAATTGACATTAAAGAATTCAGATAGTAACTTTTATTCTGATTTTCTATCCGGGGATTATCCCGGATTATATTCCCGAGACGAAAGCGGCTGGCAATGGAATCGATCGCTTCGATATTGAGGACCAGAAGAGAAAGCCTGAATCTCTCACTGGAGCAAATCTCCAATGATACGCGTATCAGCCTGCACCATCTCAAAAGCCTCGAGAGCGGCAGTTACGCCGACCTGCCGGGCGGCATGTATGACAGGGCCATTTTACGATCGTATTGCGACGAACTCGGTCTTGATAGAAATGAGATCCTCAAGTGTTTTGATAACGAAGTCGCGCCGCAGCAGGAAAAACCGGTAATAAGCCACTCTGCCCCGTTCGCTTCAAAGATCAAAACTCATACGGCGGTCGCCTGGAGCCTGATTGTTCTTTTATGCGTCGGCCTTTTTCTGAACCGGGAACGTGTTGTCTCGACGTTATCTCCATATTTTTCATCCGGCTACGGCAGACATCAGGTTGGGGTACTGCCCGGACGGCAGCCTGTGCAGGCAAATGCCGCGTCTGCTGACACAACCGAAAATACGGCGGCAGACGGGCAAACGGTAAAAGTTCCCGCGCAAACCATTCAGACAGCGTCAGATGCTGCGGATGAATCCGCTTTGCAGCTGCTGCGCGTGGAAATTGCCGGTACGGAGGAATGCTGGCTTTCGGTTAACAGAGACGACTCGGGCGCGGTTACAAAAATCCTGGCGCCGGGAGATGTTGAATTTTTTACCGCTACCCGAACGATTTCCCTTATTGTCGGCAACGCCGCGGGCGTTTCGCTTAGAATCAACGACCGCGCGGCCAAAACGCTTGGCGGTTCGGGGCAGGTCGTCCATCTTACTATCGACAAAGATACCCTGCAAAATCTCATCGATATTTCCGCGAGCTGACGCATGAGTGATTTTGATATACGTGAAATGCTGCTTTCCGGCCGCGCGCCGAAAAATGTCCGCCTTCTTATGGCGCAGGGCGCAATGCCGCTGCCGCCACAGGAAACTCTCGAACTGCTGGTGCATCTTGTCAAGGATGAAGACGAGGAAATCTCCGGGCAGGCGGTAAAAAGCCTTGATGTATGGGATGAATCTGAAATCATCGCGTTGCTCCGCCTCAAAGACTGCACTGCGGCCATTATTGATTATTTCGCTGACACGCGGCGGTCAGAAAGTATTTTGCAGGCTATTGTAACCAATCCGTCCGCTTCCGGAGAAGCCGTCGCGCGCCTGGCTTCCGCGGTTCCCGCCAATCTGCTTGATTCCATTCTGGACAACCGTACACGCATTCTGGAATTTCCCGCGATTCTGGATGGCATCCGCAACAATCCGGCGGCAAGTGCCCGGGTGCTCGGAATCGTACAGGAAATAGAAACCGAGTTCCTGGGAGAAAAACGCAAGGATTATTCGGTCGAATCCCCTGAGGAAGCGGAAGCCGGAGCGGAGGACGCACAGGACACGCACGAAGGCGTTCTTGATTTTGAAGATGAGATCGCCATGCTTCTGTCTTCGCCGCCGCCGCTGGATATCGAGCTTTCCCTTGACGGGCTGCCTCTTGATAGCGCCGAAGGCGACGCCAATATCGGCAGCCGCGTCGCCGGCATGTCTCCAAAGGATAAAATCAAATACGCGCTTTTCGGTACGCGGGAAGTCCGCGCCATATTAATCCGCGATACCAATCGTGAAGTCGCCCGCGCAGTGCTGCGCAGCCCCAAGCTCAAAGACAACGAAGTCGAGGGAATATCCGCCATGCGCAGCGTCTCCGAAGACGTGCTCCGCGAAATCGGCAACAAGCGCGAATGGCTCAAAAACTCCGTAATTGTTTATAACCTCGTAAAGAACCCAAAAACTCCGGCGACAATTTCCCAGAACCTGATGTCGCGTCTGCGCACGCAGGACCTGATGCTCATGACCCGCGACCGCAGCATTCCCGATGCGACCCGCAATAACGCCCAGCGCATCGTAAAGCAGCGTAGCGCCAAAGGAGGCGGCAAGTAAGGATGCGTGTGAACGTTATTGAATTTGAGCCGATCGGACGGCGCGGGGAATGCCCGGAAGACGAATCACTGCTGGATTCCGCGCGGCGTCTGGACGTGGATATCGTAAGGCTATGCAACGGCGTCGGCACCTGCGGGCGATGCAAGATTCAGATCGTAACCGGAGAGGTTTCGCCGATTACCGCCAAAGAGAAGGAAGTTCTGACGGTAAAGGAGACGGATCGCAACTACCGGCTTGCCTGCCTGACGCGCCCGCTCGGCAATGTAAAAGTCCACGTGCCGCCTGAATCGCTGACGGCGCCGCAGCGGACGCAGGTTGAAGGGCTGGAGATAGACGCGACGCCCGAACCCTCATTTCAGAGCATACTTTTGGAGATTACGCCGCCGACAATTGAAAAACAGACGGCGGATGAAACGGGTTTTCTTGCTGCGTTGAACCGGAATCGGAATCGGAATCAGACTGACTCCGCCGCCGCCGCGCCCGGCTTTGATCTGGAAGCGTTGCGGCGGATGCCGCAGTTGCTGCGGGCGGAAAACTGGCGCGCGCGCGCGGCGATACGGAACAATGAAGTTATAGCTGTTGAAGGCGCGTCCACACGCTGGTGCGGCCTGGCCGTCGACATAGGCACGACAAAGATAGCCGTCTATCTTGTGGATATGGAAAACGGTAAAACTCTTGCTTCCAAAGGGCTGATGAATCCGCAAATTTCCTATGGCGAGGATGTGGTGTCGCGTATTTACGCCGCTAGCCGCTCCGAGGAAAGCGCCGACAAGCTGCAAACTCTGCTTGTGGAGGCGCTTAACGAGTCTATCGCGCTGCTGTGCGCCGAAGCCGGCGTCGACCGCCTAAGCGTTGCGGACGCTGTGATTGTAGGCAATACGGCCATTCACCATCTTTTCCTGAAGCTTCCCGTCAGCCAGCTCGGCCTTGCGCCTTATGTACCGGCGTTGCGTTCGGCGATTGATGTCAAGGCGCGCGATCTCGGGTTGGAAACGGCAAGCGGCGCGTATGTGCACCTTTTGCCCAACATTGCCGGTTATGTCGGCGCGGATCATGTCGCCATGATTCTCGGAACGCGCCTGGCGGAATCTTCCGGCGTGACGCTCGCAATAGACATCGGCACAAATACTGAAATATGCCTTAACAACCGTGGCGAAATGGCGAGCGTTTCCTGCGCTTCCGGCCCGGCTTTCGAGGGCGCGCACATCAAACACGGCATGCGCGCCGCTCCGGGCGCAATTGAGCATGTGCGCATTTCAGACGATAAACCGGTAATACAAACGATCGGCGGGGAAGCGCCGGCCGGAATCTGCGGTTCGGGGCTGCTGGACGCCGCGGCGCAGATGCGCCTGAATAACGTAATGGATTCAACGGGAAAAATACTGCCTCACCCCGGTGTGCGCGTCCGTGAAGACGGCATGAAAGAATTCGTTCTTGCCGAACGTCCCGGCAGGGAAGACATCACTATTTCCCAGAAAGACATAAGAGAGCTTCAGCTTGCCAAGGCTGCGATTCGCCTGGGCATACGCGCGCTTGCTGAAGAAATGGGCATCGCGGAATCGGAGATAGACGAAGTGATTATCGCGGGCGCGTTCGGTACGTTTATCGACGTGGAAAGCGCGATTACCATCGGGATGCTGCCGCCTCTGCCGCGCGAGCGATTCAGACAGGTCGGCAACGCCGCCGGAACAGGCGCGCGCCTTGCGCTGATTTCCATGACTGAGCGCCGGAAAGCAACGGAAATGGCTTCGCGCGTGCGTTATGTCGAACTTGCGGTCATATCCGATTTCAACCAGAAATTCGCGGCGGCCAGCGCCATGACCGAGCTTTAGAAAAATTCCCATGGCCCGCATAGACAGCCTTCTCTCCATCGCGGTCGATCAGGGTGCCAATGAGCTTCGCATCGGGTCGGACCGCGAGCCTGGTATTTTTTCCTTCGGCGCTCCTCTGCGTCTCAATATTCCTTCGATGTCCGTTAATGTTATGCGGGAGATGATGGGCGATATCCTGTCGGCGGAGCGTGAGGAGATCATCCGTACGAAAGGAAGCGTCGAGGCGACGTATCAGTCGGCAAAGGCAGGCAGTTTCCTGGTCACGATCTCGTCCCGCCCCGATGGCCTTGACGCTGTTTTCGTCAGTGCCGGCGAGCACGACATAGCGGAGCAGGATGCTTCACCCGTGATGACGGCGACGGCGGCGCGCGCAATGGTGGACGTAACACCGTACCCTGTTAAACCCGCGCAACCTGCGGCGTCCACCGCGGCATGCGGGGTGAAGGGCGAAGTGTTCCCATCGCCGCTGCTTGAAATTTTGATCGCCAGAGCCGATTCCATCGGCGCGAGCGACTTGCACATATGTGAAGGTTCTCTGCCGACTTTGCGTATCGACGGCAGGCTGCACCGTTTAGACGATGTGCCTGCCGTCGTTATGCACGACATGTTTAAATGGGACGGCGATGCCGAAGCCCGCCTCACGCAAGGAGGTTCGGTCGACGCCGCATCTGATGTCATGAACATAGGCCGCGTGCGCCTTCACCTCTACTCGACATCGAAGGGCCTGGCTGCGGCCGTTCGGATCTTGCCGACCGTAGCGCCATCTCTCAGATCGCTCGGGTTGCCGCTTGCGCTTGACGACCTTGCGATGTTGCCGAACGGCCTTGTCCTCCTGTGCGGCGCGACCGGATCCGGCAAAAGCACGACGCTTGCCGCGATCGCGCAAGAAGCGCTTCTCCGCCGCTCGATCATGCTCGTGACTCTTGAGGATCCGATTGAGTACGACCTTGCCGAATCGGCTTGTTCGCTTGTGCGCCGCCGTTGGATCGGACGCGACGCGCCGGATTTCGCATCGGGTCTGCGCGACGCATTACGCGAGGATCCCGATGTACTGCTTGTCGGCGAGATGAGAGATCAGGAGACGATCAGTCTTGCCATCACCGCAGCCGAGACGGGACACCTTGTTCTCACCTCGATCCATAGCCGTTCTGCGGCGTCCGCAGTCGAGCGCATCGTCGACTCGTATTCGCCTGAGAGCCGGCGTCAGGTGCGCGTGCAACTTGCCGAATCGCTCCGTGCCGTCGTCGCACAGAGGCTTTTGCCGCGTGCGCACGGCAGCGGCCGGGTCGCGGCCGTTGAAGTACTGCGCGGATCGCGTGCCGTGGCCAGCATGATCCGGGATGGGAAAATGGAGCAAATCGCGACGGCGCTCCAGTCAGGACAACGCGAAGGGATGATCACGCTTGAGCGCTGTCTGGCAAACCTTGTGAAAGCCAGGGCAATCAGGGCTGATGATGCGAAGTCAGCGGCGAATGATCCGGATACTCTTGGGGCTTATTTGGATAAGCTTTAGATGGCGATAAGCGGGTTACAAATGACTGTTTAATGCAGTGATTTTGGTTTATGTTTGAAGCATGAGGTTCTTGCAAAACCTTACGGCTTTACTGGGAGCGCGGACATCCTGTCCGCATTTTAAAAGATTTGCGGGCTGGAAGCCCGCGATCCCAGGGATTTTGCAAGAACCTCGCATGTCTAAAATTTGGAGGAAATAATGATGAGGAAACGTAATACGTTGTTGATTGTAGCAGTTTGCGTCGCGGCGACGCTGGCGTCGTTCGCAGTCGTATCAATCGCGCAGAATAGCGGGGGATATGATCCGAATAAGTTTGTTCCTTCTCCAATATTCGCCCCTATATATCCGCCGCTCCCGCACGCTTTTCGGGATATGTACGGCATTCAGCTTCTGTGCCAGGCCCCTCCGGGAGCGATACAAAAGGCGCTTATGCCGCCGCTGGAACCGGTTGGAAACGGAGATCTGTTTATCCTTTTAATGGGCCATACGGCGGACGTGAACGACGGGGGATTTTACGCCCATGAAGTGGCTATCAATGCTCCGGTTACCTATAAAGGCAGACAGGGCACGACGACACTGGTTGAATACATTGACACCGACATGGGGCTCGTGGCCGGGCGCGAGGTATACGGCTGGCCGAAAAAGATGGCGGAAATCTACTATCGGGAGAACCAGGGCACAAACACCTGGACCTTTACGGTAAACAAGATGAAAGACCAGGGAAACATCCCGCTGATAAAAGTCGAATATAAGGTTACCAACGCGCCATCCAGCGTGAAGTGGCCGGATAGCGGGCCTACTCTCCTGGTGCGCCGCATTCCGCCCGCCTCAAGAACGATGAAGGTATTGAACCAGTTGGTGTGCGTCGGATGCAGCCGGCCGGAAGACGCCGGGATTCCGCTTCCCGGATCCGGGCCGGCGCCCAAGTCCGACCGTGGAGCAACAAGCACCACCGGAACCGCGACGCTTCAGTTCTTTGACGGCCCGTGGGATCCTCTGACCATGTTTGGCCCGGTAAAGGTGCTGGATGCCAAAATGACGTTCACGCCGGGAAGAATGCAGGGCGGCTTGGGCGTGGGAGACGTCCTCGACCAGTGGGAATCCGAACAATAGAAAAAGAAGCGTGCCTTGCAGGCACGCGTTCAAACGCCCTGAAGCGATGTAGGGGCGGTTCGCGAACCGCCCAACCTTTGCGCCGCCGCCCTGGGTATAATGGAATAAAGAAATACAGCCGCCCTGCAAGGCAACAGGTGGTTCGCCAACCCAATATACCTTGCCATTACAGGGCGGTGGTTCTTTGCTGTACGTAACCCAGGGCGTAGCACGCTACGCCCCTACATTATTGCTGTTATACGTTGGCTGTCTAAATGGGAAGGAGCGGTTGTTGTATGGTAAACGCGTTTGAGACATTTCCAAACCTGCTTTCCCCGTTAAAGGTGGGCGGCGTAGTGTTCCGCAATAAAATTTTCAACGCTCCGATGGGCCATACGGAAATAGCTTATGACGGCCAGCCGACCATTGACGGCGTTATGTTTTTCGAGAGAAAAGCGATCGGCGGCGCGGCTACAGTCGCCGAAGGCGAGGTTGCCGTCGATCCGACCGAGTTTCGCGAGGGAAGATGGCCCCGCCAGATAACAAGGATGAACAACTACAATTACCCGCGTTTCGCGAGCGCGGTATCAAGACATGGCGCGGTTCCCGTCATAGAATTGTACTTCTCCGGCGGCGGTCCTCACCCCGCCTCAAAGGCACTGGGAACGCCCCTCGCGGGCCCCGTTGAAATAACGACGCCGGACGGTAAGAAGCATCCCCCCATGACCGAAGAACGCATATTCGAGATTATTGACGGCTACGGCAAAGCGGCGCTGGCCGCAAAGAACGCGGGTATCGGCATGGTCTGCCTTCACGCGGCGCACGGCAGGGCGCTCCAGCAATGGATGTCGCCGAGCATGAACACGAGAACGGACAAATGGGGCGGAAATCCCGAAAACCGCTGCCGGTTCGCCGTCATGGCGATCGATGAAATAAAACGCGTATGCGGCGGCGATTTTCCCGTGGAGATACGCATCAGCGGCAGCGAAGTCGTAAAGGAAGGCTACGGCGTAGACGAAGGATGCCGGATTGCCGAGCAACTGGACGGGCACGCCGATATAATCAATGTTTCAGTAGGATGGCTCGACGGCTACACCAGCGCCGAATCGTTTGCGCGCACGCACGTAAGCTTGTTCTATCCGCAGGGTCGTAATGTTGAATATGCCGCCGAAATAAAAAAGCGCGTCAAAAAATCGCTTATCGGCACGGCGGGCGGTTTGAGCGACCCATATTATATGGAAGAGGTGCTGGCTGCCGGCAAAGCCGACATTGTTTATTTGGGCCGCGAACTCATATGCGACCCAGATTTGCCGAACAAGGTCCGCAGAGGGCGGCCGGAGGAAATCCGTAAATGCATGCGGTGTTTACAATGCTTCTCGGAAGGCGTGCGCCACGGGGATTTCAACTGCGCTATAAATCCGGAAGTAAATCGCGACCGTGAAAACTACTATGCGCTTCCAGCGCCCCGAAAACAGCGCGTGCTTGTCATTGGCGGCGGCATTTCCGGCATGCAGGCGGCGCTTACCGCCGAGCGGAACGGGCATGACGTGATCCTGTGTGAAAAGAGCGGAGCGCTAGGCGGCACGATTCTCTGCGAGAGCGACGTTCCGTTCAAGCAGCGTCTGCATGAATATATCGAGCAGCAGAAAGCGTTGATCGGCGGCGCCAATATCGACCTGCGCCTCAACAGCGAAGTCACGCCGGAGTACGCGGAAAACGAACGGCCGGATGTCATTTTGGCGGCCGTCGGATCTGAACCGATAAAGCCGGACATTCCGGGCATAGACGGCGATAACGTTCATCAGGTGATCGAGGTGTTCAAAAACCCGGATCTCGCGAAAGGCAAAACTTTAATAATCGGCGCCGGTCTTGCCGGCACGGAATTGGCGATCTATCTGCACGATCTGTCCGGGCGCGAAGTCGGAATAGTCGAAATGCTCGGCGGCATAAGCGACGGTGGCAACTTTTGCCATAAACGCGCGATTGACGATATGATGGAGCAAAAGAATATCCCGATTTACTTCAATACGAAAGCCGTTGAAATAACGGATAAGGGCGTTAAATGCATAGGGCCGGAAGGCGAGGTTTTTTATAACGCCGACACAGTAGTACACGCCGTCGGAATGAGACCGTATCAGGATGAAGCGTTGAGATTCGACAAGTGCGCGCCGGTATTTCATATGATCGGCGATTGCCGCAAAACCGCAAATATCCTATATGCCACCAGTTCGGCGTACACCGCGGCAAAATTCATCGGACGATATAACTAAGCTTTTGAAATGCGGCGGGAGATGGTCGGGGCGAGAGGATTCGAACCTCCGACCTTACGGTCCCGAACCGTACGCGCTACCAAGCTGCGCTACGCCCCGTCCAAAAATAAAAAATGTAAATTAAATTGCAAGCAAAATCAAGGCATTTCAAACAATCGCCCGGCGGCTTCCGTAAGTGCTCGCAAGGCAACATAATCGGTCTGGTCGCGCTTGAGGGGTGTAATCGAAACATAGCTCATGGAAATCGCCAGTTTGTCCGTAATTAATTCGTCATTTGAAAAATTAAACGGGTAAACCCTTTCGTTGTTCGGAATGTTGAAATGTACTGGATGCTCCGAACATCCATGCCGTGTGATCTTCATCCCTTTGATTTTTCCGATTGGAATATTGACGTTAAGAAGAAACTCGCCGTTGAGATCGTTGTTAAGGATGGCTTTTACCATGTCACGCACGAATTTGCATCCTTCTTTGAACCGGATTTTTTTTCTGTCTTCATAGATCTGGGAAACGGCAATAGCGGGAATCCCGTGACTGGCTGCCTCGCGCGCCGCGGCTACCGTTCCGGAATACATAACGTCGTCGCCCAGGTTCGATCCATGATTAATACCTGAAATCACAAGATCAGGCGGCGTGATAAACAGCTTTTCCAAAGCGTAAATAACGCAATCAGCCGGCGTTCCGTCCAGGGAAAAGCCATCCGGGCCGGCTTCTTCCAATTTCGGGCGCGTGTGGATTGTCAATCCGTGACTTACAGCGCTGCGTTCCCGGTCGGGAGCGACGACCAGAATACGCGCGACATCGCGCAGTGCGTCCCTGAGGGATTTTAATCCCTCAGCTTCGATTCCGTCATCATTGGTAAGCAGTATGGATTTCACGATTAAAGATTTTTTTTGGTCGGGACGAGTGGATTTGAACCACCGACCTCACGCACCCCAAGCGTGTGCGCTACCAGGCTGCGCTACGTCCCGACATGAGGGTAAAACATTATCATTCACGGTCAAGCAAAGTCAATATGTTCTCCAGTTCCGCCTGTACTCTTTTCAGCCGTCCCGTGGCTTGATTATCGTCCGCGGCGTCGGACGCCGGAGAATTTGCGGTCTTTTCAGGCAAAGGTTCCGTATCGGGCGGCTTCGCAAATTGCGGCGCGCGCTTTTTCGGAGCGGGTGCCGGCGCACGCATCCCCATTTGTTTACGCGCGCCGGCTATTGTATAGCCGTCCTCGTAAAGCAGTTTTCGGATTTCAAGAATCAGCTCAATATCGCCGGGGCGATAGACACGCTGGCCGTTCCGGCCCTTCTGTGGAGAGAGCGCGGGAAACTCCGTTTCCCAGAAACGCAGGACATGCGTCTTCACACCTGCGATTTTGCCTGCTTCACGGATTTTGTAATACAGTTTATTGGGAAAGAACTCCATGCTCATCAGATAGTTTTAAGAAATTTTGAAGGTTTGAATTTTACTGAATTCCGCCCGGGAATTATCAACGGAGCTCCCGTTTGCGGATTCACGCCGCGCTTGGTTTTCCTCTGTTCGACGTAGAAACAGCCAAAGCCGCTGAGAAGAACTTTTTCTCCAAGCGTCAGTCGTTTTTTTATTTTTTCCAGGAGGAAGTTCACAATCTTCTGGGCATCAACGTAAGATAATCCTCCATGCGCCTCATAGATTTTTTTGCTTATATCGTTCTTGTTCATTTTCCTGTCTTTAATTAATTTTTTTGAAATTTAGTTTTTCCCGAACTTTTAGAATCCCCGCCCGCCCCCTGGTTTCTTCACTTTTTGGTGAATGCGGATTGGCGCCGCAAAAAAACCAAACTGTTCGCGCAGCCGGTTGACAAGATAACGTTCCATCGAAAAATGAAGCTTTTCCCGCCCCGAACCGAAAATAACGAAAGTCGGCGGTTTTGAGCTTACCTGGGTAATATAACGAATACCCAATTTCTGATGCGGGCTCTGCATTGAAAACCGTTCTTCAAGATCGGGCGCGAAAACATTATTAAGGGTTCCGGTGGGAATCCTGACCTGACGCGCTTCGTATGCTTTGCGGATAAGTTCGAATATCTTTGACACGCGCTGGCCTGTAAGGGCCGACACGGTCAGTATCGGCGCGAAAGCAAGATATTTCATCCGGCGGTGGACTGATTCCTGGAACTTCTCCAGCGTATGTTCATCTTTTTCCACCAGATCCCATTTATTTAACACAATGATGACCGAGCACCCCAGTTCGCACGCGTATCCTCCTATAGCGGCGTCGAGTTTTGTCACTCCTTCTTCCGCATCAAGTAAAAGGAGCGCGACATCAGCCCTTTCCATGCTCTTTTGAGCCATTATGACGCTGATTTTCTCCGCGAGGCCCTCGGTTTTTCCTTTGCGCCGTATGCCGGCCGTATCAATTATGCGGTAGCGCGTATTTTCCCGCTCAAGCAGCGTGTCCACCGCGTCGCGCGTGGTTCCCGCGATATCGGTGACTATGGAGCGTTCAAAACCGAGCAGACGGTTTACAAGGGAAGATTTGCCGACATTGGGGCGTCCCACGACCGCCACTTTTATTTCACCGGCAATTTCCGGCGTTTCCGATTCGTCCGGGAAATCACCGGTTCTTTCCATGATCGCTTCAACGAGGTCGCCGATGCCGCGGTTGTGTTCCGCTGAAACGCCAAAAACCCGCTCGGCGCCGAATTCATAAAAAGACGCGGCGTGGGCTTCGAGTCCTGGCGCGTCGATTTTGTTTACCACCGTGAAAATCGGCTTTCCGGTTCGCCGCATCATCGGCAGCAACTGTTCATCCAGCGGCGTAACGCCGGCCCGCCCGTCGACAACCAGCAGCAGCAGATGCGATTCGCTTATGGCGGCTTCAACCTGGCTGAGAATGTTTTGCGGAATAACTTCGCGCGTTTCGGGAATCAACCCGCCCGTGTCGAGAACGGAAACCGCCTTGCGGCCATGGCGAATCTTTCCATATACGCGGTCACGGGTAATCCCCGGCTCGTCGCCCACAATGGATTTTCGCGTCCCGCAAAGCCGGTTAAACAATGTGCTTTTCCCGACATTCGGCCGTCCGACAATAGCTATCTGAAACATGTCCGGTTCAACCTTGTTTTACTCTGAACTGTGGGCGAGACGGAAGCCGCCGCAGGCAACTAAAAACATTGAAGCAAATACGACAGCAATAAAAACAACCGTTCTTTTTATTTGTTTCATAATTTCCATATTACGGCCTCCCATAAACATTCGGCTTAAATATATAACATATCAATCAATTAATCAGCATTTCCATAATTGGACTATCCCCATTTTTTGAATTATACAGTCCAATTCCATGAGAATTTCGCTTCCATCAGGCGATTGCCGCAATATATGCTTATATTAACCCGTATCCAATAAACTGAGACGGCGGCGAAATAACCGATGGAAAAAAAAGGAAATATTGTTTTATGCGGATTTATGGCGACCGGCAAATCTTCCGTCGGGAAAAAACTCGCTGAAATCCTGGGGCTTGAATTTGTTGACATGGACGCGGCTATTGAAGCGGAAGAAGGCGTCTCCATACCGCAAATCTTCGCCGAACGCGGAGAGCCTGTTTTTCGTGAACTTGAATCGCGCATGGTTGAAAAAATTATGAACCTGACGGGCCTGGTTGTTTCGACAGGCGGAGGAACCGTCGTCAATCCGCGCAACCTTGAGAACCTTAAAAGCTGCGGCGTTGTCGTCTCGCTGACCGCGGATATCGCAACGATCCTCCGGCGCGCCGGTTCAGGCGGGAACCGCCCGCTTCTCCAGAGTGAAGACCGTGAGGAACGGGTTCGCGAACTTTTGATCAAACGCGCGCCTTTTTACGCGCAGGCGGATATGACCATCGACACTTCTTCAATTACTATTGAAGAAGCCGCCAGGCGGATATCAACTCGTTTGCTTGAAGGAAATATCCTGGCTGTCCCGTAAAATGCCTATTAGCGAGCGCAGGCCGTATTCGTAGCTTCGCCAGCCCAGACCCGTAATACATCCGATAACAACGGGAGAAATCACTGTCGTGTGCCGGAACGCTTCCCGCGCGTGGATGTTTGACATGTGTGTTTCGATCGCCGGCAGATTCACTGCCGCCAGAGCGTCGCGCAGCGCGTAGGAATAATGGCCGTAAGCGCCGGGATTAATCACAATTCCGGAAGCCCAGTTAGCCGCGTCCTGAATCGCGTCGATAAGCGCGCCTTCGCTGTTTGATTGAAAAACACGAAGTTCGGCGTCGTTCTCCGCCGCGATACTGATCATTTTCGCGTTTATATCCTCAAGCGTCATTGTTCCGTAATGCTCCGGTTCCCGTTTTCCCAGCAGATTCAGATTTGGTCCGTGGACAAGCAATATTTTAAACATTTTGCGATTCCTTTTGAGATTCGTTAAATCCGGGTTGCGCCGGGCATTCATGGAAAAAATGAAAGCTGCCGCAGGGCTTCATACGCCGCGATGGCTACGGAAGAAGAAAGATTCAGACAGCGGACATGCGGTGTTTTCATGGGAATGCGCAAGGCGTATTCCCTGTTTTCGTCAAGCAATTCATGGGACAGCCCTTTGGTTTCCGGCCCAAAGATCAGGCAATCCCCTTTTTGATAGCGGACGTCCGTATATGAGCGCTCGGCGTGAGCGCTGAAATAAAAAAAACGGGATTCAGGAAGCAGCGCGCGGACTTCCTGGAGATCGGCTTCCCGACGCAGATTCACATGCGGCCAGTAGTCAAGACCGGCCCGGCGGACGGAACGGTCGTCGATACGAAAACCGGGTTCGCCGACAATGTGTAGAGGCAGGCCGTTGGCCGCGCACAACCGCGCGATATTTCCGGTATTTGGATGAATTTCCGGCCGAAATAAAATAATGTGAATCATTTTTCTTTCAGGAATGAAGCAGCCCGCGCCGCAGCCGCGCGCGCATCGGCGACGGCTTCCCTTATAAATCGCGGCCGCCGCGCAACGCCGCAAACGAACATTCCGTCATTTTGCAGATCGACCGGTCTTAACGCGGGATGCGCCTCAATGAAAAATCCGTCGGCGGATAGTTTTTCGCCCAGCATACGCGCGATTTTCGGATTATCCGACGCCGGGGCCATGCCGGTTGAAAGCGCCAGCATATCGGGATAAATTGAGAGATCCCGCCCGAAATCAGCGTCGTACACCCTGACCAGAAGTTTCCCGTTTTCTTCGCAAACCTCCGGCCGGGCTGTGCCGGAGTAGCGGATGAACCTGACGCGCCTGTCAAGCGCTCTCAGGTAGGAAACTTCTTCCGCGCCATGCGTTATCCGCTCGCCGCCGAGAATCACAATTTCGGAATACGGCAGGGTGCTCTTTATTTCCAGCGCGTTGCCGAGAGCCTGCGCGCAGCAGACACGGCTGCAATAAGGATGCCGGTGCGTGAGACTTTCCACGCATTGCATCATTACGATTGTCGGTTTGACGTTGTCGCTGAACACGGACGCCAGGCTTCCGTCGGCCAGCTTTTCTCCAAGACTGCTCTGCGTAACAACAGCAGGATTTTTCCCGTACAGATATTGATCGGTAACGCGTTCGCTTCCGCCGCCGGCGATAACTATTACGGCGTGATTCAAGGGAATTTCATTCCCGCCGCATTTGATCACGCTGGAGAAATTTCCGGCCTGTCCCGTTATGCTCACAAATTCGGCATTCAGATAAGTCTTTATCTTAGGGTGCGTCCGTACGGTTTTTTCCAGCGCGCGCATATACTCCGGAAGGTTTTCAATATATTCGTCACCCGGGATATCCGGCGCGTCAGGCGTTGCGCGGCGGTCGCACGGAATGCCGCCGAGTTTTTCCATTTTTTCAACCAGGTGCGTTTTGTACCCCCGGTCGGCGATATACTGCGCGGCCGTCATGCCGGCAGGCCCGCCGCCGATAATAAGGGCTTCCGGCGTGTTTTCACGGGCGTCTGTTCCGAAAGACGCGAACTGCCTCATAATTTCAGCCGCGGCTGCCCCGCCCCGGATGACCGATCCTGAAATATTTTCAATTTCATCCGTCGTTTCTTCCGCGGATTGCTCTGGCGGTTGTATGCGGAAGACGCCTGGGACGGAAACCATTTTTTTCATATCCTTTGAAAGCTCGCCGGATACAATGATGCCACCGACGGAAACCATCCGCTCTTCGTGCTTTTCATCGTGGATGATCGCCCCGGCGGCGCAAGCTTTTACGCATTCCCGGCAATTGCAGCAAAGCCCGCATCCCAGGCATCGCTTTGCTTCGTACATTGCCTCATTTTTGCCGTAACCTAGATTGATTTCCGACATGTCCGGTTTCAGGCGGCCGACGCGGCTGACGCGCGGCATTTCGGCACGCTCTTCAGGCGCGGCGGAAGGCGCGGAGTTGGGCGCGATCATCGTGGAAGCCGCGGAAGAAAAACCCTGTTTTTTCAAAGCGCCCGCAGTTTTTACACCGCCGTGAACGGCAAGCACGTATTCATAAATTTCTTCCGCCGCGCGGCGGCCGCCTGCCATGGCTTCAGCCATTGAAGCCGGGCCGAGCGTCACGTCGCCCGCGGCAAAGATTCCTTTGACCATCGTCGCGTGCGAATTGGGGTTGGTGGAAATTCTTCCGCCGGGCTTTGTTTCCAAACCATAAGACGCGGCGTCAACCGTGCGCCCCGCCGCGACAACGACCGTGTCTGCCGAAAGACGCGAAATTATGGAATCGTCGAAAATCGGATCGTAGCTCCGGTGTTCGTCATAGACGCTGGTGCATGCGCGAAAACGGACGGCTGTTACGCGTCCATCGGATTTTTCGAAGCCGGTCGGCCCCAGACCGTTATGAATAATAATTCCTTCCTGAAACGCCGTTTCAACCTCATCCGTAGCGGCGGGCATTTCCACCCAGCTTTCCAGGCATGCCAGATGCACTGTTTGTACGCCCGGAAGCCGCAGCGCCGCGCGTGCGGCGTCAAGGGCGAGATCGTCTCCGCCCAGCACCACCACGTTTGACCCAACGGCGGGCAACGACGCGCCGGAATTGACGGCGTAAAGGAAATCGAGCGCGTGCCGGACGCCGCCTGAATTTTCGCCGGGAAGGTCAAGTTTTTTCGCCGCCCACGCGCCTGTCGCAATCAGAACGGCGTCGAATGGATCGTAAGTTTCGCCGTCAATTTCAAATCCGGTATTGAGCAGATCTTTTGGTTTATCTATGCGTGTTTTTGTACGGACTTCCACGCCCGAATCAACGATGGCCTGAATTTCCTTTTTCAGGATATCCTTTGGAAGCCGCCATGCCGGTATTCCATAGCGAAGCATTCCGCCGGTTTTTTCCTGCGCCTCAAACAGCGTTACATGAATGCCTTTCAAAATAAGTTCGTTAGCGGCGGCAAGCCCGGCGGGGCCGCCGCCGATGACGGCGACGCGGCCTTTTCGTTCCGATGCGGGAATCATAGCCGGCCGCAACACCGCGTCATTTAAATCAATCGCGTCGGCGACATAGCGCTCCAGGTTACGAATCGCGACGGCTTCATCGTCGATTTCCACGCGGCGGCAATGATCTTCGCAGTGATGACGGCAGACGCGGCCGCTCGAAGCGGGCAGAGGGCAGTGCCGGCGTAAAAGCGCGTACGCTTCCGTAATTTTCCCGGCGCGCAGCAATGAAAGAAAGCCCTGCACGTTGACTCCGGCCGGGCAGCCGTTGGTACATGCAGTACGTCCTGGAAATTTCGTGATGTTAAAAACGTTGGGAATCGCGCCGGGACGTTCAAGCGCGATCGCCTTGCGCGGCTTTTCGCCGTTTCCGCGCCGAGCGGCAAGAGAAACCGGGCAGACTTCGGCGCAAGCGCCGCACGCTTTGCATTTTGCGGGATCGACATAACGCGGATTTCGGCGAAGCTTTACGTTGAAATCGCCCGGCTGCCCTGAAACGGACTCTATATCGGCAAACGTGATGATATCGATGTTTTCGCGCGCCGCGCATTCTTCCAGTTTCGGCGCCAGAGTGTCCAGGACGGAATCGGATGCCGTCCCGCCTATCGCCGCGGCGGGATCGGTCAGATAAACTCTGAACCCGTTTCCGGCAAGGTCAAGAGCGGCCTGAACTCCGGACGCTCCCGCGCCGCGCACCAGAACCGCGCCGATATTCCTGTTTCCCAAACCAATCCTCCATTGTGAAACAAATATTGTAGCAATCACTCCGTATAACGGCAATTATGATGTAATTGAAAACAACGTGAATGGCAATGATTGCGCCATGTTGCGCAATCATAAGGGCGGCTATATATTAATGATTAAGGAGAGAAAATATTTATGAAAGTAGTGATCGTCGGAGCGGGAGCTATAGGATGCAGGGTTGGAGCGCATTTTCAAAAAGGCGGCGCGGATGTCGTTTTGTACGACGTGTGGAAAGAACATGTCGACGCAATCAATAAAAACGGTTTG
>Ga0082212_10005193_pt1 | contig 17839 bp, 20 predicted proteins | sample TergutNt197P3_FD_71548 | JGI IMG/M metagenome (GOLD analysis project Ga0082212, IMG submission 71548) | Neocapritermes taracua P3 segment gut microbial communities from Petit-Saut dam, French Guiana - Nt197 P3 | ecosystem: Host-associated > Arthropoda: Insects > Digestive system > Gut ... | reverse complement strand
GACTGGATGTGCTGCTGGACGACCGCGAAGAGCGGCCAGGCGTCAAATTCAAGGATGCCGATCTTATCGGCTTGCCCATCCAGCTTGTCCTTGGCGGCAAGGGTTTCGCGCGCGGCGTGATCGAGGCCAAAGACCGCCGCAGCGGCGAAAAGGCGGAATTGCCCTTGGACGGCTTTGCCGGGGCCTTCGCGCAGTGGCGTGAACAGGTGCTGCAAGGCTGGATTGGAAAATAGACCGCATGGGCACGATACTGACAGTCCGGGAATTGACGCGCCAGATACGCGCGGGACTTGAAGCGCGCTTTCCCTTTGTCTGGGTGCGGGGCGAGGTGAGCAATCTTTCGCGTCCGTCTTCCGGGCACCTGTATTTTTCGCTCAAGGACAGTGAAGCGCTGTTGCATTGCGTATGGTTCAAAACGGCCCAGCGCGACAACGAGAGCTTCGATCCCTTGACCGGGGAAGTGTTTCCCGAAGGTCCGCGTCCAAGCTTCGCCCGCGCGCTTCAGGACGGGGAGCAGATTTTGTGCGCGGGGCGCATCACGGTCTATGCCCCGCGCGGCGGGTATCAACTGTTGGTGGAACTGGCGCAGCCCGACGGCGTGGGAAGGCTTGCCCTGGCCTTTGAAGCGCTCAAGCGGAAGCTGGCGGCGCAGGGCTATTTCGCGCCGGAACGCAAGAGGAGGCTCCCCCCCCATCCCCTGAACGTGGCGGTGATTACCGCGCCGGGCGGGGCGGCCCTGCGCGATTTTCTGCGTATCGCGGAGGATCGCGGCTACGGGGCGCGCATACGCGTGTATCCCGTGCCCGTGCAGGGCGACGCGGCGGCGCCGGCCATTGCGGCGGCGCTGGCGCGGGTGAGCGCCGAAGGCTGGGCGCAGGTGACGGTGCTCATCCGCGGCGGCGGTTCCCTGGAAGATCTGTGGGCCTTCAACGAGGAAAGCGTGGCGGATGCGGTGTTTGCGTCTGCGGTTCCGGTGCTGGCGGGCATCGGGCATGAGGTGGACGTCAGCATGGCGGATATGACGGCGGATGTGCGGGCCGCAACGCCCAGCCATGCGGCGCAACTGCTTTGGCCCCTGCGCAGCGAACTGATGCAGCGTGTGGATGACCTGGAAATCGCGCTGCATCGCGCCCATGCCCGACACTTCGAGGCCGTCGCCCTGCGCCTTCAGGCGTTGCGGCAGGCGCTGCGCTGGCTTTCTCCCGCCGGTGTTTTGGATCGCAAATACGAGGCGGCAACGCAGGCCTACACCGGGATGCGGCGCGCCATGATCCGCCTTGTTGAACGCCGGGAAGGCCTGCTGGAGCAGGGGGGGCTGCGTCTGCGCGCCAGGGCGGAAGCCATGCTGCACGCGCCGGAACGTGCGCTGGAACACTGCGCCGCGAGCCTGCGCGCCCTTGATCCGCATGCCCCGCTGGATCGCGGGTATGCCCTGGCCTATGACGGCAGGGGCCGCCTGTTGCGGAACGCGCAGGACGTGCGCAAGGGCGATGATCTGCGCTTGCGGCTGCGTGACGGTACGGTGGATGCCTCGGTCACCGGGATACGGGAAGAAGGATCATGAAACTCTTGCATATCCGTGCCCTCGTGTTTTTCGGACTTGTCTGCTGCCTGTCGCATGCCCCGGTCCACGCGCAGGATATCCGCATTCTTATGCCGACCTCGGCGGGCACGGGCGAAGCCGTGCTGGCCACCGCCGTGGCCCTGCAGGCCAACAACTTTGTCTTTGCCTGGCAGGGGAGGACGCTGACCGTTCCGGCCATCGCAAGCCCGGAAGGCGCCTATGCCCAACTGCTGCTGCCCGTGCCGCTGGACGAAAAGGCCGCCAAGCTTTCCCTGCGCGTGAGCGTGGCGGGCAAGCCGTCCGTCCAGCGGCATATGAACATTGTGCGGAAGAAATACCCGGCGCAGGAGTTGAAGGTGGAACGCGCCTATGTGGATCCGCCGCCTGAAGTGCGGGCCCGTATCGCGGAGGAGGCAAGGCGCACCCGCGAGATCTTGGGAAGTTTTTCGCTGCGGCGCCAGTGGCGCTTGCCCATGCAGCGGCCGGTTCCCGGCGAGGTCAGCAGCGCGTTCGGCTTGCGCCGGGTATTCAACGGGCAGCCGCGCAGCCAGCACAAGGGGCTGGATTTGCGGGGCGCGGCAGGCACGCCGGTACTGGCTGCGGCGGACGGCACGGTGGCCCTCGCGGAAGAGCTGTATTTCTCCGGCAACGTGGTATATCTTGATCACGGCCTGGGATTGTTCAGCGTATACGCGCACCTGTCCGCCATTGAGGTCCGGCCCGGCCAGCAGGTGGGCAGGGGGCAGGTGCTCGGCAGGGTGGGGTCTACCGGGCGATCAACCGGGCCGCATCTGCACCTGGGCTGCTATGCGCTCGGCGCGGCCGTGGATCCGACGCCGCTTATGGAAGTTGGGAAATAATCCATAAAAACACTGTGTTGTTATGAAAAAGAAACGCACTTCGGACAGCTTTGACGCGCGACTCGCCCGCCTGCAGGAGATAGTGGCGCTGCTGGAGGCAGGCGCCCTGCCGCTTGAGGAAGGCCTTGCCTTGTACAAGGAAGGCATGGGTCTTTCCAGGGCCTGCCGCGAACAGCTTGATCGCGCGCGCCACGAAATACGGCTGTGCACGGAAGCCGGCCCGCAGCCCTTTGAACCGGAAAGCGAAGCTGATGACGACGGAGCGGGGCATGGCTGAACCCGGCATGGAGTTGATGCGCCTTCGGGCGGCGCGGGTAGAGGAATACCTGGCCGCCTGCCTGCGGGAGCGGGCCATCCCTGAACGCCTGCTGGCCGCCATGGAATACAGCCTGCTGGCCGGGGGCAAGCGCCTGCGGCCTGTGTTGTGCCTGAGTTGCGCTGCCATGTGCGGGATCGAGGAGGCCGGGGCGTTGCCTTTTGCGGCCTCCATTGAGCTTATCCATACCTATTCCCTGATTCACGACGATTTGCCCGCCATGGACAATGACGATCTGCGCCGCGGCAGACCCACGAATCACAAGGCTTTCGACGAGGCCACCGCCATTCTGGCGGGCGACGGCCTGCTGACCGAGGCCTTTGTCTGTATGGCCGGCACGCGCCTGCCGCCGGAGCGGGTTCTGGCCGCCCTGGCCGAGCTTGCCCGCGCCGCCGGGGCTGCCGGCATGGTGGGCGGACAGATGCTGGATATGGAATACACGGGCGTGGACACGGCGGATATCCGGGAGCTTGCCGCCATGCACGCCCGCAAGACCGGGGCGCTGATCAGGGCTTCGTGCCTGTGCGGCGGCCTGTTGGCCGGGGCCGGCGCCGAGTTGGCCGCCGCGCTTGCCCGGTATGGAGAGGCATTCGGCGCTGCCTTTCAGATTGTGGACGACATCCTGGACGTCACGGGCACGGCGGAGCAGCTCGGCAAAACGCCGGGCAAGGATGCCGCCCAGGGCAAGCTTACCTACCCGTCTCTGTTGGGTCTTGAGCGTAGCCGCGCACTCGCCCTGGAACAGGTCGGGCTGGCCCGGTCCAGCCTTGATGCGTTCAGCGGTCCGGATGCGGAATTTTTGCGCAGGCTGGCGCTGCTGCAAGCGGAGCGGATTTCGTGACGGCTCCTCCCAAACGCCTGCTGGCGCGCATACAAAAACCCCATGATGCGGCAAAGCTTGACCTGGCAGAACTGTCCCTGTTGGCCGAGGAGTTGCGGGAACGCATCATCGGGACGGTTTCGCGCAACGGCGGGCACCTTGCGCCTTCGTTGGGCGTGGTGGAACTCACCCTGGCCCTGTGTTCGGTCTTTGATCCCGATCAGGACAAGGTCATCTGGGATGTGGGGCACCAATGCTATGCCTGGAAGCTGCTCACGGGCCGGGCCGACCGTTTTGACACCCTGCGCAAGCTGGGCGGGATCTCAGGTTTTCCGAAACCTTGCGAAAGCCCGTATGACCACTTCGGCGTGGGACATTCCTCCACCTCCTTGTCCGCTGCCCTCGGCATGGCCATGGCCCGCGATCTGCGTGACCAGAAACACCATGTGCTGGCCGTGATCGGCGACGGTTCCCTGACCGGCGGCCAGGCCCTTGAGGGGCTGAACCTGGCCGGGGACATGCAGCGGCGGCTTATCGTGGTGCTCAACGACAACGAAATGTCCATCGCGCCCAATGTGGGTTCGCTGTCGCTTTTCTTAAGCCGCACGCTCACGCGGGCCTGGGTGCGCCAGACCAAAAAGGATGTGCTGCGCCTTTTGCGTTCCATCCCGCGTATCGGCGGCGATCTGGCCAACATGGCGCAGCGGAGTGAGCAGAGCTTCAAGAGCTTTTTTACCCCCGGCATGCTCTTTGAAGCCTTCCGTTTCAACTATATCGGCCCGGTGCAGGGCCATGATCTCGAGGCATTGAAGCTTCACCTGCGCATGGCCGCGCAGGTGGAAGATCGTCCCGTGCTGTTGCACGTGTTGACGCGCAAGGGCAAGGGCTATTCTCCGGCGGAAGGCAATCCCACGTATTTTCACGGCGTGGGAGGATTTGAGCCGGAGACAGGCCTGGCCCGCGCCAAAAAGCACGAGCTCCCCGCCTTGACCGAGGTGTTTGGCGATACGCTGTGCGAGCTGGCGGAAAAAGACCCGCGCCTGGTGGCCATAACGGCAGCCATGCCCGAAGGCACGGGGACAAGCCGCTTTCAGGAACGCTTTCCCGAGCGTTTCGTGGATGTGGGCATCTGTGAGCAGCATGCCGTCACCTTTGCCGCCGGACTTGCCAAGGAAGGGCTCAAACCCGTTGTGGCTGTGTATTCCACCTTTTTGCAGCGCGGCTATGACCAGATCGTGCATGACGTGTGCCTCCAGAAGCTGCCCGTTGTGTTCTGTCTTGACCGCGCCGGGCTGGTGGGCGAAGACGGCCCCACGCATCACGGCATCTTTGATATTGCCTATCTGCGTCATATTCCGCATATGAGCATCCTTGCCCCACGCGACGAGGACATGCTGCGCCATGCCCTGGCGACCGCCCTGGCGTGCTCCGGCCCTGTCGCATTGCGCTATCCGCGCGGCGTCGGCTACGGTGTGCCCATGGATTCCCGGCTTGCCGTTCTGCCCTCCGGCCGGGGCGAGATGCTGGCAAAGGGCGGGGACGCGCTGGTCATCGCTCTCGGCAGCCGTGTGCATCCCGCGCTGGAGGCCGTACAGCGTCTACGCGAGGAAACGGGCAAACACGCCGCGCTCTTTGACCCCATCTGGGTCAAACCCCTGCCCGAGGAAGAACTGCTGGAGCTTGCCGCGCGTTACGATGCGATTTTGCTGGTGGAAGAAGGCAGCAGCGCCGGCGGCTTTGCCTCGGCCGTGCTGGAATTATGGTCCGACCGGGGGGTGCTCGGAGGGCAGAAGATACGCCGGCTGGGCATCCCGGACAGCTTTATCGAACATGGCGCGCAACAGGAACTGCGCGCGCAGCTCGGCCTGTGCGTGGACGGCATCGCCGCCGCCCTGCGGGCTTTGATGCGGGAGTAACGAAAATATGCTCCCCAGTGAGGATACCATGTCTGTGTTCTCCCGAAATGCCGCCCTGGAACGCCTGCTTACCAGCCATCTGGACAGGCTGTGCGCGGAAGAAGGGCTTACGCCTTGTGTCGTCCGCAGCGCCATAGACAGCGGGCGCATGGTGCTCCTGGGCAATCCCGCGCATCCGGGGCTTCGGCCCCTGCTGGTCGGCCAGCCCGCGCGCGTGAAAGTCAACGCCAATCTCGGCACTTCGCCGCTCAGCCATTGTCCGGCGACCGAGGACGAAAAGATCCGCGTGGCCCTGGAGGCCGGGGCGGATACGCTCATGGACCTCTCCATAGCCGGAGATCTGGACGCCTTGCGTTGCGCCATGCTGGCAAGCTGCCCGCTGCCCGTGGGTACCGTGCCGATGTACGAGGTGGGGCAGCGTCTTCTGGACGCCGGTGAGCCTGTCGCCGCCATGAGGCCGGAGGATCTGTTCTCGGTGATTGCCAAGCAGGCGGAGCAGGGCGTGGATTTTATGACCATCCACTGCGGCCTGACCCGGCGGGGCGCGGAACTTGCCTCCAACGGCGCCCGCGCGCTCGGGATCGTTTCGCGCGGCGGTTCCATGCTGGCCCGCTGGATGTTGGAAAATGGACGGGAAAATCCCCTGCTCGAAGGCTTTGACCGGATAGTGGACATAGCGTTGCGCCATAACGTCACCCTGTCCCTGGGCGACGGGTTGCGCCCCGGCGCGGGCGTGGATGCGGGCGATGCCGCGCAGTGGGAGGAAGTGATCATGCTGGGCCGGCTTGCCCGGCAGGCTCTGGATGCGGGCGTGCAGTGCATGATCGAGGGGCCGGGACATGTGCCCCTGCACGAGGTGGAAGCGCAAATACGCACCATCAAGCGCCTGACGCACAACGCCCCCCTGTATGTGTTGGGACCTTTGACCATAGACAGTTCACCCGGATACGATCATATCGCCGGGGCCATAGGCGGAGCGCTGGCCGTGCGGGCGGGGGCGGATTTTTTGTGCTACCTTACCCCGGCCGAGCACCTGACCTTGCCGGATGCCGCAGACGTGCGCGCCGGGGTTATGGCTTCGCGCGTGGCGGCCCAGAGCGGCGAGGTGGCGCTGGGCGCACCGGGCGCCCTGCGGCGCGAGCAGGCCATGAACACAGCCCGCAAAGCCCTGGACTGGGCGGGGATGGCCGCTGCGGCCCTGGACCCGACCATGCTCCATATGCGCCGCGAAGCGCACAAGGATGAGGAAGTGTGCGCCATGTGCGGGAAGTTCTGCGCCGTGAAGATGATGGCGGATCGTGTTTGACAAAAAACATACAGGAGTTGGATATATGCAGGATGTGCGCAAAAAAGCCCGTGAGCGTGTAAAGGCCAAGTGCAAGGTGTGCCCTGTCTGCAATGGCGTGGCCTGCGCCGGCGATGTGCCCGGCATGGGCGGCATCGGCGCCGGGCTTTCCTTTCAGAACAACGTGACGGCCCTGGCAAAGCAGCGGCTGCTCATGCGCGTGCTGCACGGCGCCAACGATCCCGACACCACCCTGGAATTATGGGGCAGAAAGCTTGCGCTGCCTGTGCTGGCCGCGCCTGTGGGCAGCATAGCCGTCAATCTCGGCAGCGACATGAGCGATGCCGATTACGCACACCACCTCATCCGGGGCTGCCGCGAGGTCGGCACGCTCGCCAGCGTGGGCGACGGACTTGATGCCGCAGCCTTTGAAAAGAATATCAGCATGATCGGCGACGGCGGCGCTTGCGTCATGGCCTTTATCAAGCCTTGGGCCGCAAGGGAGGAAATCGGAACGCGCCTGGACATGGCCGTCAAGGCCGGCATCAGCATCTGCGGCATGGATGTGGACGCCGCCGGCCTGACCGTGCTGCGCCGCAGGGGAACGCCCGTGAGTACGCAAAGGCCGGAGGAATTGGCGCAGGTTATCAAGCTGGCCCATGCGCGCGGCATCAAGTTCATCGTCAAGGGCGTCATGGCCGTTGATGAAGCCGTGATCGCGGCGGATGCCGGAGCGGACGCCGTGCTTGTTTCCAACCACGGCGGCAGGGTGCTGGATTACAGCCCCGGCACCGCAGAAGTGCTGCCCGCCATAGCCGATGCCGTGGGCGGGCGCGTCATTGTCATGATGGACGGCGGCGTGCGCACCGGGGCGGATGTGCTCAAGGCGCTGGCCCTGGGGGCGCAACTGGCGCTGATTTGCCGTCCTGTGGTTGTGGCCGTGCATGGAGATGAGCAGAACGGTGTTGTCAAGTACTTCGAGCAGATACGGGATGAACTGGCCCAGGCCATGCGCCTGACGGGCTGTGCGGACCTGGGGGCCATCAGTCGGCGGGTGCTGGCGTAAGCTGCAATTTTTCCAGCAGGGCTTTGGCGGCGTCTTCGCCTCCGTCCAGGGCTTTTTGCAGCCATTCCTTCGCGGCGGCGTTGTCCCGGCTTATGCCGTCGCCGTCCATATAGGCCTTGCCCGTGTATAACTGGGACTGGGGATGGCCGTCCTTGGCCGCCTGCAGGTGCCATTTCGCGGCCAGCTTGGCATCTTTTTTGACAAGCGCGCCCTCGGCATACAGGTCGCCGAGTTCGGCGGCCGCAGTTGTATCCCCGGCATTGGCGGCCTTTGTCAGCCACTCGATGCCCTTGCCCTTGTCTCGCGCCACGCCCATGCCGTACAAATAGCACGATCCCACCACGCTCATGCCCTCGGCATGGTTTTTCCGGGCGGCTTTCATGTACTGTTCGAACGCCAGACGATCGCTCTGCGGCGCGCCGCGTCCGGGGGCGTATATGTAAGTGCCGAGCGCTATCGAGCAGTCGAGGTCGCCCGCTTTTTCGCAGGCCTCCCAGCGCTCGCGGGCCTGTTCGTATTGCTCTTCATTGTACAGGGCAATGCCGCGCGCCAAATCCTCTTTGCCGTCGGCCGGGCAGATCGCCGGGAAGACGAGTACGGCCAGAAGGCAGACGGCAAGGACACAATGTCGCATGGCGGGAGACTTACGCGCTGAGGGCATTGACCGCGCGCTGCATGCGCGAAATCTTGCGGGCAGCCTTTTTCCAGTGGATGGCGCCCTTGCCGGCGGTTTTGTCCAGCACGGAAGAGGCGAGGCGAAGCTGTTGCTGGGCTTGTTCCTTGTCCCGCGCCAGAATGTGTTCCTGCACGGCCTTGGCGGCGTTTTTCGCGCGCGTGCGGTTGGCGCGGTTGCGTTCGTTGCGGACAAGGTTTTGCTTGTGGCGTTTGATAGCGGACTTATGGTTGGCCACTGTAATCCTCCAGAAAGTGGTATGCAAAAGCCGGCATGGAGCATCGCAACATGCGGGAGGTGCCCTATTAGCCGTCCCCGGCGTTTTTGTCAAGTATATGATGTTTGCTATCCGGGACAGTGGTCTTTTACATCGCCGTCCGATGCTGTGACCAGTTCATAAGAGATAATTGGCGCCGCCTGGATTGCAGCGGGATGAAGTTTTTTGCTTGCCTGGATAAGGGTGGCTCTGTCGCTGTCCGATAGGGATGCCAATTTCGTATCTTCAAAGTATACCATTGCCCTGACACATTCAAACGTTGGGAATTGCGCATACAGTGCTTGAGCGTAGGCTAAACCGTCATGGAGATCTATCCCGTAGCGCAATATTGCGGCAATATCTTGATAGTCTTTGACCTGTATTCTTTTCAACATGACAGCAAGCTTGTTTCCCATAAGGTCTTGCAGGGAAGCGACTTGTAGTACGCCATCTTCTGTTGTAAGCGGTTCACCAACTCTGCCGAAACCGATATTCCCAAAGAAGGAAAGCGCTACGCCTTCGCTGGTTGTGTATGTTCTTGTATCGGCGACGGACTGCATTACCCTGGCGTCAGACAGGAAGGGCAAATGTGCCAGCAGGAGTTTTTCTTTGGCTTCGTCAAGCGGCAGATGCGAAAAGAAATCAAAATCCACCGAGCTTCTGTGTCCGAGATGCAAGGCAATGGCTGTGCCTCCATAGAGGCAGAATCCCAGGTCTTTACAGGGCGCAAGATGTCTCCAAATCGTTTTTTGCGCATCCGGCAAGATATGGAAATGAGGTTTAAGCATGCAGTCTTCTGTCAATGGGGAGCGGCGGCACTTCTCCAAGCTGACAGTCCGTCAAATAGTAATGCCAGAAATGCCAGGATTGACCACGGAATTGTCCGAGCACCGCATTGTGCAGAACACCAAGCAATTCCGGTTTCGAGAACAATTCCAAGAGTTCGCGCACATCTTCAAGCAAGCCGATATCCATGATGCGGGCAATAACATCTTGCGGATCTTCGATGGCCTCATCCGGTGTTTTCCACCAGACATATGTGGCGATTGTCCGCAGAAGATAGCCTATTTGCGCGTCGTTCATGAGCGTGTATTTTACCATCTGAATCATGGGCAGGTCAATGTTGCGGATGAATGTCACCCTGCCGATGCTTGCCACCCGCCCGCGTCTGGGGCATAGTGCCGCGAGACGCAAACAACACGCCGTGAACGCTGAGAATTAACGTCCGGATAGAGCGCATGGAAGCCTGCCCTCTTGTTTCATACAGCCGCGATGAGGATACCCTCCGTATCCATCTGGGAGGCGTGTGGCGGATGGGCGTCGAGATAGCTGCGGATCTCAGCGAACTGCCCTTTGCCCTTGCTGACGGACGCACCGCCAGGGTGGTCTATGAGGCGCGGGAACTGGCGTATTGGGATACCAGCCTGCTCGTGTTTGTCATGCAGCTTGAGCGCATGGCCAGGGCATACGAGCTTTCCGTTTCCCGCGATGCCTTGCCCGAGGGTTTGCAGCGCCTTGTGGACATGGCCTGCGCCGTGCCTCCCGCTGCGGGCGCCCGAGGGCGTGCGGGCGCGGACGGTCTTGTTGTCCAACTGGGCAGGCGTGTGCTGAGTATCCCCGCCCGGTGCGCGGATATCCTGCATTTCCAGGGCGCGCTCGCGCTGTCGCTCTGGCGGCTGTTGCACGGCGAAAGCGACATGCGCCTGCGCGACCTGCTGCACGAGGCCCAGGAATGCGGCTGGCGCGCGCTGCCGATTATCATGCTGACCAGCACGCTCTTCGGCATGATCCTGGCCTTCATGGGCGCTGTGCAACTGACGCAGTTCGGAGCCCAGATCTATGTGGCCGGGCTTGTGGGCATCGGCATGCTGCGCGTCATGGGGGCGGTGCTGGTGGGGGTGGTCATGTCCGGGCGCACCGGCGCGGCCTATGCGGCTGTTATCGGCGCCATGCAGGTGAATGAGGAGGTGGACGCGCTGGTCACCTTCGGCATTTCCCCCATGGATTACCTGGTGTTGCCGCGAGTGCTGGCCTTGTCCCTCATGGTTCCCCTGCTCACGCTCTATGCCGACCTGATGGGGCTTGTGGGCGGTTTTCTCGTGGGCGTCTTCATGCTGGATTTATCGCCGTATGCCTATTATACTGCGACCATCAACATGGTCGCCTTGCGGCAGCTTTTTGTGGGGCTTGTGTATGCGGCGAGCTTTGGCGTCATTGTCGGCCTGTGCGGCTGCTATCAGGGCCTGCGTTGCGGACGTGACGCGGAAGCCGTGGGAAAGGCAGCGACATCGGCGGTGGTTTCGTCCATCGTGTGCATTATTGTGGCGACGGCCATTATTACCGTGCTATGCAACCTGCTGCAAGTATGAGCGAAGCGACGGCGTCTCCCTGCATTGAAGTGCGGGATCTCACCCTGGCCTATGGCGATTTTGTGCTGCTTCGCGACGTGAGTTTTACGGTACGCTGGGGGGATATCTTCATCATCATGGGGGGGAGCGGCTGCGGAAAAAGCACGCTTTTGCGCGCGATCATGGGGTTGAAGGCGCCTGTGACCGGTTCCGTGCGCTATGGCGAAACGGATTTCTGGCGGTGCGCGGAAGACGAGCGCCGGCATCTGCGCCGGAATATCGGCGTGCTGTATCAGGGCGGCGCCTTGTGGACATCCATGACGCTGGCGGAGAATGTCTCCCTGCCGCTCTCCCGCTATACCACGCTCTGCGACGAGGAGATCCGCGAGCAGGCCTGCCTGAAGCTCGCCCTGGTGGGCCTTGCGGGTTTTGAAGATTATTATCCTTCGGAAATAAGCGGAGGGATGCGCAAACGGGCGGGGCTCGCCAGAGCCCTGGCCCTGGATCCGCACATCCTGTTCTTTGACGAACCCTCCGCCGGTCTTGATCCTGTCAGCTCGCGCAATCTGGATGCCTTGATCCTGCAACTGCGCCAGAGCCTGGATATGACCTTTGTGGTGGTGACGCATGAACTGGCAAGCATTTTCGCCATCGGCAGCAATGCCGTTTTTTTGAACAGCGAAACGCGAAGCGCCGAAGTCTGCGGAGATCCGAAAACGCTCCCGCATGGCGCGAGTTCCGCGCAGGTACGCAATTTTCTCACCCGGGGCGCGGCCGGGCGGGGGGACGATCATGCCTCATAGGCCCATGCATTTGAAGGTCGGCATCTTTTCCATGCTTGCCCTGGTCCTGCTTGTGACGGGCGTCGGCTTGCTGGCGAGCGGCGTCTTCTTCAGGGACAACGAAGATTATGTGCTCTATTTCGAAGGCTCGGTCGCCGGGCTCAGCGTGGGAGCGCCGGTGGTGTTCCGGGGCGTGCCGCTCGGCAGGGTCGCGAGCATCTCCCTGGTGGCGCACGACAAGGATGAGGCCATCACCATACCGGTAGGAATTGAGATTTTTGAACGAAATATCAGACACCTCGGGACTTCCGGACGGGTGACGGACGCCGTGCGTGATGAGATGATCCGCCGCATGGTGCAACAGGGACTGCGCGCACGCATAGCGCTCGTCAGCCTCCTGACGGGCCAGGCGCGCATTGAACTGGATTTTTTCCCGGACACGCCCATCCGGTTTCGCTCGGCGGATCCCGGCAGTGAGATTCCCACGCTGTCCTCGCCGCTGGAGGAGTTTTCGCGGGCGCTTTCCAAAATCAATCTTGACAAGATTGCGCACAACTTTCTGCATGCGCTGGAAAATTTTAATACTATCATTACCAGCGAGGAGCTGAAGGGTACACTGGCCGGGCTCAAACAGGTTGCGGACGACACCTCCGCTTTGCTGCGGGAAATGCCGGACTTGGTGCAAAGCGCCCAAAAGACCCTGCAAGGGATTGCAACGGCGGCGGACAGGACCGCCCGTGAAGTGCCTAAGCTCGGTCGCGATCTGAGCCTTGCCCTGGACAACATCAGCAAGGCCGCAGAGCGGGCGGAAAAGCTCTTTCTCGACACGGGCCGACTACTATCTCCCAATTCCACGACGGGGCGGGACATGCAAAGCGCCGTGCGGGAGCTGGCCGAGGCCGCCAGGGCGGTACGCAGCCTGGCAAGAAGCCTGGAGCGCAACCCCGAAAGCCTGTTACGCGGCAAAGGAAGGCAGCAGCCATGAAACATGGATCATTCCCGATAGTTTTGCTTGCGCTGGCATGCCTGGCGGCCTGCGGCGGGCGGAGTCCGCAACCGAAGTATTACCTGCTCGGGGAGGCTGCGCCGGTAGCCGCTCCCTTGCAGGAGGACAGGCCGGCGGTCGTGCTGCGCCAGGTCTCCCTGCCTCAGTACCTGGACAGGGATGCGCTTGTCCTGCGTTCCGGCGGGGCCGTGCAGATTACGGTGGCTGAATACCATCTCTGGGCCGAACCCCTGAACAGGGCCGTACCGCGCCTGTTGGAAGAGACCCTGCGCCCGCTCTTGCAGGAAAGAGGCTTGCGTCTCCTTTGGCCGGATGCGACGGATGCTGCCTTGCAGGTGGATGTCGCCCTGTTGCGTTTGGACGGGAGCCCCGGCGGAGTTGCGGGGATCAGCGCGCGTTGGCGGATCCTGGGCAGCACAGGGGTTCTGCTTGCCCAAGGGCTGTTCACGCGGGAAACGGATGCCGGCGCCGATTATGAGAGCATGGTGCGTGCGCTGGGCCGCCTGACCGCAGACTTCGGTCTGGAACTGGCGCAGGCTTCGGAGGGAGCCTACGGGCGACGTGCGGCGCAAAACCGATGACAGTAAACCGATACGCCGGTTCGCATTGCCCGAATCGAGGCAGCGGTTTTTTTACACTTGTTATCATGCCTGGATTACGATAAGAGTTATATCATGCATGGTGATAGTCTCCCCAATGATCCGGATCTTGAGCGCCGTAACCTGCACGCGGTGCTGGAGGGCTGTCCTGTCGGCGCGGCTGTTGTAGCGCATGGCCGGCTGTGTTTTGCCAATACGCTTTTTTGGGAAAACACGCGGCTTGAGGCAGGCGCCGAAGGTCTGCGCGTTGTTTTCGACGACGAAGCTTCCGTGGCGGGCCACCTTGATCTGAGCAACAAGAATGCCATGTTGTTCTGGAATGTCGCGGAGGGGAATGAACACCGGATGCGGCTGATTGCGCGCACGGCCCCCTATGGGGGGGAAGACGCTTTTTTCCTTTGGTTGACGGGTCTTGCCGACGATACCATGCTGCATGCCGCCCACTATGTTCCGGTTTCCGAACCGCCCGTGCCGGCGTCCGCCCCTGTTGCGCCGTCCGCCACATCCCGTGCCCGTATCCTCCTCGCGGAAGACAATGAGATCAACCAGGAGATAGCCATAGAGCTTCTCGAACATGCCGAGGTGGATGTCGAAGTGGCTTCCAACGGGCAGGAGGCGGTAGATCTCTTCCAGCAGAAAGACTTCGATCTGATCCTTATGGATATCCAGATGCCCGTGATGGACGGAGCTGAGGCCACACGGCTTATCCGGGCAAGTGGCAAGGCGGGTGCGGATACGGTGCCCATCCTTGCCATGACGGCGCATGCGATGGAAAGTGACCGGGAAAAAAGCCTGAACGTGGGCATGAACGACCATCTCACCAAACCCATTGATCCGAAGCTGTTATATGCGGCGCTGGATACCTGGCTCCCCAAGAAAGAGCGCGCGCCTGCAGCAGAAGCGCCAAGCGCGCCGACGCCTGCTCCTGTGCTTTTGGGTGCGGCATCCGCGCCGCCGGATGCAGGCGGGCGGCCTGCCCCCGCGCAAGCCGCTGCCCCCACGGACGCGCCGCAGGAGGATATCCTGTTCAGCTTGAAAGTTATTGATGCGCAGGCCGGCTTGTCTAATGTGGCGGGCAACCGGGAACTGTATCTGCGCCTGTTGGACAGATTTGCCAAGAATTACCGCAATTCGGGCGCGGAGCTTCGCGATGCCTTGCAACGCATGGAGCGCGACGCCTCCGCGCATGAGGAAGCGGTGCGCCTGGCCCATACCGCCAAGGGTGTGGCCGCCAACCTGGGGGCGCGCGCGCTGGCGGCGATTGCGGGAGAGCTGGAAAGCGCCATTAAAAAGCACGATATACAGGCCGAGATGCTTGCGCGCTATGACGCGCTGCTGCGTGAGGCGCTGGACTCCATAGACACCCTGCCGAAGCGGGCTGAAGCGCGCGTGGGACAAAGAGCCATTGCGGCCGAGGATAAGGAACGCATCGCAGCCGCGCTGAACATCTTGCCCGCCCTGATGGAGGCGGACTGGTACGGCGCCCAGCAGCAGCTTGCGGCTTTGGCGCCCGTCGTGGAAGATACTGCGGTGTCCGCGCATTTCAGGGAAGTGGCCACGGCGCTGGAGGAATTTGACAGCGAGGGCGTGGCGGAAAAAGGAAAGCTCCTGCTCGCGGCCATCAAGTAGCAGGCCGGCGCAAAAGCGTATTTTGAACGAAGGAGAAGCAGTATGACTGCGTTGCAGCCGCAGGATGCGGGTGACACCACATCCCTTGCCAGCCAGCAGAGCAGAGTGCTGATTGTAGACGATGCTCCGGAGAATATCCGCATTCTGGCGGAGACGCTCAAGCACGAGTATATCATCATGTTCGCCCGCAACGGGGATGCCGCCCTGCGTCTTGCAATGGAGAGCACGCCGTCGCCGGACATCATCCTTTTGGACGTGATCATGCCCGGCATGGATGGCTACGAGGTATGCCGGCGTTTGAAGGAGAACAAGCACACCCGCGATATTCCCGTGATCTTCGTCACCGGCCAGAGCGAAGAAGTGGACGAAGCCCGCGGCCTGGACCTGGGGGCTGTGGACTACGTCGGCAAACCCTTCAAGGCTTCCCTGGTGAAAACACGGGTGGCCAACCAGCTCGAACTCAAGCGTCACCGGGACAGGCTTGACGCGCTGGTGCGCGAACGTACGCAGGAATTGGCCCTGACCAGGGAAGTGACCATTGAGGCCATGGCGACCCTCGCGGAATGGCGTGATCCTGAAACCGGGGCGCACATTAAGCGTACGCAGCGCTACGTGCATGCGCTGGCCGCGTACATGGCAGCAAATCCCAAGTACGCCCCGGAGCTTGACCCGAACACCGTGGAACTTTTATATCTTTCCGCCCCCCTGCATGACGTGGGCAAGGTGAGCATCCCCGATTCCATTTTGCTGAAGCCGGATCGCCTGACGGATGAAGAATTTACGGAAATGAAGCGCCATACCGTCCGCGGGCGCGACGCCCTGGCTGCTGCGGAGCGCAAACTGGGCGGCAACTCCTTTTTACGCTTGGCGCGGGAAATCGCGTACGGACACCATGAACGCTGGGACGGCAAAGGCTATCCGCAGGGCATCGCGGGGGAAGCCATTCCGTTGCCGGCGCGGCTCATGTCTATTGCCGACGTGTATGATGCGCTGACCAGCCGCAGGGTGTACAAACCCGCCCTGCCGCATGAAGAGGTCGCCAATATGATCCGGCAGGGCCGGGGCGGACAGTTCGATCCGGACGTTGTAGACGCGTTTTTTCAATTGCAGGACGAATTTCTGGAGATCGCGCAACGCTTCCAGGACAAGGAGCATGCAGCTTCCTGATGCTAGAAATGCCCGCTGTCTCCGGGCCATGCGGCGACGGCGGCCCGCAGATACGGACCGCTTTCCCGCACTTCACTCATGTGGCCGACGTCCGGGACGGCACGGACGAAGGTCGGTGGGAAAACGTGCTCCGGCAGCGGAATTTCCGCGCGTGGCGTGGCATGCGGCTGTCCGCTGAGCAAGAGGCAGACCACCGACATGCTTGCGGCGGCGACGCCGAGCCAGAAAGCCGGAAGCTTGGGGTTGGGGCGCAGAGGGAGCGGCAGGCAGGCGAACATGGCAAAGTCCTCGTGATGTCCTTTTTTGCGGCGTGTGCCGCGAGGCTGAACATGCAAATTTTATGCCGGAAAGAAATGCACAGTGGAGTTATTTGCCGCGGCAGGGGGCTTGCCCTTTGGGCGCTTATCCTGCTTTGTGTCCCCTGCGTGGGCTGTTCGCCCAGGCCGGGCACCAGCTTCGGCTTTACGGATGGAAAGCCCATTTACATCATCCGGGAAAATACGAAGGAAGAATGCCTGCGCACTGCTGAACGCAGATGCCAGAGCGCTTATACCGTCCTCGAGGAAGGGCCGGTGTCGAATGCCCGTGGAGGGTGGGTTGAGCCTGAGCGGCATACGCTTGAGCGCGCGTATTCCGTGCGCGTGAAGTGCGACAGCCATTAGCCTGGCTGAGTTCAACTATATCAGCGGGATCATCCGGGCGGGCTTTTTGGGATGAGCGCCAGGGGCGCATCGCCGGACGAAGGATCGCAGGAGGGCGGTGGCGGCTCCGCGCCAGCCAGAAGGTCCAGGCGCGCTTCAAGCGCGCGGATTTGCACCCTGAGTTGGGCATGCTCGTCGCGCGTGTGCTCCTGGAATTTCTCCAGGCTGCGCACGAGATACGCAAACATGATGCAGATGCCGGTGAAGCAAAGAAAGGCAAAGACCATACTCGTCATATCGCGGAAACTCCCAGCGCTGTTGTCTGCTCCCCCCATAACGCCATAACAGCATAATTCGCAAGGGAAAATATGCCCCCTCTCCGTCCGTGCCTGGTCGTCGCCGACAAGCAGGGCCGGGTTTTTGATCATCCGGATTTGCTCATGCTGTGCCGCCAGGGCCGCCAATGGGCGTTGCCGCGCCCGGATGAACTCATGCCCCTGCCGGAGGAGAGCGAACTTTTTTTATTGCCAGCGCGCCGTGCCGCCGGGCTTGATCCGGCAACGGGCGAAGTCGAGGTCCTGGAGGACCTGGCGGTGGCAGCTTTTGCCGCCCCGGCCCATACCATTACTGCCCATCCCGCGTATGTGACGGACGCCGGCGCGCCTGTGCTGCCGCTTTTTGCCTACGGCGCCGTGGGCTTTGCCCGTGGCCGTTTTTATGTTTGCGCGAAAAAGGTGGACGAGGATACCCGCCAGGTGTTTTCCGGCATACCGCGGTCACGCCTGGAACAACGGGCGAAGGCGCTGATGCGGCGCTACCCCGGCAACAGGCTCGTCCAGCACTTGATGGCGAAGTGCGCCTTGCGCTACGCCTGTCCGGCGGCGCGCAATCTCGCCCTTGGGCGCTATGAG
>Ga0082212_10005192_pt1 | contig 17839 bp, 15 predicted proteins | sample TergutNt197P3_FD_71548 | JGI IMG/M metagenome (GOLD analysis project Ga0082212, IMG submission 71548) | Neocapritermes taracua P3 segment gut microbial communities from Petit-Saut dam, French Guiana - Nt197 P3 | ecosystem: Host-associated > Arthropoda: Insects > Digestive system > Gut ... | reverse complement strand
AATGCCAGCCAATGCTTGTTTGTTTTTATCACTAAAATAGACAATCTTTTTACAAGCCCGGAAATACTGAATATCCAATAATTAGTAATAATTTATAAATTATTGCAATAATGATAAATTTGTGGTATCATGGAGATGAGGTGATGCTACATGAAAAAATAATAAATGGATGAAAAGCTTGACCATGATCGGGAACCGTTGCCAATGCGGTTATATAAGTTTTTAGATGTTCAATTGTACTAGAAATCTACATATTAATTACCATGAAGGGATGTGTGTGCATGAAAAATAATAGTATCCAAAAAAAATACATATTTGCCTTACTGCTGGTTTTTATCTTGCTATTTGCCACGTCAACCTCAGCCTTCTATTCTTGGGACGACCCACTTGACCTGCAGGGAGGTCTGCCGGACGACTCGGGCGCTTTAGGGGACATTTTTGTGCCGGATGAGGTATTGGCCCCCGCCGATTCATGGGAGCAGGCGTGGCAAATAGCGGCTGCCTATGGACAGGAGCTTAAGTCCTATGCTTACGGCGTGGCGGTTTTAGGCGTGCCCGATGCCGAGCAGGCTGTGGCCCATAGTGTGGCTATGGCTGCTGCGTCACAAAGCCCTTTAGCTTTTGGAGTTAGGTTGCCTGAATTAAGCCTTAACAATATTTATCAATTATACGATGATATTGTTGAAGTATATCCGCTGGATTCAGAATATAGTACTGCCAGAGCATACATACCGGGTCAGGAATATGATATTAACTCTGCTGCAGCCTATGGAGAAGCCCAATGGCATCATGACTTTATGGATAGCGAACTCGCTTGGGAACTCACAACGGGTGAGGGAGTAGTGATAGCAGTTATAGACACAGGAATAGATATTGACCATCCAAAATTCGCTGGAAGGATTTTGCCCAATTCCTATAATTCAGTTATAAACCTGAAAGGATTGGATTATGTGCGGGACGATCATGGACGTAGCCACGGCACCCATGTAGCCGGTATTGCCGCTGCAGCTATGGAGGGAGATCCCTCTGTTTGCGGCGTAGCTCCTAAAGCTTCTATATTAGCCATAAAGACAAACGATCCTGCATCCGGCGTGGTCAATAGTGAGTCATGGGTTCGTGGTTTGAATTATGCGGCGGAAAATGGAGCGCATATCGTTAACATGAGTATTGGCCGTCCATATACTTCCGGAGCAAACTCAATAGAGCAAAACGCTATTGCCAACGCAGTAGCTCAAGGTGTTACCATAGTTTGCTCTGCCGGCAATATTGCTGCTGGACATGCTAGTTATCCGGCAGCCTACCCTGAAACAATAGCCGTAGCTGCCTTAGGGGCGAACGGCTTTTACGCCCCATACTCCAATTATGGGCCGGAAATTGATGTAGCCGCGCCCGGTTCCGCCATATATTCTACGGTAGCTGGCGGCTACTCAAATTTGAGTGGAACTTCCATGGCCTCGCCCAATGTAGCGGGCGTAGCCGCGCTTATTAAGTCGCGGCATCCCGAATACTCGCCGGAGCAAATCCGGGATGTAATGCACCGCACAGCGCGTAAAGTAACCCAGGCGGAAAAGGATGAGCGTTACGGATACGGACAACTGAATGCTTACACAGCCGTGCAGGGAGATTTTACCTACTATGCTGTAATCTATGATTTTAACGATGGGGTGCATGCCCCAATATCGCTTAAACAGATAGGCGGCGCCAGACTTTTTAAACCGGATTATCCAATTAGGGAAGGCTTTGTTTTTGCCGGTTGGTTTACCGCTAAAGATGGTGGAGACGAGTTTGATTTTTCCACCAGGATCAACGCGGATATAACTATATACGCCCAATGGGGTGTGGCTTTGCCGGGCATGTTCGCCTCAGAATTTCCTGACCCGTACTTTTGCAATGAGGTGTTAAAATTAGTTAGCCAGGCTGGCGATAATAAAAATCCCATGAGCCTGATTACCGATGCTGATTTTGAAATATTCAGGAATCGTGAATCATTAAGTGTTGCCGGCAAAGGTATCAGATCGCTTAAGGGTATTGAACACTTTGAAATCCTCAAAGAGCTGAATTGTACTAACAACAGGTTGACAGAAATAGATTTATCTAGAAACACAAACTTAACTATTCTTGAATGTTTCGGCAACAGCTTTACTGAACTGGATATATCAGAAAACGGTGCTTTGCGGGAACTTTATTGCCAGGAAAATTCGCTTTCCAGCTTAGACGTATCAAAAAACTGGGATCTAAGATTTTTTTATTGCGATAGTAACATGATAGAAACATTGGATGTGTCTGAAAATGAGTATTTGATACATTTTTCCTGCAATTACAACCGCCTAAAAGAACTGGATGTTTCCAACAACCTTTTCATAACACTCTTATCGGTTGTAGATAATATGCTGACAGGAATTGACGTATCTAATAATAGCTGGTTAAGGTACTTTTATTGTGATTTCAACTCCTTAACAGAGTTGGATATATCAGCAAATACCAGGCTGGTTTTCTTGAGCTGCGACTATAACAAATTACCTGAGCTAAATTTGTCGAACAATCCTAATCTAAAGGCAATGACGTGTACAGGTAACATGTTGGCAAACCTGGACATAAGCAAATGTCCTGAATTAGGAATACTTGGTTGCCAATACAACTACATCAAATCTATAGACGATGTTATAGGCTGGCGGCTCAATTATTATCTAGTTCCGGATAGAACATTTCTTTTCTCACCGCAATTCGTTGGTAAACCACCGGTTGGTCTTGAAGTAACGCCATTCTTTACTGACCCCAACTTCCTAGCGGCCGTGCGTGAGATAACCGCTATCCCGGAAGGGCCGATTTACGACTACAATGTGCATTTTATTATGGATTTGAATCTGGCTTCCAAAAATATAGCTGATTTGTCCGGCATAGAGTATTTTGTTAATCTAACCCGGCTGGAGTGCCAGGATAACCAGTTAAAGACACTGGACATATCTAAAAACATGGCTCTTTCATATCTTAATTGCTCCTACAACAACATGGAAACGACTGCCGATGTTAAGGGTTGGGAAGAACTTGGTCTCAGGCAGAACATTTCGTTCATATTCTCTCCCCAGAACGGACAGCACTTAGTGGAAACACCCCGAATAACAAAGCAGCCTGAAAGCATAACGGTAGGCAAAGACGGCGTAGCCACACTTGCCGTAGAAGCCGAAGTAACCTATGGTATTCTCACCTATCAATGGTATGAACAGTCGGGTATTCCTTTTGTACCAATTACCGGCGCAACAGATTCGAGTTATAATGTTCCTACAAATATCGCCGGTATAAAACGTTACCGTTGTACAATAACGAACACGGATGAGACGGCGGCAGTATACAAAACAGCTGTCACAAGTACCAATGGCGCAACTGTAACGGTAACCAACGAGTCGCCCGTAAGCTTCAATGTAACCGGCCTGGTCAAGAGTTATAATCCTAAAAACCCCACTACTCTGCTGCTATTTAAAGGCGAGGAGGCACAAGCCGCTTACGCCACCACTATACCCGGGGTTAACGGTTCCGGTCAGCAAGTGCAAGATTTCACCTTCCCCGATGTGGAACCAGGCACTTATAAGCTGGTCATTACCAAAGACGTTCATACCAGATTCACTGTAAAAAATGTGGTAGTCGACAACAAGGATCTCGATTTGACTTTAGATGACCGTCCTGAAGTTCAGTTGATAACTTTGCGCTGCGGGGATATCAATAGTGACGGCTTGATCAATGATGCCGATTTAACTATTTTATGGAGGGCGGGCAATTATAATAATCGGGCCGCTAGAGCGGAAAACCCTTTGGCTGATTTGAACAATGACGGCCTGATCAATGATGCCGATTTGACCATACTCTGGATGGCCTACAATTATAATAGGGGAGAGATTGTTATTGACTGGTAAATAAATAGAAAAATTTTCCAATTAACAGACTATTTCAAACAAAGCGCTCTGCTATATTTCTTTCAATAAGTAGAGTGCTTTGTTTGTTAAATACTTTTCTTTATTTCAGTTTCTTAAGAGTTTTTCAGGCATGCTTCAGGCAAATTTAGTAAACTGTGTTTGATAAAAAAACAGGAAAAACCAAACTCAAGAAGAAATAATAAAAGACGGAAGTCAGAGATCGGAAGTCAGAGATCGGAAGTCGGAGGTCGGAATTTGATGTTTTTGCTGCAAAAAAATGGTTTTAAATTCTAACTTCTAGTAGGCTGTGACATCTAAAGCTTCACTCTTTCTTCTTCCCGTCATTCCGGGCTTGACCCGGAATCCCCTGGAGGTAAGCTGGGGATCCCGGATCAAGTCCGGGATGACGTTAGGATTTATTTTGTAGAGATTTGCTTGACACATGATACTAGTTTCTAACATCTAATTTCTAAACAAAGGGGGTCATTTTTATAATGGAAAAAGTTTTGGAACAATTGCTGGAGCAATACCGGGAGGAAATGATTGAGGATCTATGTGCGGTTTTAAAATTTGAAACCCTTACAGAAGAGGGGACACAAGGCGCCCCCTTTGGCCGTACTATGAACGATTGCCTGAACTTTGTCTTGAAAAGAGCGGAGGAAATGGGCTTTGCCTGCGAGAATCTGGATGGCTATGTGGGTATTATTGATAGCGGCGAGGGCGAGGAATCTGTGGGCGTCTTGACCCATATTGATGTGGTCCCTGCCGGTGAGGGTTGGATTTTGCCTCCTTATGGCGGACAAATTTCCGAGGACGGCGTTATTTTTGGCCGGGGGACTGTAGACGATAAAGGCCCTATGATCGCCGCTCTTTATGCCTGCCGGGCTATTAAAGAAAGCGGCCTGCCAACCAAGCGCAGCTTCCGCCAGATCGTAGGCACGGACGAGGAAACCGCTTTTCGCTGCATGAAGTATTATCTGAAACATTATCCCCAACCAACCATGGGCTTTTCCCCGGATGCTCAGTTTCCCCTGATCTATATCGAAAAAGGGATCGGCCATTGGGAAGCCTTGGGATGCTTCGACGCTGCCAAGGAGGGAGATATTGTTCTTACTGCTTTGGACGGCGGCTCGGTACGTAATATGGTGCCCGATGGCGCCAAAGCTACTTTTTTGGTAACGGAAACCGGTTGTGATGTGATCTATGAAAAATTGGAAAAATTTACCAGTAAAGATAAGCTGATTATTGAAAAATGTGAAGACGGCCAATTGATCCTTGCTGCCAAAGGCGAAGCTGCCCATGCTTCCACGCCGGAAAAAGGTGATAATGCCGTGGCTACCTTGCTGCGCTTTCTCCAAACCTTAACTTATGCCCCTCTTGATGCTTGCACCACTTTGAACAAGCTGGCAGAACTGGTAGCTTATGATTTCCTTGGCCAAGGCATGGGTGTGGCTCATAAGGAACAAGAAAGCGGCGAATTGACCTTGGTTGGTTCGGTGATCAAATTTGACGGCGAAAACTTTTCCCTGGGGGTGGATACCCGCTATCCCATTGACATACCCACGGAGCAGCTAAAAGCTGATTTAGCAGCCAAAATGGAAAGCATCGGCCTGACTTTTTCTCCTTTCGACTTTAAGGACTCTCTTTATGTGCCCAGAGATTCTTATCTGGTGCAGACCCTGCTCGAAACCTATCAGGACTTTACAGGTGATATGAAAAGCCAGCCCCTGGCTATCGGCGGCGGCACTTATGCCCGGGCTATGAAAAACTTTGTCGCATTCGGCCCCGGAATGCCGGATGAAGAAGAACTGATTCATAAACCCAATGAGCAGATCAGTTGTGACGCCCTGATGCGGTTGGCAAAAATCTGCTGCGAAGCCCTTTTCCGCTTGGCCCGGTGAGAACCGGAATTGAGAATGGAGAATTGAGAATGGAGAATTGAGGTGTGGAGAATTAGGATCTTTATTATCAATTTTCCGAGCGGCAGCTTGGAGTGAAAGGATTTTATTATGCTATTTTGGCAGGTTCAATTTTCTCAGCTTCAATTTTGGCAAGTGATCTGCATCGGCGGGGTTGGTTTGGTTTTAGTTATTATGGCTTATCTGCTTTTGCGGAAAATCACTACCCCAAAAACAGAAGATTTACTGGAACAGCTTCCTTTTCTCGATGAAGTTGTTCAGGATATTTTGCGTCAGGCAAAAACCGAAGAAGAAAAGGCGGAAATCATCCGTCTGGTCCAAAGCGGTATGTTGGGTCAACCGGAGGTTTTTGAGCCTGTAGCTGAAGCCGGATCGGAAGAAGAAATCACCATGCAAGAGGAAGGAATCGTTCCGCAGGAAATCCCTTTTGAAACAGATGAAGCATCTTTTGAGTCGGAGGAAGAAATGGATGTGACCCAGCTGTTAAAAGAAGCCACCGAACTGATATTAGAGGCCCAAGGCGAGGCATGTCTGCCGGAAAGTAATGAACCACCGGAAGAGTGATCATAGTATTAAGAGGCCGTAAGTCAGAGATCAGAGGTCAAATAAAGGTAGATTTTTTCTCTGCAAAAGTATTTAAACTAAAAAATAACTAACTATTCCGACCTCCGACCTCCGGCATCCGACCTCAAAATGGGGTGATGTTAATTGCAAATAGCTTTTTTTCTCTTGCCTAAAAACGAAGCGGCTTTTCTGACGGAAAATCATACCGTACGCCAAGCGGTGGAGAAAATGCAATATCATGGCTATTCCTCCGTGCCTCTCCTGGATAAAAAGGGGCATTATCGAGGCACGGTGACAGTAGCTGATCTATTTTGGTTTATCAAGGACAAATTGGATATGAGTTTGCAGGCAGCAGAAGACGTGCTTCTAAGTGAGATGCCCCGTAATCACGATAACGCTGCGGTTTCCATCAATAATCCGGTAGAAGATCTGATTCAGATATCAATGGAACAGAATTTTATTCCCGTAGTCGACGACCTGGGTGTCTTTATCGGCCTGGTACCCCGGCGGCGGATCTTAGACTATTTCAGCCAATACAGTGTGTAATTCATAATCCATAATAGCTTAACGACTCCATGCTGATTACTGACCACTGACCGTAAAATCAGGCATGTCATTTAGCTTGCCTGCATATGATTAATAAATAAAGTTAGTATTTCCCCGCCTAGTGCGGGGAATACTGTATCTGGTTAAGGCAAAAAACTTGTCCTCAAGTCTCAAAAAACCCAAATCATTAGAAATGAATCCTATTAAGATAAAAATCCCAAGGTTTTTATCTAATTATGAATTATGCATTATGAATTATGCATTAAAAAGTCAGGAGGCAGAATATGAAGCAGGAAAGCAAAACTATACCAAACCGCCAGGATATCCCCAAGCAATATCAATGGGATCTAAGTGATTTATATCCGGATGATTCAAGCTGGGAAAGGGATTTAAGAGAGCTGAGGGGGCTTTTGCCCCAGGCGAAGAAATATCAGGGCCGCCTTGCGGAAAGCCCGGTTGTTTTGCTGGAATTCTTCCGCTATGAGGAGCAATTGAGCCGGCTTTTGGATAAAGTGTATACCTATGCCTCCATGAAGAAGGACGAGGATAACCGTCTTTCCCATTATCAAAGTATGGAGGATCAGGCTCAGGGCCTGGCGGTGGAGATAGAGGCGGCGCTCTCTTTCTTTCAGCCGGAGCTTTTAGCTATTCCCGAAAGCCGGATGGCCCTTTATCTGCAAAATGCCCAGCTGGCGCCCTATGCCAGGCTTATCTCGGAAATAACCCGCAGCCGGCCTTATACGCTTTCCGGCAGCGAGGAAAAAATTCTGGCCTTCAGCGGGGAAATGGCTGCCTCGCCCTCGCAGATTTTTCAGATGCTGAATAATGCCGATTTGGATTTTCCTCTTACCCCCAACGAACAGGGTCAGCCGGAAAAACTGAGCCATAGCCGTTATCTCCAGAGAATGGAAAGCCCGAAACGGGAGGTGCGGCAAGCGGCTTTTCAGGCTTTATATGAGACTTATGGCAAATGCCGCAATACTTTTGCCGCAACTTTAGCTTCTGCAGTGAAAAAAAATATTTTTTATGCCAGGGTGCGTAATTATGAAAGCGCTCTTTTTGCCTCACTTTTTAATGACGAGATCCCTATTCCGGTTTATGACCGGCTGATCAGCACAGTACGCAAAAACCTTCCCCTCTTTTTCCGCTATTTGCAGCTGCGCCGCCGGCTTTTGCAGCTGGACCGTCTCCATATGTATGATGTCTATGCCCCTCTTTTTGACCAGCCTCAGGAAATATACAGCTACGAAAGGGCTCAAGAGATTATCCTATTTGCCCTGGCGCCCTTGGGTTCGGAATATCTAAGCCTTGTGGAGCGGGGATTTTCCGAGGGCTGGGTAGATGTCTATGAAAATCAAGGCAAAACCCCGGGGGCTTATTCCGGGGGCGCTTATGATACAAAACCTTATATTCTGCTAAATTACAAGAATAATCTAAATAGCGTGTTTACTTTAGCCCATGAGCTGGGCCACTCCCTTCATTCCTATTTGAGCCGCCGGCGCCAGCCCTATATTTACTCCGGTTACAGCATTTTTGTAGCGGAGGTAGCCAGCACTGTCAATGAAAGCCTTTTGGTGGATTATTTACTGAAAACCGCCGTTGACGACCAGGCAAGACTGGCTATTTTGAACCACTTTCTGGAAGAGTTCCGGGGTACGGTTTTTCGTCAGACTATGTTTGCCGAATTTGAGAAAAAAATCCATCTGGCGGCGGAATCAGCTCAACCTTTGACAGCCGATAGTCTCTGTCAGATCTATTATCAGCTGAATCAGGATTATTACGGTGCAGGGATAACAGATATGGAGATCGATACTTCTATAGAAATGGAATGGGCCCGCATCCCCCATTTTTACAGTTCATTTTATGTCTACAAATACGCAACGGGATTCTCCGCCGCTCAGGCTTTAGCCAATGGTATACTGGATCCTGATCCGGCCAAGGCTAGGGCTAATTGCCGTAACTATCTGGAATTTTTATCCTCAGGCAGCAGTGCCCCGCCTTTGGATCTATTACGGGCGGCAGGAGTGGATATGACCACCCCGGCCCCGATAGAAGCAGCCATGAAGCGCTTCACTGATATGCTGGATCAAATTGAATGTCTAATAATGTAGAATATGTGTAAAATTTCACTGATTAGTTTAATATTGACAAAACAAGAGAAAATATGTATAATAATCTCTAAAGGAGATTATTATCATGCTGAAATTATTCACGGAAGCCTTGGGCGAATTCCTGACGGAGCGCCTGACGGATCTGCCGGAAAAGCCGGTGGTTTCTTTTGCTTTGCCGGGAACGGTAGCGGGGCAAAATGCCGTGAATATATTTCTGACCTCTATTAAAGAGGATCCCGATTTGCGTTCAAATGATTTGCAATATAAACGGGAGGAACTGGGCTGGATTACCACCCGCCCGCCGCTGAGGCTTAAATGTACATATCTGATTTCGGCTTGGCCTATGGCAGCTGATCCTGTCATAGCCATTCTTGATCAATACCAGCTTTTAAGCGCGGCTTTTACAGTAATAGCTACAGTCAAAAAACTGCCTGCCGCATTTATACCTGCGCCTTTTAGTGCCTATGATCTTCCCGAACCGGTAATCGAATTATCCGATGATCAGTTGCATCTTGACCCGGCATTTTGGACAGCCTTGGATTGTGCTTTCCGGCCGGCATTTTCTTTTTCTGCCACTATTTCCCTGCCCATTGCCGGCGAGCATTTTGACTATGGGGTTGATAAGATCAATTCAGAATTCAAAATAAAATAAAAAAAAGGAGGAGAACTTATGCAAGCATTTAACCCAGCGGGAAAGGCGCCTGGAGTTTATATGCAGGAAGTAGATGTGCCAGGACCGATACCCGGCGTTTCTACCGGTATTGTCGCCATCGTTGGCCCTGCTCAGTCCGGCCCGCTCAACACACCGGTCTTTGTTACTAACTGGACCCAGTTTCTGGAAACCTTCGGAGGTTATATCTACGACCCGCTTGTTTATGCGGCTCATGCTGTTCGCGGTTTTTTTGAAAATGGCGGAACCACCTGTTGTTTTGTCCGGGCCGGTATTGCCCGTTGCGCCTCGGTCGCTCTGAAAGACCGCTCAACCGTCGGACATCCTGTTTTCTCGCTGACAGCCAAAAGTGAAGGCGTTTCGGGTAACAAGATCTCAGCCCAGGTGATAAATGCCGGGCTTTGCGCTACCGAAGCCCAAAAATCTGCTGCCGTGGTTGAGCTGATCGATGAAGGTATAAAGCTTAGCATGGGCAGCCTGGGTGATACTCTCCTCTTTGTTCCCGGGGATATTGTTTGCATTTCTCAGGACAGCCTGACAGAAGAGGCTGAAGTGGTTGCAGTTTCCGGAGCGGATAAAGAGATCAGCTTAAAATCCTCTTTGGTCAAGGCTTTTTCCCCGGGCGGCATTGATCCGGTCACTATCCGTCCGGCCGATTTGCAGAACAAAAAGCGGGTGCGGCTGGAATCTGTTTTGGGGCTGGAACCCGGCAGCTATTTAAAAATCAGCCAAAGCGGTATAGCCGACCCCGAATATGCTGTAGTAGAAGGTTTTGACGGCAATACCGTTTTGTTGCGCACGGCCTTGCAAAGCGCTTTCAGCCTGGAGGAAGCCGCCGACCCTGTGACTTTTGAGAGCATGGAGTTCAGCCTCATGATACTGGCGGACGGCGCCCTCAAAGAAACATATACCAGCCTTTCTACCGTACCATATCATTCCCGCTATTATGAAAAAATCATTACCGGCTCCACCCTGATAGAAGCCAAACCTGCCGATTTACCCAACCCCAGCCCACCGCCCTATAATTTACCAAATATTGGTAATTTCGACCTAGCTGGCGGGTTCAATGACAATCCGGGCGGACTTATATTGGAGAATTATAAAAATGCTATCGATGCATTGGAAAAAGTCGATATCAATATTTTGTGCATACCCGATGCGGTAGCTTTTGGTCCCGCCGATACCTCGGTGCAGCAATATGCCGTGGGGCATTGCGAGCGCATGGCCGACCGTTTTATGGTCATTGATTGCGGCCGTAATTTATCGGTGGCAGGGATGCTGGAACAAAGGAAAGATAATTTTACCGGCTTTGGCAGCAGCAGTTATGGAGCTGTTTATTATCCCTGGATCGAGATAGCCCATCCGGCGGGGCAGGGACGTCTCAAAGTACCGCCTTCCGGCCATATTGCCGGGGTATATGCCAGGACCGATGATAGCAAAGGCGTTCATAAAGCTCCCGCCAATGAAATAATCAAGGGCAGCTTCGGCCCCGAGAGCCTTTTGAATCCTACCGAACACGGGATGTTGAACGAGGTCAATATCAATGTCATCGTCAATACCCCCGGCAGCGGCACTACTATCATGGGGGCGCGTACCCTTTCCGACAGCACCCAATGGCGCTATATCAATGTCCGCAGGCTGCTGCTTTATATCGAAAAATCAGTTCAAAACGCCACCCGCTTTGCAGTATTCCTCCCCAATAATCAATCACTCTGGGCTACCATCAAACGTCAGGTTTCCAGCTTTTTGCATAATGTCTGGCGCAGCGGTGCTCTCTTTGGCTCCACGCCCAATGAAGCGTTTTGGGTCAAGGTGGATGAGGAACTTAATCCCCCCAGCCTGCGGGCTCTGGGCCAGCTGGTTATTGAGGTAGTGCTTTTCCCCGTTACCCCGGCCGAATACATCGTCTTCAGGGTGATCCAAGAGCCGGGCGGCCCCTCGGTAAGCGAATAGCGGCTGCTTCGATCCAAGGGTTGGATATTAACTCCTGAGATTCTCTGCAAAATGGCAAAACTGTAGGGGCAGACCCCCGTGTCTGCCCCGGAAAACGCAATCATTGGCTGGATGCCAATACATAATCATCCCTTTAAGGATTCCGGTTTATCCGGATTAGGGAATAGAACGGTTTAAGTTTTAATAAAAGAAGGAGGAGACTAATTATGGATCCTTTGAAAAATAATAATTTTAAGATAGAGATAGACAATATCATTCAGGGTGGTTTTCGTGAATGTACGGGCTTGAGCATCAAAGTTGAGGCCATAGAATACCGTGAGGGCGGGGATAGGGCGCCGCGCAAGATACCCGGTAAAATAACTTACTCCCCCATCACCCTCAAATGGGGCGCCACTGATTCGACTGCCCTTTATGACTGGTATGAGCAGGTCGTTCAAGGTTTTATCCCGGAATTCCTCTATAAAAAAGATGGCTCTGTCGTCTTGCTGGCTGATGATATGCAAACCGAAATAAAACGCTGGAATTTCTATGGCGCCTGGCCCAGTGAATATGTGACCCCGGCTCTTACTACTAAAGATAAAGATATAGATATTGCCATTGAATCAATAACCTTGACCTGCGACCGGATAGAGCTGTCTAGGTAGGGGTTAGGGAGTAGGGGTTAGGGCAGATGCCTCTGACCTCCGGCTTCAGTTACGGGAGGATTGGATTATATGGATGAGTTTAAAGTGGAATTTCCATTTGTTTTGCCTATCGGCTATTTGGATGCTGACGGGGTTTTGCACCGGGAGGGGACTATGCGCCGGGCTACGGCTGCCGATGAGATATTGCCGCTTCGGGATCCCCGGGTCCAGGGAAATGCCCCTTATTTGATTATCATAATGCTGTCACGGGTGATCACTTCCTTAGGGGCTTTGACAGCTATTACCCCCAAAGTGACCGAAAATCTCTTTGTTGCCGACCTCAATTATCTCCAGTCCCTCTATCAGCAGATAAATGCGGCGGAAAACCCCGGCGTCAGCTGTCCTCATTGCGGCAAATCCTTTGTTGCGGCAGGTGGACAGTTGGGGGAGTAGCTTTCCGCTCGCCGGAGCGGATATATGAAGAAGTAGCCTTTTTGGCCTTGCACCTGGGCTGGTCTTATGAACGTCTGATGCAGATGGATCACTTCGAGCGCAAACGCTGGGTCAAGGAAACACTAAGCCTGCTCCACGGCCCCAAAGAATAAGCATCAACACCGCAAAGGCTCAGAAAATTATTCTTTACTGCAAGCACCTAATCCGGACAAGCCGGAGTGTTGAGTGTTGAGTGTTGAGTTGGAGCAGGAATGCGGCGGCACGAAAATTTTGCCATTTTACGCAGAATTTCGGGAGTAAGTGCCTAAAGATTCCAACCATTAAGGAGTTATGCAGCATACTCACCAATTGTGAATTGCCAGAGGGGGGGGGTAGTTTTATGGGTGGCCCTGACGGAGATGACCGGTTGCAAGCTGAGGCAACGCAGCCGGTTGACCGGAATGCTGAGCTTGATACCACCCTGATGAGGGACATCATAGCAAAATTCATGACTGCTGCTATAACCTCATTTTCGACAGGAAGTATTGGCAGCCTGGCTGTTGAAGTACCCTTTCTTGGCATAGACACAGCAAAAAAATTCTATAACGACATAACAGCAGCGCTTAGTAGTACCGCCCTCAAAATAGCCGCCGCTGCTTCTGCCCCTCAGATATCGGCACCGGACAGCTCTTTAGCGGGCAGCTCCGCCGAGAACCCAAGTTTAGCAGATCCTGACCGGCCAAAAACCGGGGAAAACCCTTCCGATCAGCCGGTTTCCGCCAGTGATTCTGCCGGCCGGTCTGATTCAGAAGAAAATCCTTCCCCATTCATGACTGTCATGGAAACCGGCGCATTTTTAGGGGATTTTGCCGCAAATGCCCTTAATACCGCCGCAAATATCCACATTCCCCCGGCTCCCTTTGCAACTACATTGGCACTGTTAAGCGGCAAAGGCGCCTACAGCACCTTCCAGGAGAGAAAGGGGGCGCCCCAATCTATTGAAGAAGCCATCAAGCTGGGGAGAGAGTTTCAAGCTGAGAAAAAAAGGAAGGATCAGGCCGAATTGGAAGAAGCCAAAAAGTTAGCCCAGGCCCAGGCAGCCGGGCAAAACGCTTCTGAAACATTCCAACCTTCTTGGGAAGCTTTTTTCCGGGGACAAGCTCAAATGGACTTAGGCATTCAAGCCCTTTCTTTGGATAGTAATTTGACACTGGGATCTTTTGAGAGGCTGAAAGCAGGGCTGGGATTATCCTCCTCCGCTGAAAGCTTAGGTGATCTTAATCTTCATTTGGAGGATTGGGACAGTAAATACTTCATGAAACTTTTGAGGGATGCCAGAGTTGATTTTGGGCAAGCAGACGCCGGTGAAGATACTTCTCAAGGGGATAGCCAATATTTGAAACTTAAGATGCCGGTCCTGGACAGCAGCCTGATTTATGGCACCGGCAAAAAGATACAAACGGAGTTGATGTTTCCTCTTGCCAAACAAGATCCCGGTTCTTTGAAACTTCAGCTGCCGGCTTTGGGCGGCGTCAAGAGCCCCGGCGATAATCTGAGCCTGCAGGATTCCGCGGCAGAGACGGAGCCTGAAGAAAAGTACAAATGGCAGGATATCGTCGAAGGGGTAGCAATTGCGGGGGATCATCTTGTGAACGGGGTAAATCTTGCCCCGGGCATCAATATTCCCCAGGCTCCTTTTCTCACTGCCTTTTCTTTGTTTAGCGGCAGAGGCGCATACAATACCTTCCAGGATAAAAAAGGGGCGCCTCAAACTCTAGAGGAAGCAATAGGACCGGCAAGAATAGCTTATGAAGAGAAACAAAAGAAAGAAGCACTGAAAAAGCAACTGGATGAGGAAACTGAAAAGGAAGCCAAGGCACAACAGGAGCAGCTTTTTAAAAGGATTGATGAACAGCTCAAGAAGATAGAGGAATGGCTTAATGAGTCCGATGAGGCAAAAGCCGCCTCTTCTCAAGTAATCAATCTTTTATCTACCGAGATGCTTCGCCCCCTGGCCGAAAAGCTGATCCGGCTTCTGGGCGATTCGGCTTCCGATGAATATAAGCGAAGAGGGTGGTATTGATGGCGCTGCTGAAAGCCATGATTATTAATAAATCGAAAAAAGCCTCATTACCAATAATGGTAATGTTCAATCCCCCCTCGTTGAAAATCAAGAGAGTTACCCGCTATGCCGACCTCAAGACTCTGAACACCGAAGCAGCCAAAAAGCAGTTTATCAAACCCGAAAATGACACCTTAACGGTAGATCTGTTTTATGATACCTCTGCCATTCCCTTTGTGCCTGTCGGCCCGCTTTTACAGCCTATTTTTGACTTGGCAGCAGTTCCGGAAGGTAAAACGGAACCGCCAAAAATAATTTTTGTCTGGGGAGATCTGGTTTTTCCCGGCTATATTGCCTCGGTTGAGCAAAACTCCGATTTTTTTAGTCTTTATGGTATGGCTCAACGGGCGACATTATCAATAGTGATAGTTCGTTGCGAATTCGATCCGGAAGGTATAAAGTTTGACGATAAGAAATAGGAGGATAGCTCCATGCCGGATCAAACAGCTATTGCTGCCGGGATCAAATGTGAGGGAAATCCGCTGCCTCCTCAGGTTATGGGAGCGCGGGTCGAGATCATGGTGGAAAGCCGCCTGGATTTGCCCGGCAGCTTTTGCCTAACTTTTGCCGATCCCTCTTTGGACTTTATAGACAAGGCCAAGGGGTCTTTGCGCGAAGGTATACAGCTGGAAATTAGCCTGGGTTATGAAAAAGATCTCAAAACACTTATCACCGGGGAAATAAGTACGGTTGGGGCAGAAATGTCGTCTTTGGGCTCCTATGTCCGGGTTGCGGGCTATGATCTGCTTCACCGTCTGGCCAGGGGCACCAATTTTCGCCATTACGAGAGCAGCGACAGTCAAGCCAAAGCCACAAGTGACAGCAGGATTGCCGAAGAGCTGGCCAAGGCTGTCGGGCTTAACCTGAAGTTCAAAGAAACCCTTAGCCGGGATATCCCCCGCAGCCAGGATAACCGTTCGGATATGGATTTTATTGTTATGCTGGCCAGGTTGAACGGCTATTATCTCTATTGCGAAGGTAATGATCTTTTCTTTACCGATGAAGCGCCTGATCGGGGTGAATTGAACTTTACCTGGGGCAAAGATCTGATTTCTTTTTATCCCCGCCTTTGCCTGGACGGCATGGTCAAGACTCTGGAAAACAGGGGCAGAGATGTTTCCCTGGCTGATAACTATTTTGAAAAGATCGACCGGGCTGATCTTGCCTTTCTCTCAGCCGAAGGGCAGGCAATGCTGAACCGGGGTTCCGGGGGGCGTTCCTCAAAGGACCGTTCCATCCTGAATCTTTACGAAACAATGGTCGGCGATGCCAACGATGCCAAACCGTTTATAACCGGCTTTATGCGGGACCATCAGGCTCTGGTTACTGCCGGCGGTTCCTGTAAAGGCAATCAAAACCTGAGGGCCGGCGCCAAGCTGAAAATCGATAAAGCCGGCCGTTTCAGCGGCACTTACCTCGTGACCCGGGCCGTACATCGTATAAATAGCAGTGGATATATTACCGAGTTTGATTTAAGGATGAATCTATGAATAAACAGTATTTGATGAATGCAAAGGTTATTGATACCAATGATCCCGAGAAGCTGGGCCGGGTGCGCTTGCTTTTGCCCGGATTCTCCGGTGAATACGAGGATCAGAATCTTTGGGCCCGGGTTTTAGTGCCCATGGCCGGCAAAGATAGAGGCCAATGCCTGCTGCCGGAAATAGAGGATGAAGTATTGGTAGCCTTTACCCCGGGCAATCTATCGGACGCCTATGTCCTGGGAGGGCTATTTAGCCCCAAAAACCCTCCTCCGGAAAAACTGGGCGGAGAGGGAAACGACCTCAAACTGATCAAGACCCGCTCCGGACATACCTTGCTCTTCAACGACCATGAAGGGGAGGAGCAAATCACCCTCACCGATAAAAATGACAACTCATTGATAATTAAAACCGGAGACGACAGTATTACTATTAAAGCAAAATCAAAAATTGAAATAATAACAGAAGGAGAGTTAACACTTTCCGGCAAGAAAATCAATCTGACTGCAAGCGATACTATAGAGATAAAGGCCGATTCCTCCCTGGTCCTAGACGGCGGAAACACAGCCGACCTGAAAGCAAGCACTGTTAATATTAATTAGGAGATATTATTTATGGGCGCTCCCGCTGCAAAACAGGGTGACTTTATTACCGCAACCGACATGCATCAAATCCAGCCGCCGGGGACTGCTCCGCCTGTTGTTACGCCGCATCCTTATAGCGGGCGGATAGATGGAGGGCTTTGTCAGAGTGTACTGATCATGGGGGCGCCTGCTGCTACCGTTGATAGTACGGCTACCAATAATCCGGCTCATCAGCCTATCGGCGGTTCTTTTGTCAGCCCGCCCTCTAATTCGGCTAAAATCATCTCCGGTAGCGCCACCGTATTCATTGGCGGAAAAGCAGCCGCCCGCGCCGGTGATCCTGCCAATACCTGTAATTTTCCGGGTGATCTGCCGGTAGGCATTGTTAATGCCGCCGGAAGCGTTCTGATCGGATAGGAGAGTTATTATGTCAGCATCTTATGACAATGAAAAAAAAACCGGTCTGATTTTTCCCTTGCAGATAAAAGAGGGGGGAGGGCCGCTTCTGACTTGCGGTTATGAGGAACAGATCAAACAATCCTTGCAGATACTGCTTCTAACCTCCCGCGGCGAACGTGTTATGCGTCCGGGTTTTGGCAGCGGCCTTAGCGACTATTTATTCGAGGGGATCGATCTTTCCATAACTTCATTAATAAAATACGAGATAGAGACAACAGTTAAATATTATGAACCCCGGGTAGAACTCCTCAATGTGCAGGTCAACAGCAATCCCAAGGACCAGGGAGTTATCCACCTGGAACTGAATTACCGGATCAAATCAAGCGGAACCACAGATCAGCTTGCTTTAACAATAAACTAAGGCGGTCTGCGACCGCAAGTATTCAGGATTCAGTATTCAGAAATCAGAATGCGGGTAACTTTTCGCTTCGCGAAAACTATTGAACAAAATTCTTGTTTTTTATTTA
>Ga0082212_10004410_pt2 | contig 17841 bp, 16 predicted proteins | sample TergutNt197P3_FD_71548 | JGI IMG/M metagenome (GOLD analysis project Ga0082212, IMG submission 71548) | Neocapritermes taracua P3 segment gut microbial communities from Petit-Saut dam, French Guiana - Nt197 P3 | ecosystem: Host-associated > Arthropoda: Insects > Digestive system > Gut ... | reverse complement strand
GCAAAGTAACTCGCCACCTTGCGATAGGTGATTCTCTTGGAATCTGCACAGTCCCGCAAGACCACCCTTACCGTGTAAAACACTTCCATTTCCTCCGGTGTCGGTTCTAATTCTTCGTCATCCTCCGTTGGGGTATCTAGTGGTGCCGGTTGGTTGGCAGGCAATGCAGTAGCATCCTCTTGTTGCAAGGCATTTTTTAGGCGATCTGTAATCATCTCGCTTATCACTTGTGCGAATGATTGTTTTGTCAATGCTGTAAATTGTTCGAGGACTCTTGCCGTTACTGTGCCATCATAGACGATTTTAGCGATACCGCGTACGAACCACTCGCTCGGACAGGAGAGTATTTCCTTATGAATCAGGGCTTTAATCTCGGCAGTGTATTTCAGGTCGCTTGCTGTGTTTACGATACTTTCGAGATCAAAATAGGATTTGTGGAATTTTTTTAGTTCCTCAACTTCGTTCTCCTTCATGTCCGTAACATCGAACTCAAAGAACGGTTTTTCGTCCATGATATTCGGTTTATTTAGGTCAGAGTAGAAACGATACTTGATACCATTGGTCAGCACCCCGAACCGAGCGTTTGCTGCTTGAAAATATCGTATTAACTGCCCCTCATGGAGGTCAAGATTTTTGTTCCAATGCTTGCACTCAACCAAGATTATCGGTTTTCCGTCCTTCACAATGGCGTAATCTATCTTTTCCCCTTTTTTTGTCCCGATGTCGGCTGTGAATTCGGGAACGACTTCGAGCGGGTTGAAAACGTCATATCCCAATGTTTGCAACATGGGCATTATGAACGCACTCTTTGTCGCCTCTTCAGTGTGAACTTGGTCTTTGAGTTTGATGACTCGGTCGGCGATTTGCTTGATTTGGTCTTTGAAGTCCATCGCAATTTTAAGAAAACGCTAGTATCGAAAAATGTTTATAAAACTGTGAGCGCAGTGTATCACACTTTTCGGTCGATTGCAATACCTCTTGCAACCCGTCAAATTTTGGCGAGTCGAGTCTGATTTTGGAAACTTTTTTTTGCAAAGTGGACATTTTGTGTCCCCGATGTCCCCGATGTCGCAAATGTCGCCGTTTTTTCGGTGAAGGCGAGTTGACAGGATTTTTTACAGAGTTACGATGTCCCGCGAACGCTGCCAAAAATGAAAAACTATCGCAAACCGTTTTTTGTTCACAGGCTTTAATTCAAAGGAGTATTTATGACCACAACAGTATTGTTTACCGTCCAGGAGATCGCAGAAATCTTTCGGACGAGCAGAGCCGCCATTTACGCTCGGCTCTGCCGTGCAAGGAAAGGATTGGACGATTTTCCCTTGCCATGTTTTGGAAAGGGAAAACGTTGCTATTGGACGCAGTCGTCGATCAATGACTTCTTTGCGGCAAGGGAGCAGAAAGCCTCTGCCCCCTCACCGCAAGGCAAACGTCAGTTATCGGACACGACGCGGGACGCACTTAAAAAACACGGCATCCTGCCTAAATGAAATGGAGTTTTAACATGGAACAGACTTTTGGTAACAGACTATCCGACCTGAAACGGAGCATTTTGGGACGCGGCTACGAACTTGCCCAAACGTTAATCGGTTTAGCACCGAACAATGGGCAGGACAAAGAAAAACATCAGCGTTGTCCGATTCCGAGTTGCAGCAGCCTGCACGACGGTTTCCGGTACAATGCGGAAACGGGACAATTTCACTGCCGAAAATGTGAATTCGGCGGTGATGTTTTCGACTTGCTGATGGCGGTTCGCGGGATTGACCTCAAAGAAGCCGCCCGACTCGTTGCGCAGGAGGCGGGAGTGTCATGGAGTGATAAATCCCAGCCTTGCGAGACGGGGACACCGCTGAAATTGTTTTCCAGTAACCCTCGAATCATAAGCAAGCCGACGCAGACAACGTATAGTACCGAAGCAACGATAGTTACTGCTGATTCCGACTTCTTTCGATTCGATCATACGCCGATACGATTCAAGGATGGGCTGCGTGCCGGTAAGAATTTCGAGTATGCGACGGCAGTGGTGTTTGATATTGATAATGCCGATTCGGACAGTCCCGACGATTGGATGACGGCGGACAGCATTTCGCAAAAGTTGCAATCAATGAAAATCACCCATTGGCTTGTTGCCTCTCGGAATCACATGCGGGAAAAAACAGACAAAAAAGGATGTTTGCATGCCGCACGACCGCGATTCCATTGCTATCTGCCGCTTGCTGCCCCTTGCACAAAGGAACGTTACTTGGCATTTTGCGAATGGTGCATTGCCGAATTCAACAGCGATCCCGAAGTGAAGTCCCCGTCACAGACTATTTTCGGCTATGGACACAATGACCATCGGTTTGTACGGCACTGGGCAGGTTCACTTTGCTTTGATGAATTTTTCGACTCCGCACAAACGAAAACCAAGTCAACTGAATCGCCTCCCCTCCTGCAAGGGCAACAACGGATTGATGTTGTCCGTTGGTCGGACATCGAGGACGGTGAACAGACGTGGCTTTGGGAGAATAAACTGGCTATCGGTGATTTGACGTTGGTATCGGGAGCGGGAAGTGTGGGAAAATCGTTTTTCACATGCTACTTGGCAAGCCACGTGACGAATGGAAACGATTGGCTCGATGGTTCGCCTTGCGAAAAGGGGACGGTCATCTTCTTTCCCATCGAAGGGAAACAGAAAATCTTCAAGAGACGGCTCGTGGCGAACGGTGTCAATCTTGAAAACTGTTTTTTGTGGCGTGGTGCCTCGTATTTCGATCAGGCAACGAAACAATGGATTCAAAACCCGGTATGCCTTGATCAACGCTTGTCTATCGAACAGGCACTTGATGAAGTCGAGGCGGTGACCGGACTGCCGGTAAAACTTTTGATTGCCGACCCGGTTGGCAATTTTCTGGGCGACATCAACACCTACAAAGATTCCGAAGTCCGTCGAGTGTTGATGCCCTTGCAAGAAATTGCCGAACGACGCGGGATTGCCATTATTTTGATTGCCCATCACGGTAAAGCGGAGCAGTCATCATCCCAGCACAAAACGCTCGGCTCCGTTGCGCTCGTCAACACGCCTCGTGCGGTATGGCAGATTTACCGGGACAAGACCGACAAAAATCTACGATACTTCGCCCCATCGAAAACAAACGATTGCGTTGATCCGACGACGGTGGCATTTCGGATTGTGCAGCCGGGACAAGTACAAATTGAAAACACGTCTGTAAACAAGACCGCCGACGATTTTATGATTGCCGAGCGGCAACAGTTCCCACCGGGTCCACCACCGGAAGAACGCCGGAAGTGTGAAACGCGTCTTTCGGAAATCCTCGCAGAGGGGGAGAAACCGCAGTTGGACATCATGGAATCGTTGATGGAGGAGGGCTTTTCGGAGGCGACCATCCACCGTGCGAAAAAAACGCTGGGAGTCAAAAACCGAAAAAGCGGGTTTCAGGGATCATCACTTTGGCATTTGCCCCTCATTTCGACTCCGCCTCAAACATTTCAAGTTCAACCTGACATGTTTGACAGTTCCCAAACATGTCAAGATACCGCTTTCACACAAAACACTGAAAATACAAGTACATGAACGAAAAATAACCTATTCAACCTACTACATCTTGAAAACTTGAAATCTTTGGGATGTTTGGGATGTTTGGACATAACCTTAACAACTTTAACAACGAAAGGAAAATTTGACATGAGCGAACCCATCACTCTCCCTCCTCCGGGCAATGAAGACCTCACTGCCCGCATGGAAACCTTGCTGACTCAACTGTCTGAATTGACGAGTCAGAATCACGCTTTACAAGCGGAGATCAATGACAAGCGCATTACAGATCAACTGGTCGATGCTGCACGGTACTTGAAAATCCCCGAATCGGTGATTACCCATGACTTGCCCCGCTACCTGACGGATTTTGTGTTGAAGGACGGCAAAGCGGTATCCAAAGCCGACGAGACGCAAGAGGCGATGCAAGTCCTCAAAGCCTTGCAAGCACAGCGGACACACTGGATGCCCATTTCGTGCGGCGGTTGCGATAACGAACCGCTTCGACCGACACGTACCGCCGTCAACTATGCTGCCGAAGTCGAACGGCAGTGCAAAGAATGGTTCGACAATTAACCACCAACCCTGAAAGGAAAGTATTATGACTACAAATCCAGACTTTACAACCGGCTTTTTTGCCATCGCAACGTCAAAAGGACAGAACCGAGACGCTGTCCTCATTGACTCATTTACTTCGCAAGCCCCCATGTTACGCTGTATGCAATGGAGCAAGGCGAACCGGACAATCCAACACGTCTATCGGGAAATAACCGACATCGACGGAGTCGGGGCTTTCGACCTTGACGGTGTGATGCCGGACTTGAAGGTATCATTCCAACTTGGCGATGCCAAACTTTTTCCGTTCGGCGGTCGAATGGAAATCGGCGAAGATACGGTTCGACTCATGGGCAGTGCCGACCAGTATTTCCGAGAGCAGTCCATCCTTCTTGCAAGGGAAGGGGGACAACGGCTCGAACGTGCATTCTTTGAAAACATCGTTACCACTGCCGCGACAAAGAGTAAAATCTTTTCGTACACAAAAAGCGAAGCACCGGGTACACTGGGAGCGACCATTGCTGTTGTTTCGTGGAATGCCTACGAAACGTGTGCTTTGTACAGCCCTGCATTCCTAAAACCCGACGGCGATTTTTGGGAACTGGAACGATACCATAAAGGGGCGGTCTATCCCAATCGAAACGGCGTAAACGTTTTCGGTGCCTACGTGAAATTGATGGCAGGGCTTTTGCTTGCCAATCCAAAGTCTTATGCCGTCATTCGCAACGTGCCGCTGGATACCAGTACCAAAGATTTTCCCAAAACTTTCGCTGGGGTCATGTCCGAATTGATTGAAGAGGCGAGTCCGAATGACAAGACCACCGTGATTATGCCGAGAGCATACAAGGTTCGTCTTGCAGGAGCGGTATCGCAATTCGGAACGAATAATGCGCTGTTGCAATTCGACAGTGCATTCAATTTGCGGATTGCCGGGGTGTCCGTTATCGGTACTCCGAATATCCCGCTAAACTTTCGGTTATCGACCGAAGTAGAATCTGCCGCGTAGTATCGCGGACGTGGGGCAGGGCAGCCCCACACTATTCCGTAAATGGATTTTCCCGTTCCAATGCAAGCCGTTCCCGAATGGCTAACTGGGCATCGCTGTATCGTTTCGTCATGTTTGCAGTTGTATGTCCCAACTGGGCTTGCGCTGCGTCAAGACCTACTTTCGTTTCGATTTCTGTTGCCACACGGTTCCGAATTCTATATGGTGTCCACTGTGGAACTTTTTCTCCGTCTGGCAACTTGCGATTGACGGCTTCGATCCCGTATTGGATTGCTCTGCGATAAGAAGCCCGATTGTAAAATTCGGCAATCGGACGCGTTTTCTTTGCTTGCTTGTCCCGTGCTTTTTGTGAAGAGGGCAATTTCGTTTTTCGGTTCGCCCGTTTTTCGGCGTTTCGCTCTTCCATTGCCGTGCGGGGGGAAAATACCGCCGCGTCAGGCTTTTTACCGGCAAGATACGGGGCAAGCAATTCCTGCTCCGGCTTGCCCAAAGGAAACTGGATATTGCCCACGTATTGCCGGGTTTTGTATGCTCCCGGTTCGTAATACCACAATCCATTGCCCCGGCTCTGGTCAATATCGCCCACCCGCATGTTGAAAACTTCACTCGGGCGCATTCCCGTCAATCGTTGAATCAAGACCATTGCCCGTACAACCGACGGCAAGCCGGGCAGTGTCCGTTGTATCACGTCATCGGGAACCGCTTTCGTATCAGGGTGGTCAAAAGTGCCGCCTTTACCCTTTTTCAAATTTTCCACTGCCCGCAATGCCACCGGCACGTTGGGATTTTTCACAATCTCTTCTTCCGTTCCCCATCGAAACATGCGAATAATCCGGTTTTTGTAATCGTTGATTTGTTTCCGGCATATCCGCTTGCTGTTGATCATCCGTTGGCGAACATCCTTCAATTTTTTCGGGGTAAAGTCATCGACAGGGCAATCACCGTATCCTGATTCCAAGACCCACTTCACCGCAAGCCGAAAGTGGTCGTATTGCGGTTTTGGAAAGTCCCGCTCGACGAAGGTCAAAAACATCGCTATCAAATCCGCTACCAAGTAGGAAGTCGGAACACCGGCACTGTCCAAAACGGGGAACATCGAATTGTCCGGTATCCGGCATGGGGTATTTAATGCGCTCCCCGGCAAAATATCCCCCCCGGTGGGGGAGGTTGGGGCGGCAAGTTGTTTCCGAATAAAGTCCGAAACGAACGCTCGATATTTTTCCCACGAGGATTGGAACTTTGCGTTCCCGAAAGTGAAACGACGTTTGTTAACGTAACAAGCCAGCATTGTACCGTTGACAATCTTTGGTTCTGGCGGGGTCAAATGGGGTCTTCTGGGCATGATCTTGGTAGTGGTTAGGGGTACAAAATGGGTCAAAACGAACGTCTAACGCCATCGAAAACCGCCATAACCGCACGAAATTGTGCGTTTTTGCGATTTCCCACTACCAAAAACGAAAACTAATTTTTATCGCAAACCGTATAAGTACAAAGACTTACAATCAATGGGCGGCACAGAATTCGAATCTGTGACCTCTGCCGTGTGAACGAAGCATCGCAACAAATATCAATAGTGCAAAAGTGCTTATATGACAAGAGTTTACAACATTTTTTAGTTTTGTCAATCCTTGTCAAACGTTGTTTTTCTCACTCTTGTTTTACCAGGTTTTGCGGGTAGTCGAGAAAAATACCGGGTAAATAACGGGTAGTTGAATCGCCCAATTATGCCTCTGGAAAATCATTACCATCCAGCTACGAATTCTTCCATCGTATTGCTGTCGATGACGTGCTCTAACAGGGATTTGAGTGCAATCGGGTCTGACATTTCCTGCACCGACTCTTCGATTTCCTTCGGAACCTGATCAAACTTCCGCCGAAGAGCTGCCAAAACCATATTTTGTCCCGCTTCGGCCTGCCATTCGGATTTCCTTTCGGCTGACCATTTTTCTAACATTGTTGGCATCGTCTCTACCTCCACTATGCTGTTAATCGTTTCGTACAGTATCTCGTAATCCCGCTCCATATAGGTCGCACTATAAACAAGGTAGTGCCACACCGTGCGGATGATGTCTTGAATAATCGGATCATCCGAAAGCGGCTTTAATTCCTCAATAATCTCCGTTATCTTTGTCGTAACATCCTTGCGAAATACCACTTTTAGGGCAGTCAGTACCAATTTTAACTCCGGTACTTCTGGGTCTTCCGGTATGTTTTCGTCCTCAATCGCACTTAAATCGACAAGAACCGCCTGCAATTTCGGCAGATATTTTTCGATTCCCGGCAACTTCAAAAACAATTCCGATAACTCCGTCTTACCCGTAAACCGCGATTCTCCGTGATGCAAAATTATGGCGATCACCGGCGGTAGTCGATAATCGGCAGGAACAGTCCCGGCATCCGCTATCTTCCGATATTCCAATCGCAGGACAAGGTACACATAAGTCCATAGTTGGAATATCGTCCACAGGTCATTATAACTTTTGTGCTCGCAAATCACAAAAAAGTCGACGTAATGTTCCGTTTCTTTAATCGGGACGCGGTACACAACATCGGCAATCCGTTCTTTGAAAACATCATCGGTCTTATGTCTTGGTTCGATGGTCAAGCCTTCCAAGTCCAAATGTTTCCGCAAGTCTCTGGGAAGCGTGAACCGAAGGAATCCCTTCGCAAGCCGTTTCATTTCGAACGTATTGGTAAAGAACCCATTGTGGTCTAACTTTCGGAGTTCCGTTGAGGTCTCCGGTTTGTCCGGTGGGTTCGTTACTTGCTCGTCCATGTGTGCATTGTAGCCGAAATGTCCCGTTAAGACAAGGGGCAAAATCAGAAAAATCAAAATGTAAAAAAAAGGGCAACCGCAAAGTCGCTCAACTCATTCAAAACCTGCATCACAAACCGAGCGAAGTACACGGCACAATGTCTTCACGAAGCCGGAAAATCCTGCCCATTCGACCTTTCAAAATCGACTATTTTGCCAATGAGCGTATATCGCTCTGCCCAGAACCCGCCTAAATCGGCAAAACCAATGTATCTTCGATGCCATTCAAATCGTACCAAAGCTGATCAATGGAACCCATGGCAGATAGCTTGGCAGTAGTCATAGCCGACACCGGAACAGTAAAATCGGAATTGCCATACGCACCCGTGCCGAGTGCCATGATACGAACGTAGTATGTCGTCTCTGCTGCAAGACCGGAAATGGTCGTCGTTTATGTCCCTTCTCATCATAGCGGAACTTCGACCAATCCAAGAATTTGAGGGCTAACTCCCGGCATGTCATCACCCCCGGCTGGTTTGGCGAAGTAGGGGGTGCCTCCTTTGGCAACTTCCGCCCATTCGCCAAATACTCCCCGACCAATTTTTCGTATTCTTGGACACTTTCCTTGCTACCGTACTTCCCCGGCAGGTAGCGTTGTTTCCCGCCCAATTCCACGTAACCCCGCCCTGACGGCTTGTGAAGGCAATATCTTGGCTGTTTTGGCTGCTTTGATTTCGACATTTTCGCTCCTTTCGTAACTACTGGGTTGCCAAATTCCTGTAAATACAGGAATTCAGGCGATTCTTGTAGCACGATGGAACGTCCATCGGTAGGGTCTAACTCCCTTCCACTTCTAACTTTACGACACTACACCCCGCCCGACTCGAACGGGCAACCTTCGGTTCCGTAGACCGATGCTCTATCCAATTGAGCTAGGGGTGCAAAAAAATACACACAGTCAGTCTAGCACAAACCGAAAAATGAGTCAAGTAGACGTTGGCAAAGGCGAGAAATTTCATTGTATCCAACACTTTGACATCATGCACTTTGCGGAGGGTCTAACGGGTATGATTATTCTTTTCAAGCTGGTACTCCATTTGGTTTTCCTTGCCTCTTTTGTTTTTATTAGTCTAGCCCGGATATTTCATTCGCCGATTCGTTTCGGTCGGCGAGCATTTTTTGGACGATTTATGGGGCGATATTCCCTTTTCACGCCCAACTTTACACACCACCCCCTTCCACTTCGACGCTCCACGAGGATAATGACGAACCGTTATCGTCAAATCCGCTGTATTGCGACAAGATAATTTCGATGAGCGATTTGTAATGTTCCAGTTGCTTTGGAGCAAGGTCGGTTTTTCTATCCTCCAAGAACCGTAGGCACAATTCATCAATGGTGAGCGTGTGGCTAGTTTTCGGCGGTGCAGATGCGTTGGCGTAATATTCGGCAATGACTCGGTTGTATTCCCGTTGGACTTCCGGCGTACCGTGCGTTCCCAGATAGATTTTCCGCCCGTGTACTCGGACATAGGCTAAATTGCCCTGTTTACATAATTTCGGTGTTTTGGACATTGTTGCATACCTTTCCCGCCGAAAAAGTCCATAGTGGACTTTTTTACCGGCGTAACTTTGTGGTTACGCAACAAATTTACTCTTCGCAACTCTTGAATCTACAAGGCTTTACGCCTAGTGGAGGATAACGGACTTGAACCGATGACCTTCTGGCTGCCAGCCAGTTTTTTTACTTATTGACGGTCATTGACGGACATTCTCATCTATTGACAAAACAAGGACTTACGGTAAAATTGCTGTTCCTCGTTATTGACGAAAATTGACCGTTTTTGACCAAATTTGTAGCGCCCGCGTAGCGCCGTTTTTTTGGGGCTTGACCGTCTGGTTTCGTCATTTGTCCCTCTGGACTGACCCAGATGGTCGGCAAAGATTCGGCAGACAGCACCTGACGAATTAGGGAAATGACAGGACATTTTATCCATTTTATCAGCTGGTCGCTTACCTGTTTGGATTGGTTTTGTACGCTTGCTGGGGGTGATTTGGCTCGGTATAACGGGGGGTCAATTCATTTTCACTCAACATATTCCGAATGAATTGGTCTCGAACCGTACCGGGGGCACGGTTGAGAAAGTGACAAATCTGATTAAGCGTCAAATATCTTTCCTGACAAAGCCTGTGGATGATTTTTCGCATTTCTGCTGGCGGTAACCGCCTTTTTTTTCTGGCAGGTGCTGAAATCGCCTGCAACTCCGTATCCAAAAAAATGCCGTTATCAGTAGAGTCCGCTCCATTACCCGTAGAGTTCTCGCCGTTACAAGTAGAGTTTAATCCGTTATCAGTAGAGTCCGTGCCGTTATCCGAAGAGTTCGACAAAATATCCGTCGCAAGGCGGTAGGTTGCCCAGCGTCCGTAGTTGTCCTTAATCAAAAGCCCCTTGGAAACAAGCCCCTGCAACATTTTTGTAATATCCGATGTATGGATCATAGAGGACTCTTGCAGGCGTTGGTTGCTAACATTGTTTTCCAAATCGGCAATCACTAATGCCTCCACTTCCTGAGATTCGAGTTGTTCAAATCCGGGAAGAAGTTTAATTTTGGCAAGAGACGTTTCAGGAAGTAAACTGACCATAGGCAATACTAACCGAATACGATCAGGTTTACACGAAGTCAGGACTCGCGGATACTGCCATTTTTGAGATGTCCAGCCTTGCCGAATTTTATCAACTCCTGCACCTGCTTTATCGCCAGCACCAAGAAGTTGGAACATCAGTTGGAGCGACGGGTTACGGCATTCACTGATCCCACCAGATTTCCATTGTTCAAAGGAGATAAGCAGTGTACCGGGATTGGTAAGTTCCAACCTATCGTGGAAGCGTTCAATGACCACTCCACCTTGCCCCAAATAATCAGCGTGAATGATTGCGTTAACAAGAGCTTCCTGAATCGCCTCGTGAACCGGCAGGAAACCTTGCCTGACGGGTGCAGAAAACGAATGGTCATTGTCCGTCGGGAAGCGTTGGTACGTAAAAGGGAGTTTCAAACCTTCGACCAGTTTGGGATACACCTTTTGAAAGAACTGAAATAGGTTGGGTGTCCAAGTTCCATCAGGGGTTAAACGATCCTGCCAACCATCTGCAATGGAATTGGTTCGGCGTTCCCGATAATCAATGTGAAAATTCAACTCGTTTTCTGGAGTTCGCAAAGCATCTTCCTTACCAAACATCAGAAGACCAGCGACAGTTAGACCTTCCTGCCCCGACTGTCGATCGTGTCTCCAACCACCGAGTTTGGCAAGAAACTCACGCATATCGATACGAAGCCAAGGATGGTGCGGCGTTCGAGCAGAAACACGATGTCGATATTGCTTTATGGAGTCAGTATCAAGGTCATCAATTGAAAACAACGGCAATATGCGGCTATCGGCACTCAATTCTGACTGGTCTGAGAGCATCCGCTGTACTTCTTTTGCGTCGCATTTGTAATCGCCGTCATTGTAGCGGCGATAAGTACCTGTTAAGGGATTCTGTTCAAGAAAAACCGGACGCTGACGACGGTAAGCCTGAGGAACGTTAACGACAAACAACACCTTTTCGCCAAGGGTATGGAATTGAGCATCTGTATTTTTCAGGAGATTAATGCTGACCTTTCCCCGGTTGTTAATTGTGTTCCAAAAGTCTTTTTCGAGTTTGAGCGGATCGTCAATACCTTGAACTTCAAAACGACCATCGCTGGTTTCCTTAATGCCAATCACGATGTTTCCGCCATCTGTATTTGCCATTGCGCTATACGTTTCCCAGAGTGAACCAGGGATGCCTCCTTTTCCCGACTTGAATTCACACTCTCTATCTTCGCGGAGTTGCAAAGCATTGAGGATTTGGTCGATAGTCATCATTCGCTGGTTCCCGTGTGGTAAAGATCGGCAGACTGATTTGAATGTGCCAACCCTTCCAAATGCCACCAAATTATAGCATTTGTGTCTAAAAAGGATAGACTGATTTTGCAATGAATCTTGTAATCGGCACCCCATCCGCTACAATGTACGTTGCCAATTTCGTAAACAATGTTTGCGTAATTGAAAAAAGCGCAGACAATGTCTGCGAAATCCGGTTTGCCCTCAATCCGACAATCAATGATTACCGAATTGTATCCGTTCAAACTTAGCTGGTCGCACTACTAAATTTTCAGAAGAAACTTACAAAGATAACCATACCGGAGACCTGCCCCATGTCGACTGATAACGCATTTCCTTTTACTCATTCACGCCTTGAAGCCCTCAAACCGCCCAAGACCGGACGTGATTCTTACCGCGATGCCAAGGTCGCCGGATTGACCTTCGTTATCACTGCCAACGCCTCGAAGTCCTTCTATTTCTACAAGCGGATTGACGGTAAACCGACCCGCATCCGTATCGGCAGTTTTCCAGATACCAGTATCGACGATGCCCGAAAGGAAGCCCAAAAGTACAACGGCGAAATTGCCAAAGGTGAAAATCCGCACCAAGCAAAACGAACCAAAAACAATGCCGCCACTCTGGAGGAATTGTTCAACTACTGGCTCGACTCGTATGCCAAGGCTCATAAGAAGACTTGGCAAGAGGACATTCGGGTTTTCCAGAAATACTGCGGCTCCATTAAAAATAAGCAGTTGCCCACCTTGACTAAGGCGGACATTGTGAAGTGGCACCAAAGCATCGGCAAGAAAAACGGACATTATCAGGCAAACAGAGCATTCCAACTTGTCCGGTCACTCTTTCGCGTTGGAGATGAAATCGGCTATACCGGTGCGAACCCTTGCCTCAATGTACGGCTTTTTCAGGAACAATCGCGTGAGCGGTTCCTGATGCCGGACGAACTCAAATTGTTCTACGATGCAGTGATGGAAGAACCACCGCTTTGGCGTGATTTGCTTTTCGTATTGCTATTTACTGGGCAGCGTAAACGTAACGTTTGCCAAATGCGATGGGAGGAACTCGATTTATCACGTGGTCTCTGGTTTGTGGCAGGTGAAACAATGAAAAATGGCTCGCCGTTAGTGGTGGTGCTGTCCACTAATGCGTTAGCGATTCTCAATGAGCGGTTTAGTGCCTCGGATAAAAATGCCGATTGGGTATTTCCTTCGGAGCGGGGTGCCGGTGCTGTTGTCGATCCAAAGAAGGCGTGGGAGCGGATACGCGAACGTTCCGGTCTGGAAGATGTGCGGATGCACGATTTACGGCGGACGCTTGGCTCTTGGCAAGCTCTCGGCGGCACTTCACTCCAAATTATCGGCAAGTCGCTGGGACATAAGTCGATGAAGGCAACCGAGATTTACGCCCGGCTTACCACCGACCCTGTCCGTGAATCGGTAGAAAAAGCGACCCAAGAGATGGCGGCGCATTGGACAGAACCGGCAGAGGTGCCGGAAAACGCCGAGATTATTGACGTGTAGCAGCCCAGCTTCCCCCAAAAATGGTGAGACTGCGGAGGTGCGGATGCCAATGACCAACCTCCGCAGAAACATCCGCACTTCGTAAATGGTTGTTACTAAATGGGTTACAAAAATTGTGCGGATGTTGCGGATGTTTCAGCCACTACCAGCGAAACGCTTGTTCCGCAACCACCGTTCCCAGCAACAGAGCCACTGGGTGCAGCAATTTTTTTTGCTTTTTTGGGATTTTTCGTCATTTTTTTGGACATTTGACCCTCCATTCGCCATTAACATAGTATGGAACATGGTATGGGGGTGTGTGTAAACTGACCCACACCTTTTACGTCGCTTACGGCTCGTGAAGCCAGTTGCGGTGATCTATCAGCGGTGCCTGCGGGCACGATCTATTATGCTCTTTCGGACTATTTCAATTATTTTTTCGACCATCAGACCAATGAAATCTCAATGTCGAATCTCATTACTCGTCGTAAAGCAGCCGAAATGCTCTGTTTGCAACCCCAGACGCTCGCCGTTTGGGGAATGACAGGAAAAAACTTGCCCGTCGTCAAACTCGGTGCTCGGACTGTTCGCTATTCAATCGAAGACGTTATATCCTTCATTTCTCTATCAACCACCAACGGTCGCCGCAATTATGGCATGCAAGCGGGATCAGTCGAGCAGGAGCAAGACAATGACTAATTTGCAAGGTCAGAATAACGTTAACAGTATCAACAATATCAACAGTCCCGCCAGTAATGACCTTCCGGGACAGACCACCATTACGCCGCCACGAAGCATCGCAAAGGTTTGCGGGTACAGCGGCGCATTTTCACGGCATCCCGACGAAGTTGCGTGGGACATCGCGACGGTTTTGACGAATATCGGCAACCTCTACCGCTACGGCAATGATGTTGTCATCGACACTGGTGAGAACCTCACCGTACTTGTAGAAAATAGGTTAGTCCGCCCGGAAGCCGCGTCGATTTTGGCGAATTTCGTGCTGATCGTGCCTTGCCGTGAAAAACCAGCACAACCTCCCAAGAAGGGACTGCTTCAGATCGTTTTCAACAATGACCTGTTTCTCCAGCGACTGCCGAGGATTGAACGGTATGTGACTCGTCCGACTTACGATTCCGAATTCCGGCTCCTCCAACCGGGATACGATGTGGCAACGGGAATCATGGTGCACGGCGATGCCATCGAGCCGATTCCGTTTGTGCCGTCCGCTGAACCGGAGAAATCCATACCGCCGATCATTTGCGAGATGTACGCCGATTTTCCATTCGCCTCACCGGTTGACCGTGTGAATGCCGTCGGTTTACTCTTCGTTGCCACCCTTGCCCATTTGTTTACGGCGACGGGTCGTGCCGTTGGTCTCTTCGACGGCAACCAAGCAGGGGTCGGTAAGACGCTGTTGGCGAAAACCATTGGGATTATATTGGACGGTGCGAGTCCTGCCATTACAGAGTTTACCAACTCGAACGATGAACTGGGCAGACGCATTTGTGCGACCATCCGCTCTCACAACCAAAGCGTACTGCTGATCGACAACGCGAGAACGGGAGGCGGTGTCCTCAACTCAACCAGTTTGGAATCAATGTCCGCCGCCGAAACGCTCTCTTTTCGGATGCTCGGTACATCGAAATGCCACACTTGTACGAACGACTACTTGTGGATGCTGACGATGAACGGACTGCGTGCAACACCTGACTTGGCTGGGCGCGGCATCCGTATCCTACTTTCTCACGAAGGGTCAACATCACTGCGAAAATACCAACACAAGAATCTGGAGGCATTCGTCAAGGAACACCGCAACGAAATTACCGCCACCCTTTTCGGAATGATTGAGTATTGGAAATCGCGGGAGAAGCCTCGAGGCACTGCGTCGCATCGGTTTACCTACATGGCGGAAGTCATCAGTGGTATTCTGGATTCGTGCGGCATCACGGGCTTTCTCTCCAACCATCAAGAGTCCCTCTCGGAGATTGATGCAACGCAGGATGTCCTTGCGGCACTGTTTGAGACGACAGTGAAATCACATATCGAATCCGTTGCCTCTGATGCTTGGACGCTGAATGTCCCATCGTTACCACTAGGCTCGCAGGACTGGTTGCCTGTGGTCGTCCAATCAGGGATTGCCGAGGCAGAACTGAATGCGGCAAAAACGGATCGTGCCAAGGCGGTAAAGATTGGGATCCAATTCAGTGGGTTGCTTAATCGTGTCTTTGACGTTGAGGTCGGGAATCGCATTGGGAAAGCACGTTTGTTGAAGGTCGAAGCGCGTAAGCGGGTCGGCTATCACTTTGAAGTAGTGCTGGAGCCGGTGGAAGTGTTTGCCGAGTCGAACGCCGTAGTCGAACCTCCGGTGGAAGCAATGCCCATCTAAACCTTGTACTTGCGGATGGTGCGGATGTTCGTGTGAGACATCCGCAACGCATCCGCGTTGCTTATACACTGACGTTATACCCCCCCTACCACAATATCAACCAATAGCCGCACATTTTGGTGCGAACGATGAACAGATGAAACAGAACAATGACGAAATCGAAAACTCATTCAGAAATCAACAATATCGACACTCCGGCGGTCAACGAACAGTCGGAAAATTATGGAAACGAGGAAGGTACACACACCGTCCCCGTCGAAACCTCTGAAAATTCTTCCCCCGAAATGGCGGGAAGTGCCATTATGGAATCGCACGAATATGCAACCCTTTTTCCGATGCTTGACGAAGCGGGATTGGTAGAACTTTGTGCCGATATTGAAGCGAATGGTCAGACCGACCCTATCTGGTTGTACGAAGGCAAAATCCTTGACGGCAGAAACCGAGCAAAGGCTTGTGTGAAGCTGGGGCGTAAGCCTGAAATCAAGGAATACACTGGCGACGATCCGCTTGGCTTTGTTCTCTCGAAAAATGCGCATCGGCGGCATCTGTCAGAGTCTCAACGGGCGATGGTTGCCTCTAAACTGGCAACACTTCCTGCTCATCGACCTTCGGAAAATAAGCCGGCAAATTTGCCTACTTCTCCAGACGCTGACGACCAAGACGCTCCGACATAACATGGCGGTTTTTCGCAATCGCAAGCCGCCAAACTGATGAATGTTTCCGAGCGGTTGGTACGCAATGCCGTGAAACTCCGCAAGGAAGGCACTCCCGACGTTATTGAACAGGTTGAGCAAGGCAAAAAGAGCATCAACGCTGTACTTCCTAAACCACCGAAGCAGAACAACGATCATCCCCCTGCGAAGAAATCGAAGACAGTGGTTGAAGAAGTTGAGAGCGTGGAAGATATGGATGAAGATGTGCCGGAAACGACACCAGTGAAAACTGTGCCAGTGAAGGCACCCAAAGCACCATCGAACCTGAATGACCGAATCATTGACGAGTTAACGGCGGCACTTGCGTTGCCGATGAACTCCGAGAAACGGTCAGCGGCATTGTTGAGTGTGTTCAAAACAATCAATGCCGCTGGGTTTTCTCAAAACAGTGCTCGCCGGAACTTCTTGAAAGGTGTGCTGACAGAATGTGCCGAGTATGGAGTGCATCCTATTGAAACTCACGGCAATAATGAAGATGCGGCATAGCATCTCTTAGAGGCTGTTTGAAAATTAAACTCTACAAAAATTGGTATTTTTGTTTTCATCTCGATAGTGAAACGTTTTGGCATTTTCTCTGGGCGCAAGCCGACGCAACAGCAACGCCATGTTCGACCACTTGACCATCGCCGCACTCGATGAAATCGTTTTTTCATAATCTTTACTCAATCGCCGATTCCGACCAAGCCACGCAAATGAACGCTCCACCACCCAACGCTTCGGCACCACCACAAAACCTTCCACACCCTTCGGCGGACGCTTAACCTCTATCGTCCAACCGGCTCGATGCTTCTTTATCCACGACTCCAATTCATGATTATGATACTTGTTATCCCCCCAAATCACTTTCAGTCGGGGATATTCTACTGGATCAATTTGCTTGAGCAATAACACGGCTGCAACACCATCATCAACCGCCGCCGATGTAATCAACACGGCAAGGACGAATCCCATTACGTCCACTAAAATATGACGTTTGCGACCATTGATCTTTTTGCCCCCATCGTAACCATGCTCGCCGCCCATCTCCGTCGTCTTGACCGTTTGGCTGTCGATCGAACACGCCGACGGTGTGGATTCTCGACCATCGGCAACGCGAACTTGTTGATGGAGTGTTGATTGCATGTTGTCCAATGTACCGTCATCTCTCCACTTGGCAAAGTAGTAATAGACGGTATCGCGAGGAGGAAAATCGTGGGGCAGATAATCCCATTGGCAGCCGGTGCGGAGTTGATAGAAGATGGCATTGACGACTTCACGGAGATTCACTTTTCGGGTTTCGCCTCGTCCGATTTTGGGTGGGATGAGTGCTGCGAGAATGTTCCATTGGCTATCGGAGAGGTCGGAAGGATACGGTTTGCGGGTCATTTCGGTCAGGGGGGGCTTGTTGGAGAAAATCATTGCCAAGTATCGCTATTTACAGCACTTCACGCAATACCAATTCTCCAAATAGCCTCTTAGAATTGCAACGTTCTCC
>Ga0082212_10005191_pt1 | contig 17842 bp, 7 predicted proteins | sample TergutNt197P3_FD_71548 | JGI IMG/M metagenome (GOLD analysis project Ga0082212, IMG submission 71548) | Neocapritermes taracua P3 segment gut microbial communities from Petit-Saut dam, French Guiana - Nt197 P3 | ecosystem: Host-associated > Arthropoda: Insects > Digestive system > Gut ... | reverse complement strand
TCCGTGAGTCTGAATGCAAGCGGACGCCGCCATTCCGGACTCCGTCAGACGATATGGGGTTTGAGCCCACATCCGGCAAAGCGTTCCAGAACTCTCTGCAGATCCTCGGGAGCATAACTTCCGGTCTCGGGCAGGGGCAGGTTCAGCGCCATGTACTTGTTACGGCCAAAGGCGTGGCAAGGCATCACGTCAATATCCTGCCGTCCGTAGCCCTTGAGAAAGGCTGCCGTAGCTGTGATGTTCGCTTCCGAATCGTTCATGCCGGGGACCAGCGGCATCCTGATGCGCACTTCCACGTCCGAGTCAAGGGCCGTGCGCAGGTTGGCGAGGATGAGCACATTATCCATCGCCGTAAGCCTGACATGCTCGACAGGATCCATGTGCTTGCAGTCGAACAGAAACAAATCCGTAAGCTGAATGATCTCTTTAAAGCGATCCTCAGGGCAGAAACCGCTGGTATCCACGCAGACGTGCAGGCCTTCGTCGCGGGAAGCACGCAACAGCTCAAGAAAAAAATCCCCGCCCAAGGCAGGCTCGCCGCCGCCGAAGGTCACGCCGCCGCCGGAGTTGTGATAGAACAGGTTATCCTTGCGCACAACGTCCATCACCTCGTCAACACCCATGAGGCTACCGGACATGACCCGGGCCTTGGCGGAACATTCCGGCTCGCAGACCCCGCAGTTAATGCACAGGTCCATGTCCCTGTTGTAGGTTTGCCCGTTCTTTGTGACCACCGCTCCTGAAGGGCAAACTTCCGCGCAACGCCCGCAGCCGGTACAGAGATGTTCAAAAACCATGAGCTGCGGGGACAACATCTGCGATTCCGGGTTGCTGCACCACAGGCAGCGCAACGGGCATCCTTTCAAAAAAACCGTCGTGCGCAGGCCCGGACCATCTTCCGTGGACATACGCTGAATATTGTATATCATGCCTTGCTGCATTGCGGGACTCTTTATGATTTGGAAGTCTTTCCTGCACTATCCTGCCTGGCGCATGCGGAGCAATATTTATACCACATCCTGGAAGGATGATCGTATCCCGTTTTTCCAAGCATGCAAAACCCCTGCCTGCTTGGCCGTTGTATGCGTTTTGGTACAAGTCGTGTTGTATATACAGATATTCCTTGAGGAAGGCAACGGATTGTCCCGAAAACAGTACAGCCGTACGCCCGATGTGCCGCCTTGCAATGCATTGCCCGACTAAAATTGCCCGACACTCAGCCTGGGTGGGGCTGTTCCCTAAAAAACAGAAAGGCCGCTGTCCCTGCCAAAAGACACAGGGTCGCCACGGACAAGGCGTCCTGATATGCCGCTACGGAATATACGCCCTCGGCGACTATGGGGTGCAAGCCTATGACGTAACCCAAAAGAGCCTGGAAAAAAGCGCCGCCAAGCCATAGAAAGATGTTGATGCAGCCGAGGGCGGTTCCGGCGTAGCGTAACGCGACGGTTTCCTTGGCGCAGGCGTAGCTGACGACAATGCCCCCTCCTGTAATGCCGTGCCACAGGAACAAGGCGTAAAGCGCCGTCGGCGTAAGTTCGCCGGCCATAAAAATAAGGGGCGGATAGACAAGGGCGTGCAGCACGGCTCCGCCGATCAAAACTTTTTTCCGCGACTTCAATACCTTGTCGGATAGATACCCGGACAGGGGGCAGCCAAGGGCCATCCCCAAGGGAATCAGCATGATGATGTTCCCAGCGGCCTGCCCGGAGAAGCCGTAAACATGCTGGAGATACGGCCCGGCCCACAGGGAGCCTACGCTGAGCACCGTTCCGTAGTAGCAGAACAGCAGCAAGGCGAGCAGATAAAAGCGTGCGTTGGAGAGTACCGCGGTAAAGGCCTCCGCTGTTTTTACGCTGCGGGCGACCGGCGTGGCGGTCCGGCCCGTCCGGGGGTCGGCAAAACCCAGTTCCGCAGGAGTATCGCGCACCGCCAGCCAGCAAAAAATAGCCGCCAGCAACGTAAAGGCAGCCATAGCCAGAAAGGAGCCACGCCAGCCGATAGCCTCTGTCGCAAGCACCAAGGGGGTGGCGGAAACCAGCGCTCCCAAGCTGCCCACACCGAACAGCACGCCGTTGCAGGTGCCGAATTCGTCCGGCCTGTACCAGTCGGCCATGACACGCACAGCGGGCACGTAGACAAAGCCGACCCCCAGACCCACCAGGAAGCGGCCGAGGGCAAGCGGAGCAAAGCCGGGCGACAGGGCGAAAATGGCGCTGCCCGCTGCCGCTATGAGCACAAACAGGGAGATGGTTTTGCGGGAACCCAAGGTATCGGCGAGGATTCCTGCCGGCAGTTGCGCGGCTGCATACCCCCAAGCATAGGTGGATACCAGCACGCCAAGGGAGGCGGGCGCCAGTTCAAAATCTGCGGCGATTTGCAAACCCACGACAGCGGGCGCAGAACGCTGGAAATAGGAGATAAGGTATGGGGCGGTTATACCCAGGAAAAGCAGCATACGCCTCCGCCGCATAGCGTTGCGGGCAGTCTCCGGCAAACGCCCGGTCGCAGTATCGTCGCTATGGAGGCTGTTGCCCATGCGCGTCTCCTTTATTGGCATGCCTTGTGAGGCGCCGCGGCCGTTGTGGGTGCCGCTCATCGTCAAAAACGCATGCAGCAAGTTTAATGCCAGCACCGTCCGCGGGTTGAGATGGGGATTTACAAATGTTTGCGGGAAAACCGGAAGATTTCACTGCGCCTCGCACCAAGATGCAGACAGGCCAGCAACATGATCCGAATCTTCTGCCCTGACGACAGGTTGAAAACCCTCCAGCAAGCTCCTTCCAGCGGCACATAACGCGGGTACGCTACAAATTTCATATCACCTCCCCCCTTGATTTTGCATATTTCATCCCCTATAGTGCGTGCAACATGAATGGAGGTAGATCGCCCACTGCGCGCGGAACAGAATGCCCTAGAACGTGTAACATATTGATTATTTAGCCTGTTGATAACAAGGCCGCATATTATAAATAGCCAGTAATTTCATATGGTTGCCGACTCAAGACGAGACCCCTAGCGCATCAGAGAGACGATCCGTGCTGCAATACGGCGCATTGCACATATGACAAAGATACTTTCAATTGTATGGCTGCTTTGTTTGCTCTGCCTCTTATCCGGCTGTACCGCCGCGCGGCGTGGTTCCGCTGCTCTTCCGGCGGAGCAACAGGAAAATGCAGCAGCGCTCAGCGTCCCGTCGGGCATGCATTTGGGCGCGCCGTATAGCTCGGCCCTTGGTGAGAGCTGCTATGAAGTCATAGTCGACCAGGCTCCCGCCCCACCAGGGCGGGCACTCTGCTTGCGGCAGCGGGGCTGGGAGCTGCTGCCCCCCATCTATATGGACATTCCTGCTGCCGGCTCGCAGGGGAACCAAGGCCTATGATGGAGTCGTTCTCCCGCGCGCTGGCCGTACAGGGTAGGGTGCTCTGGGCGCTTGCGCTCCGCGAAATCCGCAGCAAGCACGGCAAATACAGGATCGGGTACCTGTGGGAGATTCTCAAGACGCTGCTCGGCGTGGCCCTGTTCTGGTTCGTCCGCGAGATGGCGGGATTCACGGCGCCGCAGGGTCTGCCTACGGGGCTCTTTCTGCTGCTGGGCTTTGTCATCTGGCATATCTTTGCCGAAACCGTGAACACCGGCCTGCGCATCGTGCAACGCAACAAAACGCTGCTGACCTTCCCGCAAGTACTGCCCCTAGATCTTTTTCTCAGCAACCTCATCACGGTCTGGGTCACCGAGGTCGTCGTCGCGCTAGTCTTTATCCTGGCCCTGCGCGGCGCGGGCTACCAGTTCCACTTGTACGACCCCCTGACATTTTTCCTGACTTTGATCGGCATCGCCTTTTTTGCCCTCGGCGCCGGCCTGGTGCTGGCCACGATGATGGTGCGCCTGCCCTTTCTCGAACAGACCATCCCTGTCTGTATGCGCGTGCTCTTCTTCACCTCCGGGGTCATCCTTTCCCCTCTCCAGTTGACCAAGCGCTACGGCGACATCGCTCTCTGGAATCCGTTGATGAATTTCATCGAACTCATGCGCGGTTGCTTTGCGTATACAACGCCCGGCAGCTATGTAAAGATATCGTACATCATCGTGTTTTCCTGCGTTGTGCTGCTGTTCGGGCTGCTGCTTGAACGCCACACGCGGCTGAAGTGGGCAACGACTGTATGATCTCCCTGCGCAATATCTGCAAGACCTATAAAACCCGCAGGGGTTCACGCGTGGTGCTTGCCGACGTCTCCCATGATTTTCCGCCGGGCCTGAACACGGGAATCCTTGGCCGCAACGGAGCTGGCAAATCCACCATGATGCGCATCATCAGCGGCAGTGAAATGCCCGATAAGGGCACAGTGCTGCGCCAAGGCAGGATATCCTGGCCGCTGGGCTTTTCCGGCGGTTTTAACTCAACGCTCACCGGCCGGGAAAACATGCGCTTTACCTGCCGACTGTATAATGAAGACTACAGGCGGGTCTGCGAATTCGTCGAAGACTTCGCGGAACTCGGTGAATACATGGACATGCCGATACATACCTATTCTTCCGGCATGAGGGCGAAGCTGGCGTTTGGCCTGAGTATGGCCTTTGAGTTTGATTACTATTTGATAGACGAGGCCACCGCTGTGGGTGATGCCGCGTTCAAGCGCAAAAGCCAAGCCTATTTTAACGAAAGGCGCAAGTCCACAACGCTCCTTGTCGTCTCCCACAACATGAGCACCATCAGATCCCTGTGCCAAAAAATGCTTGTCCTGCACGAAGGCAAGCTCAGAGCATTTCCTTCCAACGAAGAAGCGGAACAATTTTATGTGGACGTCTGCTGCGGGGGAAAAATCAAGCGAAAAAAAACGCGAGGAGTGCGTGAAAAAGCAGGCGAAAAAACACATGCGCGAAAAAAAGGCGAGGGAGAAAACGGGCGAAAGAATAAGCGAAAAGCGCGTGAAAAAGAAGCTGAAAAAACACATGAGCGGGTAAGTGGCGGAGGAAAAAACGGGCGAAAAACGCGTGAAAAAGAAGCTGAAAAAACACATGGGCGAGTAAATGAGCGAAAAACCACCACCCGACAAGATCGTCGCGCCCGATAGCCCGCACACGCATCCGGCGCGTCCGCTCAAGGATTTGCTGTTGGAACCCTCTGTAGGCGAAAAGATCGTGGCGCCCGCCAAACACCTGTATGCGCATCATGTGCGCCCGCTCAAAGGCACGCTTTGGAACATCCTGCATCCCAGGGGAACCGGCGCCCGTCTCATGCTGGCCTTTGTATACGCGCCGACCCTGCTGCTGGCCTTATATCTCTTCGTGTTTTTTTCCGACATGTACGTGTCGGAATCCTACCTTTCCCTGCGCAGCAACGAAGGGACAGAAATGCCATTGCTCGGCGGCCTGCTCTTTCCGACCGCCTCGACCATCATTATGGATGGCTATATCGTGCATGCCTATATCACGTCCATGGACATGCTGCAAAAGATTATCACCCGCGTTGATCTGTACAGCCACTACGCCGACAGATCTAAGGACGTCTATTCCCGCCTTCGGGCAAAGCCCACCAAAGAAGAATTTCTGCTATACTGGCAGTGGATGGTGTCCGCGACCTTTGATTCGGACAAAAACATCATCGCCGTGGAGGTCAAAGCCTATACCCCTGAGATGGCCAAGGCCGTGAACGACGCCATTCTCGCGGTCAGCGAAGAACTTGTCAACCAGATGAACGAACGGGCGCACCAGGATACCCTGCGGCTGACCCGGCAGGAAGTAAGCCAGGCCGAAGAGCGCCTGCTGCGGGCGCGCCTTGCCCTGCAGGAATTTCGCGACAGCAAGAAGCTGCTTGACCCTTCAGTGACCGCCCAGGGCCTTGAAGGGATCGTCACCCGCCTGGAGGCGGAGGCGGCGACCACCCAAGCGGAACTGTCCGCCGCCCTGACGACCATGCACAAGAGCAGCCCCAGGGTGCTGAACCTGGAAACCAGACTGAACGCCTTGCGTACACAACTGGCCGAGGAAAAGGCCCGGCTGGCCGGACTAGACGCCCAGGGCGGCGCGTTGTCTTCCCTGGTGGGCGACTATGCGCGCCTGTTCACGGAAGAACAGTTCGCACAGGAACTGCTGGTCAAGGCCATGGGCGCCTTTGAAACCGCGCGCTTGAAAGCCATCGCCCAGTCGCGCTACATCGTGCCGTTTCAGCCGCCCACCCTGCCGCAGGAGTCCCTGTACCCACGGCCGTTCCTCTTCACGGCTGTCGGCTTCGCGGCCCTACTCATCCTGCTCGGCACGTGTTCGCTGATCGTGGCGGCCGTCAAAGACCATATGGGGGCATAGATGCGAGTTACACGAATTCTCCGCGTTTTCTTCCTGCTCTTGTGCCTCCTCCCTCAAGCGACGGTGCAGACCGCCGCCGCCCCGGCGGACCCGGCAGCGTTGGCAGGCCAGGGACAGCCCTTGCAGGGAGACAGATCCGCATCAGGCATGCCGTCAACAACGGCCCAGCAGCAGATACTGCCTTCCGGGCAGGGAAGAGGCATGCCCGAGGGGCTGGCGCCCCAGCCCAACGCGCAGCAGCCCCCGCCGCTCTATGTGCCGGGCAACCCCTGGAGCCGCGAACGCCCCTTCACGACCATTCCCGCCTGGGCCCAGCGCGTGTCTCCATCCGACATTGTCGCTTTTCCGCCCTTCGGGGCCAACCTGTTCCAAGGCTATTTCGCGGGCACCTATTATGACGGTTTGAATGCCGACTATGTCATCATGCCCGGCGACCGCATCCTGATCCATATCTGGGGCGCGCATACGTACAGCGACACCCTGATGGTGGATCAGCAGGGCAACATCTTCCTGCCCGAGGTCGGACCCGTGCTCGTGGCCGGGGTGCGTAACGGCCAACTGCAGGGCCACATCCGGGGCTATCTGGCTTCCACCTTCAAAAGCAACATACAGATGTACGCCAACCTGCTCACCGCCCAACCCGTGGCCGTGTACGTGACAGGATTTGTCAACAGACCGGGACGCTATGCCGGAGGCATGAACGACTCCGTACTCTACTATCTCGACCGGGCCGGGGGCATCATCCCCGAGCGCGGCAGCTACAGGAGCATCCTTGTGCAGCGCCGCGGCAAAACCGTGAGCAAAACGGATCTGTACTCCTTCATTCTTGCAGGCCAACTCCCCGGCGGGGCGCTGCGCGACGGCGACGTCATCGTCGTGGGACCCAAGGGAGACAGCGTCATCGCCGGCGGGCTGATTCCCCAGCAGGCGGCATACGAGGGTATCGGCACAGCTTTCAACGGCGCGGCACTGATCCGCATGGCCGCTCCCCTGCCTGCCGCCTCCCACGTCAGCGTGTCGGGCTCGCGCAATTCCACCCCCTTTCATGTCTACCTGCCCCTGCGTGAATTTGGCCGTTTTGCCCTGGCCCAGGGTGACAGGGTGGAGTTTCTCGCGGATAAACCCGGTGAAACCATCATGGTTTCCGTCACCGGTTCCACGCTTGGGGGCACACGGTATCCTGTCAAACGATCCACCACGCTGCGCGGACTTTTGGCCCACATCCCCGTGGACGCGGAGCTTGCCAACCTTTCCGGCATTTACCTGAAACGTAAAACCGTGGTGGAGCTGCAAAAAAAGGTCATTGCCGACGCGCTGTACAGGCTGGAGCATTCCGTGCTGATCACCACATCCCACACCGCAGAGGAAGCCGCTATCCGGGTCAGGGAAGCGGAACTCGTGCAGAACTTCGTGCAGCGCGCCGCGAACCTGGAGCCTGACGGGGTTGTCGTGGTCACCCGCGCGGGCCAGACTGCCGACATTATCCTGGAAGACGGAGATGAGGTCGTCATTCCGCAAAAGTCCGACATCGTGCAAGTCGCGGGGGAGGTCATGATCCCCAAGGCCGTGGTCTACGGCGACAAGCTCGGCGTGAAGGCATACGTGGCCGGCGCTGGCGGCTTCACCGACAGGGCGGACACGAGGAATATCCTGGTCGTGCATCCCAACGGAGAAATCCAGCGGGTCGGCGAGACCACAAAGGTGCTGCCCGGAGATCTGCTGCTGATCATGCCCCGCTACGACGCCAAGGGTTTTCAGATTTTCAAGGATCTCGTGCAGGTGCTCTACCAAATCGCCATCGCGACGCGAGTGGTTCTTACCATATGAAACACACGACACTGCGGACACGCACGGGCGAAGCTGTCGCCATCATCGGCGCAGCCTGCCGTTTTCCCGGCGGAGCGGCGGATTTGGGCGCTTTCTGGAAGCTGCTCAAAAACGGCGTGGACGCCATCACCACACTGCCGGAAGACAGGTGCGGCCGGGAACGGTATTTTTCCGCAAGCAGCCGTCTCGGAGGACATGCATACACCAATGCCGCGGGTGTCGTGGAGCATGCAAAGCACTTTGATCCCGAATTTTTCGGCATTTCCCGCAAAGAGGCCCAGAGCATGGACCCCCAGCAGCGGCTGTCGCTGGAAGTGGTCTGGGAAGCGCTGGAACAGGCGCAGATCCTGCCCTCCAGCCTGCAGGGCTCCCGCACCGGCGTATTCATGGGCGCATCCAACATGGATATGGCGCAGTTTCCACCGGATGACCCGCCCATTTCCACGGCCTATTCCACCACCTCCGCCGCCTTGAGCATCATCGCCAACCGGATTTCCTACTTTCTCGACCTGCACGGCCCGAGCCTGATCGTGGATACGGCCTGTTCCTCCTCCCTGGCGGCCGTACACATGGCGTGCGAGGAAATTCGCGCCGGGCGCATCCCCTTGGCCATCGCGGGCGGTGTCAACGCCCTGTTCGCGCCCTTTCCCTTTATCGGCTTCTCGCGGGCGCGCATGCTGTCCCCTTCGGGCCGCTGCAAGGTTTTTGACGCCTCCGGCGACGGCTATGTGCGCAGCGAAGGCGCCGGGGCCGTCATCTTGAAGCCGCTGTCGCGGGCCGTGAAAGACGGCGATGCGATTCTGGCTGTCATTGAGGGTTCCGGGGTCAACGCCGACGGGCGGACCCTGGGACTCGCCCTGCCCAACGGCAAGGCCCAGGCGGCGCTTATCGCGGACATTTATGATCGCTTCGGCCTGGACAAAGGCAAACTCGCCTATGTGGAAGCCCACGGCACCGGCACCACCGTGGGGGATCCCATTGAAGCCGCCGCTATCGGCGAAGTGTTGGGCAAGGCTCTCAAGGGCGTGCGGACGTTGCATGTGGGTTCGGTGAAAAGCAACATCGGGCACCTGGAGCCCGCCTCCGGCATGGCCGGCTTGCTGAAGGCCCTGCTGGTGTTCAGACACGGGGCAATTCCCCCCAATATCCATTGCGTTACGCCCAACCCGGCCATTGATTTTTCCGGGCTGAACATCACTGTGCCCACCGCCCTGACCGAACTGCCGCGCCTGGGCGGAGGCGAGCTGATCAGCATCAACTCTTTCGGGTTTGGCGGCGCAAACGCCCACGTGGTGCTGCGCAGGGCAGCGCAAAAAAAACCGCGCCGCCTCGCGCACAAAACCGCCTTACCGGATCAGTGCGGCCCCTTTTTCCTCACCGCAAAAAGCCGCTCCAGCCTGGTCGCCCTGGCCGGACGCTACGCCGACATGCTCAAAGATACGGATGCCGAAACCTGCTACGACACAGCCGCGACCCTGGCTTCGCACAGGGAACAGATGCGCTTTCGCGCCCTGATCGGCGCGCCCTCCCCGGCGGCTGCCGTCTCGCTTCTCCGGGCGCTGGCAAGCGAGCAACAAGACGCCTCCTCGCTCGTTACGGAGGCGGTACAGGGCAGCGGATCCGGCGTCTTTGCGTTTACCGGCAACGGCAGCCAGTGGCCGGGCATGGCTAAAGCCCTGCTGACCGAAAACAGCCACTTCCGCGAAGCCGTGGAAGAGGCGGACAGCGTCTTTGCTCCGCTCGCCGGCTGGCGGCTTGCGGACGCGCTGATCGATCCGGAGGGACATGCCGAGGCCTTCACGCACACGGAAAAAAGCCAGCCCTTGCTCTTTGCCGTCCAGATCGGGCTGGTCCGGGCGCTTGCGGCCAAAGGCATCCTTCCTTCTGCGGTTGTAGGACACAGCGTCGGCGAAGTAGCCGCAGCCGCGGCCGCCGGCATTCTCAGCCTTGCCGACGCGGCGCGGGTCGTGTATTTTCGCAGCCTGTTCCAGGCTGCGACCCGCGGCAAGGGCGGCATGGCGGTCGCCAATATGACCGAAAAAACGGCCGCCCGTCTGCTCGCGCCGCATGCCGGGGCTGTGGCCATAGCCGCCGTCAACACCGCCTCGTCCCTGACCCTGGCCGGCGAGACCAAGGCCCTGCACGCCGTATTGCAGCAATGCAAGCGGGAGCGCATCGCGGCAAAAAACCTTGACCTGCCGTATCCTTTTCACACCCGTGTCATGGACGCCTTTCAGGACGATCTGCTGCGTGCGCTGGAAGGCATCCGCCCCTGCAAGCCGCGTGTGCCTTTTTTCTCCACCGCCCTTGCAGGCAGGCGGAAGGCGAACCTGGATCACGCATACTGGTGGATCAATATCCGCCGTCCCGTGCGTTTCGCCGCTGCCATTGAAGCAGCGATGGCGCGGGGGCATCGGCTTTTTCTCGAAATCGGGCCCGCGCCCCTGCTGCTGTCCTATATCCGCGACACCGCCCGGCGGAACAATGTGCGGATTTTCGCGGCAGGGACTCTCTCCCGCAAGGGCAACGAGCCTGAAGCGCTGGATGACGCCTGGAAAGCAGTCTGGAAAAACGGCTGGAACCTGGATGCCGCCGGACATTTTCCCTTCCCCTGGCAAAAGCGGGATCTGCCTCTCTACCCCTGGCACAGAGAATTTCTATGGACTTCTCCCACGCCGGAATGCCGGGGCTTTCTGCTGGAACCGCGCAAGCACCCCCTGCTCGGCTGGCAGTTGCCCGGCGGCATAACGGCTTTTGAAAACACCCTCAATCTTCAGGATTTCCCCTGGCTGGCGGATCACAAAGCCGGCAGTTCCACGCCCTATCCCGCCGCGGCGTTTATCGAGAGCATGCTGGCAGCGGCCCGTGCGCTCTCCCCCCAGGGCGGATTGGAACTCTCCCGCATCGTCCTGTTCCGCCCCCTGCAACTCGCCGCGGATACCGCCCACGTTGTGCGCACCACCGTGGACCCGGAGGATGGCGGCCTTGCCGTGGAAACGCGGCAATACCTGTCGGCGGAACCCTTTATCCCGTGCGCCAAAGCGCGCATTGTCCCCTACGCCGGATCAAGCCTGCAAGAAAACGCGTCCACGGAATTGCCGCTCGCCGCGCCGGCTTCCTTCGGCGTGGCCGTGAGCGGAACAACGCTCTACGAGACGGCGAAACGCGGCGCGCTGCATTATGGCCCGGCCTTCCAGCCGGTGGAACGGGCCTGGGTCCGAAGCGGCGGCCAATCCCCGGAAGTGCTGGCCGTGTTTGCCGCGCCGGATCCCTGTTGCGCCGAGGGGATGATCATCCCGCCGACCTTGCTGGACGGCGCCTTTCAATCCCTGTTTCCGCTCCTGGGCGCGCAATCCCGGACAAAAAGCCGGGTCTATCTGCCTGTCTCCTTTGAACGCGTCACGCTCTATGCCCAGGGCGTTCCGCGTTTCGCCCATGCCCGGCTGGACAGGATAAGCACGCGTTCGGTCGCCGCATCCTTTCTTCTGCTGGACGCGGACGGCAACCCGCTCATGCGTCTCACAGGCTGCCGCTTCCGCCGCATCGCCTGGCTGGAACAGGAAGAAGCCGCCCCCGCTCCCTACTGCATGCGCCTTGAAAGCGCCCGGCGCCCTGATGCCGCGCCCCTGCCGCTCACCCTTCCGCTCCAGGCCGTACGCAAAAAAATGGAAACCGCATGGCCGGGCGGCAGAGATCCTGACGCCAACCAGGCCGAACCGGTACACCCCTATCTCTTGCTTCAATTCGCGACCCTTGCCGCCATCCATGAAGCCGTCCTCGCTCTCTGCGGATCTCCGGCAACGGCCCACGATTTCGCGCCCGATGCATGCCTCGCCTCCGGCAGGCTTGCCCCGTCACGGGAGCCCTGGCTGCTCCACATGCTGGAGCGGCTGGAACATGCGAAACTGGCGGCGCGAGCCAACGGATACTGGCGGATTCAGCCAAGGGGGCAACGTCCCACGGCCACGGCGTTATGGCGCACCCTGGTCAGCACAGACCCCGGCTGTCTGCCGGAAGCCTCGCTCCTGGCCCATACCGCCGGTCTGTGCGCGGATATCCTGCGGGGCGATTACGACGCGCGGCCTGACGCTGTCCTGCCGCCCACGCTCGTCGAGGCCTATTTCAATAATTCCGCAGCCCTGGCTCCCTTTGCCGCCGCCCTGGAACAGGGTCTGGCCGCCGTGTTGCGGGGGGATGAACACGCGGGCCAAGTCCTGCAACTGGCGCGAAACAGCAAGGCCCTGCTCCCCCGCGTGCTGCCCCTGCTCCACCGGACCGGCTGCGACTGCATCGTGGGCGAAGCCGACGCGTCCGCCGCAGAGAGCCTGTCCCTCTTCTTTGACCAGGAAACGGGCATCTCCTTCCGCGCGCTGAATCCCGAGACCCCCGAAGCGGAGCAGCAGGGCAGATACCGGTGTATTATCGCCGCCTTCCGCCTGCACGAACACGATCACAGCGTGCCGGCCCTTGAAGGCTGCCTTTCCATGCTCGCTCCCGGCGGCATTCTCTGCCTGGCGGAGCATGCGCCCTCAGCCTTCATGGACTTTGTTTTCGGCTCCTCTCCCTCCTGGTGGTCCGCATCCGCTGACGCAAGTTTGCCGGCATCCCGCCTGCAGACGCGCGCAGCCTGGGAAAAACATCTGCGCGACGCAGGCTTTGCGGAAGTTCTCAGCCTGGGGGAAGAAAACGATCCCGCCTCCCCGGCCTTCATCATCCTGGGCAAAAAAGCCGCATCCACGGAACCCGCGCCTGCTCCTCCCGAGGCGAAGTCAGAGGCGTCTTCCTCCTGGCTGCTGGTTTCTGGCAGGCACGGCACGGCAGGCGCCGCCCTGGCTGCGGAATTGGCGGACCTTCTGCGCCAGTCCGGAACCGAAGCCGCGCATATCCGGCAAGGAGACATGATCGGCAAAAGCCGTTTTGCCGGGCAGACAGCCAAAGACTGGACTTCGCTCCTGGCCGTCTGTGGCAGGAAGGGGCCGCTGAACCTGCTGTACCTGGCCGGTTATGACAATCAGCCGGAACATGACTTGAAGGCACTGGCCGCTTTGCAGCTTGACGCGCTTGCCGGCCTGTCCGGCCTGGGCGCAGCCTGGGACGATGCGCGGGCGGAAAACACGCGCTTGTGGATTGTCACCGGCGGCGCTTTGACTGACCATGCGCGCGACGGCGCGCCAACGGATCCGTTTTGCCCCGTCCCCTCCCAGGGGGCCCTGGCGGGCTTTGCCCGTGTGCTGACCAACGAGCTGCGCGGCCTCGATGTCCGCCTGCTGGACCTGCACGGCGAACGGCCTGATCTCGCCCCGGTGCTGCGTGAGCTCCTGCATCCCACTGAAGAACCGGAAATACTCCTCGCGGGCGATGCGCGCTTCGTGCCCCGCCTGGCCCGCCTCACGCCGCCGCGCCCGGCCCGGACGGAGAAGGAAGGCGGTTGCGTTCTGGCCTTTGACGTGCCGGGCAGGCTCCAGAACCTGCACTGGAAAAAGACCCCCCTGCCCCAGCCGGGGCCGGGTATGGCGCGTGTGGCGGTGCGCTGCGCGGGCCTCAATTTCCGCGACGTTATGTGGAGTATGGGTCTTTTGCCGGACGAAGCCCTGGAAAACGGCTTTTCCGGGCCCAGCCTGGGAATCGAATGTTCCGGCGTTGTGGATGCCCTGGGCGAGGATGTGCGGAATCTTTCCATCGGCGACGAAGTGTTCGGCTTTGCTCCGGCTTGCTTCAGCACACATGTGATCACGCCCGCCGAGGCCATGTTCCTGAAGCCCAGGGGCATGGGCTTCGCGGAAGCGGCAAGCATCCCCGTGGCCTTTTTTACGGCCTGGTATGCCGTCAAACACCTGGCGGCCATGCAACGGGGCGAGCGTATCCTGATTCACGGCGCGGCCGGCGGCGTGGGCCTTGCGGCCCTGCAAATAGCCGCGCACCTTGGGCTTGAGGTGTACGCCACAGCCGGCGCTCCTGAAAAACACGCTTTTTTGCGCAGGCTCGGCGTCAAACACATCTTTTCCTCCCGTTCGCTGGCGTTTGCGGCCCAGCTTAGGGAAGCGACACGAGGCAAGGGCGTGGATGCCGTGCTCAACTCCCTGGCCGGGGAAGCCATCGCCGCCAGCCTATCCGTGCTGAGGCCTTTCGGCCGTTTCCTGGAGCTGGGCAAGCGCGACTTCTACGCGGACGCGCCCATGCGCCTTGCGCCTTTCAGCAACAACCTTTCCTATTTCGGCATTGACGTGGACCAGCTTTTTGTCCACCAGCCGGCCCTTTCCCGCTCACTGTTCCGGGAACTGGCGGACCTCTTCGCCGGCCGCAAGCTCATCCCGCCGCCGCACACGCTCTTTCCGGCAAACCGCACCGTGGAAGCCTTTCAGACCATGCAGCTTGCCACGCATATCGGCAAGCTCGTCTGCGCCGTGGACGGGGCGGAAGAGGCGGCGAAGCCGGAGCAGGGGCCGCTGCGGCGCATGGAATGCAGGGCGGATGCGAGCTATCTCGTCACCGGGGGCTGCGGCGGTTTCGGCCTGGCCACGGCAGAACGCCTGGCCAGACGCGGCGCCCGGCATCTCGTGCTGATCAGCCGGAGCGGCCCGAAAGACGAGGAAGCCGCCAGGAAAATTGAGGCCCTGCGCTCCGGCGGGGTCACGGTCACCCTGGCTGCGGTGGACGTATCCGACGCGGCGAAGCTTCGCGCCTGCCTGAAAAAGCACCGCGCGGCCATGCCGCCTGTGCGGGGGGTGGTGCATGCCGCCGCCCTTCTGGATGACGGACTGATCATCTCGCTGACCCCGGAGCGCATTCGCGCCTCTCTTGCGGCCAAAAGCCTGGGCGCATGGAACCTGCACGAAGCGACTCTGGACTGCCCCCTGGATTTCTTCGCGCTGTATTCCTCGGCCACCACGGCCTTTGGCAATCCCGGCCAGTCCGGGTATGTGGCCGCCAACAGCATGCTGGAAACCCTGGCCGGCTGGCGCAGACGCCGGAAACTCCCCGCCCAGGTTATCGGCTGGGGACCCATCGGCGACACCGGCATGCTGGCCCGCAACGAAAAGGCGCGGCAAGTCCTGCACGCCATGCTGGGGGTCGGGGCCATGAGTTCGTCCGAGGCTCTGACCTGGCTGGAGCATTGCCTGGCCCTTGATATCGGCGCCAGCCAGTATTTCGGCCTGGACTGGCAAAACAGGAGCGGACGCCGGGAAAAGGCCCTCGCCTCGCCCCGCTTCGCGCGGCTGTGCCCCAGCCGGACTGCGGCCGCGCCCTCCCAGGACGCGCCCCTGGAGTACCTGCGATCCTGCTCGCCGCAGGAAGGCATCCCGCTCGTGGCCTCGCTGCTGATGGATGAGATCAGCGCCGTGCTGCGTCTTCCCAAGGACAAGTTCACAGCCGACACGCCCCTGGCTGCCCTCGGCATGGATTCGCTGATGGGCATGGAACTGTCCCTGGCCGTGGAACAGAAATTTGCCTTAACGGATTATACCCTGCCGCTTTCCGAGGAAACCAGCGCCCAAAGCCTGGCGAACGCGATCTATACGCACATTGCCGGAGACAGGGACGCAGATGGGGAGGGTGCCGGCTCCGGCATTGACAGGCAAACCCTGCTTGCTCTTGAACGCAAACACAAGGCGCGCTTGACCGACGAGGAACGCGACGCCCTGCTGAAAACACTGAGGTAGATTCTTCATGAATGGTGACCAGGACTCTCTGTTCGGGCTGGACCCGGCGGATCAGAAGAAGCTGTTCAGCCAGTTCTCCATGTCCGAAATCGGCGCAGCGGCAAGCGAACACGAACGCCGCCGCAACATTGAGGCCATACCGGCGCGCTTCGGGCAGTTCAAGGAGCTGCCGGAATACAAGCAGATGCAAGTACATGCTCTCGTCACCCAAAAATTGGATATCTCGAATCCTTTCTTCCTGTGCCACGAGCAAGCGGCCAAGGCTTCCACCCGCATCGGCGGCAAAAAGTTTCTCAACTTTTCCACCTATGATTACATCGGTCTCAACGGTCATCCTGAAGTCAACGCGGCAGCACAGGAGGCGATGGAACACTACGGCAGCTCCGCTGGGGCCAGCCGCCTGGTGGGCGGAGAAAGACCGCCGCACGCGGCATTGGAAAAGGCCCTGGCCGAGGTCTACGAGACCGCCGGGGCCGTGGTCTTCGTCAGCGGGCATGCCACCAACGTCTCCACCCTGACCACCCTGCTCGGTCCCCGCGACGCGGTCTACCACGACGCATTGGCCCACAATTCCCTGATTCTCGGCGCCGTTTTCTCCGGCGCGGCCCGTTATTCCTATCCGCACAACGACTGCGCCGCCCTGGAAGCCCTGCTGCACCAGACCCGCGCCAAGCACGAACGGGTTGTCATCGCGACCGAAGGCCTGTTCGGCATGGACGGCAGCATAGCGAAACTGCCGGAGTTGATTGCCTTGAAGCGGCAGCACACCTGTTGGCTGATGGTTGACGAAGCCCACGCCCTGGGGGTGCTTGGGGCAACGGGCCGGGGCTCGGCCGAGCATTTCGGCGTTCCCTTTGCCGACGTGGACATCTGGATGGGCACCCTGTCCAAGACCCTGTGCGGCTGCGGCGGCTTCATCGCCGGCTGCGAGGAACTGGTGATGCTGCTGAAGTTTCGCGCTCCGGGCTTTGTCTACAGCGTCGGCATGCCCCCGCCCATGGCCGCAGCCTCGGCCAAGGCTCTTGAAATCATGCTGCGCGAACCCCAGCGCACGGCCAGGATGCAGGAACTCAGCAAATTCTTTCTGCGTGAAGCCAGGCTCCGCAGCCTGGATACCGGCTGGGCCGAAGGCTATGGCATCGTCCCCATCATCGTCGGCAACTCCCTGGTGACGGGAGTGCTGGCGTCCCGGCTTTTCAAGCGCCGCTTCAACGTGCTGCCCATCATCTACCCGGCGGTGGAAGAGGGCATGGCCCGCCTGCGCTTTTTCCTTTCTTCCGAGCATCGTGAAAAAGATATTGTCGCCGCCCTGGACGCGGGCCTAAAAGAAGCCGGTTATTCCGCGGCGGACAGGCGGAATTCCGAAGCCGCCCTGAACGAGACCCTCACTTTGCTAAAAACAACCCTCGCGGGCAGGGAAGCCCTTATCCGGGATTTTTCCGCGGCGGCCGAGCGTGTAAGTTCCGGGGGAAGGCCGCCCGGCGCCGAAGAGCTAAAGCGTATGGCGGAGAGCCTCGCCGCAGGGCTGGCCGAAGCGGCCGGACGGGCGGACAAGGCGGTCTTGCTATTTGAAGCTTACCGGAAGAGTTCCCCCTCCTTTCTGGACGATTTCCTTGCCCCGGAGGGGATTATCACGAAGAAGCGGGCCCTGGACATGGAGATTCGTTCCTGCCGGGACAGGGTTTTGGAAAAGCGGGAACAGATTGCGGATTTGAGAAAACACAACGTAGACCTGGGCGGAAAGATAAACGAGTACCGCAGTACCCTGGAAGATCTGCGGGTTAACCGGATGAAGATGACCACCCAGGCCGAGGCCGCGGAAGAACAGGGGAGGCTCATCCGCCGTGAACTTGCGGGCCAGGAGGGCCTCTTAAAAACGATACAGGACGAACTCTTTGCCAACCGCAGGCGGGTTGATGAAATAAACGAGCGGATATCAAACGCCGAGAAAGAGATCGTCGAAATCGACAACAGGGCAAATCAGTTAAACAACGACCTGGAAGGGCTGGAGAAGGAAATCACTGTTAAAAGCGGAGATGTTGCGGGGA
>Ga0082212_10005190_pt1 | contig 17846 bp, 7 predicted proteins | sample TergutNt197P3_FD_71548 | JGI IMG/M metagenome (GOLD analysis project Ga0082212, IMG submission 71548) | Neocapritermes taracua P3 segment gut microbial communities from Petit-Saut dam, French Guiana - Nt197 P3 | ecosystem: Host-associated > Arthropoda: Insects > Digestive system > Gut ... | reverse complement strand
TAAAACCGCCGTCTATGCAGACAAGACATTCGCCGTGTTTTCCGCGTTTGCCGTCTATGGCGACAATTACGCTTTCACTTTTAAATTCTTTTACAAGTTCGTCAATTAACAACGGACGCTTTATTGCCGCGGAATTAACCGAAATTTTATTCGCTCCGGCTAAAAATATTGCCCGCGCATCCTCCACCGAACGAATTCCTCCGCCCACGGCAAAAGGCACGCTTACCTTTTCGGCCGTTCTTTTTAAAACCTCAAGTAAAGTCCCCCTATTTTCCACCGTAGCCGTTATGTCCAAAAACACAAGTTCGTCCGCGCCCGATTTAGAATAGTATTCGGCGGCTTCCAAAGGGTCTCCCGCGTCAACCGCATTTATAAAATTTATTCCTTTTACAACTCTGCCGTTTTTAATATCCAAACATGGTATAATTTTTGAGTACTTCATTTTATTTTTCCTATTTATTTATTATAATATAAAAACTTATTTTTTACAAGAAAATAACAGGACATAATTACTATAGAAACTGTCATTTAATTTACAAACACGCTGAAACTGTTATCTAAAAAATCAGCCTCATTTGAGACTGATTTTTTTGTTTGATATCCTTTAAAAACTTCGGCCGTTAAGCCTTTGTTTTTTGAAATTTAATTATGCTTTCAAATAAGTCCGTCGTAGAGGATTTAACCCGTCGGATTTAACTTCTTTTGCGCCGAACTTTAGCCAAAATCAAAAACAAACAGCTAATACCTATAAAAGCAACCACAGTGCCCGCGACTATCAGTATGAGCGTGGTTAAGTCCATAAGGCCAGGCCCGGTTATCACAACGTTTTCGACTACTGTTTCGCTTGAACGCGACCTGATTGCTTTAGTTATTTCGCCGCTGTCTTCAGCCGTTACATTGCCGACGGTAACGATTGTTATTGTTTTCCCGAACCATTCATCCCGAATCGGACAAGACGCGCCTGTGAAAGTATATGTACCGTTAATTATGTACGTCGCGCTTACGCTAAAGTATATTATTTCATTTTTATAACTAATTGACGTTATAACAGGGACCGGCATTTTATTAATATCAACCATAACGCTTAAAGAGGCTATAGGTGACGGATCGTGCGTCGGGGTTTCCTTCATACGCGCCTGTACCTGATACGTTAACCCGGAAGTCAATCCCTCAAACTCATTACTGTCCTGCCATGCGCCGCTGTCAAGACGGAACTCGCCACCGGATATAGAAACAAGCGTTATCGACATTGGCGTTTTGGAACTGACGGTTATCGTCGGCGCCGCCTGCTGCAGCTTGCCGCTATAAATATAAATTTCAACGGTGACGTAATGGCCGGCAAATGCACCGGGACCGGTTGTTGCCTTACGGCGCACAAAGTATGTGCCGGCAGTAAGACCTGAAACGCTATAAGTCATACCATTTAAGCTTAAGGCTGTCCAAGCGGACGTGCCCGATTTATACTCCATATACGCGTCGCCCGAAATTGTTCCGTTATTATTCAACGGCGTTGTACAGCTTGTCACTGTCAGCCCCGAGGGCACGGCCTGCCTGTTTGGAATAGACAACTCCTGCGCCAAACTGTCTTCATAATCGTCTCCGCCGACTCTGACAATACTGACGGTAGTTCCGAACCACGTCTCTTCAATAGTATACGTCGTACCCGTTATGGTTTTTTGACTGCCGTTAAATTTGTATACTCCGTTTATATCTAACCCCGTCAACGTTTCGTTGATATAATCTATACCCGCGTTTGGCGTTGCCATTCGTTCTGTAAGGCATTCGTTGATTATAATGGTAGCGGGATGACTTTCGAACGATGTCGAAGTCGCCCTGAACCTTACTTCATATGTGCCCGGGCCAAGATTGCCAATATAATCTAAGGTAGTGTTTGTACTTATCCAATCAAAAGATTCTATCGGTAAAATCTGACGGTATTCTATTCCGATTCCAAGCGGTTTTGTTATTCTTCCGTCGTTTTGGTCAAAGTTTGTACAATCGTAACCTTGTACTATGGGAGCGGAAGGATGGTCGGGAATATATAAACTATATTGCAAACTGTCGCCCGTCGTTATACCGTCTCCCAGTTTAATTATATATATCGCTGTCCCTATCCATTCAGGCTCAACATTAATTGCAATAAAGTCACCTTCATAATCAGCAGATATTAAATTGGCAATAATTTTATATGACCCGTTTCTTTCAAAGCCTGTTAAACGCCTGTTATCATAATTAATCTCTATACTGCCTTCCGGTATTGTTTCTAATGCGTATTCATAAGACTTTATTTTTACTAAAATTGTATCACTACGAAAATTCTGATTTGACCCTGTTCTTACACAGGCAACTCTTAATTCGTATCCGCCGGGCGTAAGACCTGTAATGTCCGTATCCGTACATTGTGTCCATGGCATGTTACCATGTTCTCGACGCCACTCCATCAAATCGTTAACGCCGGTAATTTTCCCGTCGTTATTCAATGGTGTTGTGCACCCAACAGTAATGACATCGGGCGGCGCCGGCCTCGCAGGAACATATATTATTTGCGGATCGCTGTCTTTAGTTGTCACCCCGTCGCCGCATCTGACAATGCTTACGGTTTGCCCAATGTAAGATATACATACAATGTAGCCATACCGCGCTATCTCTTTTAGACCGCCGTTTATTCTGTAAGTCTCTCCCCCCACAAGCCCATATAATGCTTCCAAACCATACTCAAGATATGCCTCCGGAGTCTCGGCTTTTGGAAGCGTATTAAAAACCGCCGTCACCGTCGCCGTACCCGATTTTGTAGGATCCAAAGATGAGCGCACTCTTACTGTCAAAGTTCCTAATTCGTTATGCCCAATAGTAAGTTCGCCAAGTTGATTTATTACTGTTCCTTGGTCGTTGTTTCCCTCGACGCTCCACGTAACGCGCTGCCACGGATTGTTGTTTCCTAATACGGTTGCAGTAAACTGTTTAGTCTGTTGCTGCATCACCGAAGTTGCTCCCGGCGAAACGGAAACCCCCGTAACCGTCTGGTTGTTTGCAATTGCGTCGGCTCTCGCCAAAGTTAAGCCGCAATCAATAAGCCCGTAGCCCACTTCTTCATTCCAACCGTTTTGGTCATAAACATAAGGCGCGTCATTAGGCCCCGGCAGTTTTTTACAGCTATCCTGCATCAAATCGCGTATTTGGGCCGCTGTATAGTCGGGCAGCAGCGCCCAAACCAACGACGCTAACCCCGCCGCCTGAGGCGTTGCAAAAGACGTTCCCGATAAAGTATCGTAGTAGCCGCCCGGCCTTATTGTGTAATAGGATGATGCAGCCATCATATTTATGCCCGGCCCGTAATTTGAGGTCGCAAATCTTATTGTTCCAAATCCCGTGCTTCCGACAGCAACAACGTCCGGGTGCTGCGCGGGGTAACAAACTTTCTTTACCGATTCATTTCCCGACGCCGCAAAAATAAGGCATCCTTTGTCAACCGCGTAATTAATAGCATTCTTAAGCGTAACGCTCTCGGTCGGATAACCAAGGCTCAAGTTCAATATTTTAGCCCCGTTATCCGCCGCCCATATAATACCGAGAGCAATATTTGCAACCAGTATAGTTCCGTTCTCACTATCAATTTTAACGGGCATTATGGACGCGTCCCAATTCATGCCGATGGCGCCTTTTCCATTATTCCCTATAGCGCCTATTGTGCCGGCAACGCCCGTGCCGTGTCCTTTTTTATCCTGATTAGGATTTAAACCTGCCGGCGAATACCCGGGCAAGTATTCCTGCATGTCCGTGTGATCAGCGCAGCCGCTGTCAATAACCGCAACGGGAGGACCTCCGCCTGTTATTATGTCCCAGCCCTCTTGCGCGTTAATCAAAGAAAAAGTATTGGAACTGGCTTTGTAGCTTTCTTCATTAGGTATCAACTCCAATTGACCGACATAATTCGGCTCTACATAATCAATAAATAAGTTGTTTTTGAATCCGTTAATAACGGATACCGGGTTTTTGTTAAGGTCGCAAACGCTGACACAAAAAGTTGTCTCATCAATATGTACCGTACTCAAATCCTTAACTTTTTCAAGTTCTTCACGGTACTGTTTTTCTTGTCCTTTAAATTCCGATACGTCTTTAAATCCTATAAGAAGTTCGTCTTGCGCATGCTCGTGCCTTATCATCTCTTTGACGTACAAGTCGGTGTACGCATAGGATACGGGTTTTAAGCCCACCGCCAGCATAGCCGCCCCGCCTAAGATAAACATCAAGCTTAAAACTAATACAAGTGCTTTTTTCATTTTTTCCTCTCCTTGTAAAACTTCGGACAGTTTAAGTCAAAGGGACACAAGATACTCTTAGAAACAATAATCTCTATTTGTTCCATTTTAAATATTCTATTCCCCTAAAATTTCAGTCGTTTTTTGTGCCGCTAAAAATAGACGGCAACGACTTTGGGTTACTGGCGGGAATTGACCCCGCGCCCTCGTCCTTAAAAGGACGCGCTCTGCCAATCGAGCCACAGTAACAATTTTTTGCAATTTGTCTGTCAGCCGTCCGGCAAAGGCGGTTGCATATATTTGCAACCGCCTTTGCCGACGGGGCGAAAATCCGCCCTTTGCTGATTTTATATCCTAATCAAATTTAAAACCGAGTTTACCTGTAATTGCGTTTTTTGTTTTTTATAACAAAAATTAAAACTACGAGGAAAATCAAAGTAATTCCGACAGCTAAGCATATCCAAAGCGTCATGTCAGTCGGACTTGCAGGATCTCTAAAAACAACGTTTAAAGATTGGATGCTTAAAGATTTTGTTATAGTACCCGTATTCTCGTCATAGCCTGCAACATTTGTAAAATCGTAATTGCCCGCAATAGCGCTTACATTCATTATCGCCTCGTATTGAGTTGTATTTTTGTCGGGTATAATATTGCTGTTTTTCCATTGCCAGCCTTCCGATAAAACCCACGCGGATAAGGTACTGCCTGCGCTTCCGAAAACAAGTATCGTCGGGACTACGTCAAAGACGATGAATTTAGCTATTGTAAAGCTGCAGGACGCTGTGCAAGCGGTATGACTTGCAGTTTCTAAAAAATATGCCGTTAGCGTATATTCTCCCGCATTGATAGGCTTAATTGAATTTGAAGCATATATCGTTTGGTTGCGTCCCTCGTATATATAAGTAACGTCAGGGTTTGTAACGGAGGCAACAATAGGATCGTTTGCTCTGTCTCCATAGGTCCAACCGGCTAAATTAACCGATCCGGAACCTGTATTTTTGTCCGACATTGTCTCGGTTACCGATATTATTAAGTCAAAGGATTTATTGTTGTAATTATTTGCGTCCGTTCCCGTGGGGGTAAAAATTATTTCGACTGTTGTCGTGCCTATGCTCGGGGTAAACAACGGGTTTTGGAAAGTAAAGCCACCGGTTAAATTAGCGCCCGTAACTCCCTTTGCCGTTTCGCCCAATAGGCTCTTTTCATTCAATTTTTGGCCGTCAGTATAAGCGTATACGCCTGTTTGATCAAACGCAGGATCGGCTTTAGCTACCGATATTGTTAAGGGAAAGGATTTAGTGTTGTAGTGCAAAGCGTCCGTTCCCGTGGGGGTAAAAATTATTTCGGCTGTCGTTGTGCCTACGGTAGGAAAAAACAACGGGTTTTGGAAAGTAAAGCCACCGGTTAAATTAGCGCCCGTAACTCCCTTTGCTTTTTCGCCCAATAGGCTCTTTTCATTCAATTCTTGGCCGTAAGTATAAGCGTATATGCCTGTTTGATCAAACGCAGGATCGGCTTTGAGGACCGTTAAATTAATATTTTGAGAAATCGGAATATAAATTGTATCGTTAGGCGTAAACGTTACGCTGTAACTTGAAACATTTGGTGTCGGAATAATTGCGCCGTCTGTCCACGAGAAGGTTCCGAGAATCGAAGCGCTTCCGTTGATTAACGGCAAGTCCGATAGCGTTTGAGCCGGGCTGTATGTAACCGTGGCGGCCGTCGGCCAGGAGTTAACTGTAAAATCTGCGTTAGTCACCGATATTATTAAGTCAAAGGATTTAGTGTTGTAGGACAAAGCGTCCGTTCCCGTGGGGATAAAAATTATTTCGGCTGTCGTTGTGCCCACAGTAGGAACAAAATCCGGATATTTAAACGTAAAGTCACCGGTTAAGGTAACGCCGCCTATGCCTTTTGCCGTTTCGCCCAATAGGCTCTTAGTACTCAATTCTTGACTGTAAGTATAAGCGTATGTTCCAACCTGACTGAATGTCGGATCTGTCTTAATAAAAGCTTTTAACACGGGGAATGCGCCGTTTTCGAAGAACCAAACATCCTGGTCCCAAGCGTCCCCGTCCCAATTTGAACTCGTTGTATAGAAACCGACAGTTTTAGCCATCGCCAAAGAAACATCGGCTCCGTCGACTTCATTAAGTCCCTTTTCATCCCAAATTGTGTTGTTGTCAAAATTCAGCATAGCGCTGTTAGCGTAATTATTTACAAGGTCAAAGGCGTTTTGAGGCAGTCCCTCGACACGCTGCGGATACAAACCTTCTCCGGTAACCATGTCGTTTAAAGCCGCGCAGTTTTTTATTTTAGTATATACGCCCGCTATGCCTCCGACACATACGAAGCCGTCAATGGTACATAAAGAATAACAATAGCTTACCTCGGCGGCCGTAGTGCCGCGTCCGACAATGCCGCCGACGGCGGCATCGCCTTCAATACTGCCCAAAGAATAACAGTTTGATATTAATCCGGATGCATAACCCGCTATCCCGCCGGTGTGAGCGTAAAACCCTGATAATTCGGTGTTTCGTCGTGCGATTGAACCTGAAAAATAGCTGCCGTATACATTAAACACCGAACCTCCTATGCCGCCTACGTAGTAGCTATTGCCGCTTATTTCGCCCATATAATAGCAGTTATTAATATTGCCTAAACTTCCACTGACGATGCCACCAACAAAGATATCGCCGCTTATTTGACCTGTAGCATAACAGTCGGATATGTCTCCGTGAGCCGTGCTGACAATGCCGCCCGCAGATTTCCCGGTAATATTCACATTTTCCACACCTAAATTTTGTATGTTACTGCCAGTAGAGGTATAACCGAACAAACTCACGTTGTTATCGGAAGTGTCATTAATATACAATCCGGTAATTTTACATCCGTTGCCGTCAAACGTTCCCATAAACGGAGTATTAAGGCTGTACTTTCCGATAGGAATCCAACCCTTGCCGCCGTTAAAGCCTGCGCCGTAAGCGGAAAGGTCGATATCAGCGGTTAACATTATAGTTTTCCCGTTAAATGAATCCGTTCCGTCATTTACTATTGTGGCTAAATGAGCAAGCTCTCCAGCTGTGCCTATTTCATAGACTCCGTGTCCGCTGTAGCCGGTGTACCAATCGGAATCGGCGGCGTACGCTTTTTTCTTTGACGAGAAGCCTATTGCCAAAATTACAAAAGTAGTTAATATCAGTATTAATCCTGTAATTAAGGACTTTTTTAAAATTTTTGTAGTCATCTTTTTCTCTCCTTTTTTTTAATTTATAATTTTAAATTTTTTATGTTGAAATAACGACATAAAAAATAAAATTAACGCAATAATTTAAAATAAAAGTTTATGTTCTTATAACGGTTTGGGAAGGCGGTTTTGTTGGTGTTTTTTTAAACTAATTTTTACCAAAAATGGAGGAGAATTTCAGACACGATTTTTAATAATTTAAAAATAAAAAACCGCGGCTACAAATTTTGCAATCGCGGTTTTTGCTTTTAATTGTGTTTTTATATTACCCATTAATTAAGAACCGACGTATCTCATAGTCGGATTTGTGGTATCGTTAACAATGATAAAACGATATTTTTAATAAGTCTTTTGACGTGCTTTCACGGCAGGATTGTTTCGCCGGTATCGGCGTCCTGATACATTATCCAGTAACCGAAATTATCTTCTTTTAAAACAGGAACAAAACTCGAAAAGCCTTTTAGCTCTTTGGGGGATTCAACAGGGTTATTTGATGGAACGCCGTAACAAATGTATTCCGGGCTGCCGTTTTCAAAAATTACGCCGACTATATAATATTTATTTTTCTCGTATGTAATTTTGCAAAACCTACAATCAGCTATCAATTTTTCTAAATCATATTCGCGCTCGTATGCTTTAAATAACTCGTCGAGCTCACTTTTTATGGACTGGTAATATTTTTTTACATTGTCGCTTGCCGGATTTTGTTCTGAAATTTTTTCTTCTTTAAGTTCATTTGGTATTTGTTTTTCATCAAAATAATTAAACTCCGCTATTTCTAAATTGTCGCCTAAGGTGGAATCTTCCTTTAAAAGGGGGTCGGTTATGTAATCTTTCTGTAAAGCTTTTTCATATTCATCTTTCGGCGCTGCGGCAGTATTTTCAAAATTTGTGAGATTTTCGCCTAAAAAATCGAAGTTTTCAGTTAAATCTTTTTTTAGAATATCTTTTAAAAATTCACTTTTTTCTTGTATAGGTTCTTCTTCGGTTTTTTGGGCGGAAGGTTCGGTTATTTCTTCTAATATTTCTTGGGCATCGGCGGTGTAGGCGGCATCTGCGGTTACAAAAGTTTCCGTCTTTAAAAAGTCCGGCTTTTTTTCGGTTTCCGATTTTAATTTATTTTTTATAGTGTCCAAATGGCTGTAAAGTAAAAATTGTTGGCATTCACTGTGCAGGGAAATTGTAAAATCTCTTTTAAATATTATAAAAACAAGCTCGTCAATTTTGGTGTCAATCGGCAGAGTGATTCTGAAACTTAAATCCGCGACCTCTTTAAAAATTATAGGCATATTTAGGCTTATAACCGCCAACGTATATCGGTTTTTCAGGTCTAAATCGAAAAGACTGCAATCGACAAAAAAGTGAGAATTTTTAGAAAGTTTAACAACCGACATTTTGGAATTTTTATTTTCTAAATTTTTTAAGATATGAGTTCTTTTAATTAATTGTTCCATATTAGATTCCTATTATAATTGACTTCATTCAATTATATGCGGGACAAACCTTTTTTAACACGCAAAAGCGGTTAAATAAGGGGCTTAAATTTCGGGTGAGGGATAGGGAAGATAAGAGAGCATAACCAAACTTTAGTATAATGGAGGGTTAATCCAAATACAAGAATAAGAGGTTATGCTCTGTAAACAAAATTATTTAAATAAAAATTTTATGGTGTCACCTATTCAATTAATCTTCAATTACATATACGTAGTAAAATCCGAAATTTATAAATAGTTCTTCGTATCCTTGTAAACAATATACGGGGATATAATTTAAGCCATAAAATGCGTCACTATCAACACCGTCTAAGTCAGTCATATAAAAATGCATTTCATAAAAGTTGCAACCTTCAAAAGCGTATTCGCCGATTGTTATAACGCTTTCGGGGATAACTAAAGTGCCGCTAAATCCTAAACAATAATAAAACGCACCGTTGCCGATAGTTCTGATGCTGTTCGGTATTATTAAATCGCCCATTAAATACATGGCATAAGAAAATCCGTTTTCTTTGATAGCCGTAACGCAATACACATGCCCGTCCGGGCCTGTTACGAATTCGGGAATAATCAATTCGCCGTATAAACTCCAAACGTCTAACGCCTTTATTGATACTTCAAAATTCGGTAATATTGTGAACTCAAACAGTCCGTCTTCGCTTTGGAACGTATCGCCAACAAGTAATGACGTTGCCTTCCATACCGCATATAAAGTCGCATGAGCATTGGCAGCGTAGATTCCTCCGGCCTGATATGCTGCAAAAGTCGCCGTGCTACTTCCCGACCAGCCTAAAAATAAATAGCCGTCTCTGACAAGTATTTCGCTTCTCAGCCTTAGCGGCTCGTCATATTGCTTTGTTTGTTTTTCCGGAGCATTGCTGCCTCCGTTTGCGTCGTATGTTATATTATATGAGGCAATAATAGTCCAAAAGTTACAATACTCAAAAGCGCTTAACCCTATTGAAATAACACTTTCGGGAATAACCAAAACGCCGTCTAACCCATAGCAGTTATAAAACGCGGAATCGCCGATATTTCTGATGCCGTTTGGTATTACTAAATCGCCAGTTAAGCCCATAGCGTTTAAAAATCCGTATTCTCTTATGGCCGTAACGGTATATATGTTGCCGTCCGGACCTGCTACGTATTCGGGAATAACAAGTTCGCCGCACAAACTCCAAATGTCTACCGCTCCTATCGCAACCTCAAAATTCGGTAATACCGTGAAATCAAATAGTTCGTCTTCGCTTCTAAATCCATCTCCAACAGGTAATAAGGTCGCGCTCCATACCGGATACAAATATGTATTGGCGTTTAAGTTAAAGCTTCCTCCCGATTGGTATACGGTATTAGCCGTTGTGCCGCTTGTTGACCAGCCTAAGAATGCATAACCCTCTCTTTCGGGGATTAACTTACTCAGCGTTATCGGCACGTCGTGCAATTTTGTTTGATTCTCAGGCGTGTCATTAACTCCGCTATATCTTATGGTATAATATTTTATCCATACAGCGTACAGGTCTAAATCAGCGTTACGGAACATTGATTCTTCGGGCTGATATTCAGCAACGGTTGCATTTATATCTTCTGACCAGCCTAAGAATATATGTTCTGTTTTTGTAGGTACAAAGTTACTCAATACTAATACCGCATCGTGATCCCAGCCATGATTAATCATTCCGGACGGCGTACCTACACCTCCGTTCATGTCGTAAGTTACCCGATAATATTTTTGCCAAACTGCGTACAGAACTGTATCGGCATTAATCGAGAAATTATCCATCACTTGATATTCGGGAACGGTTGCATATTTGTCCGTTGACCAGCCTAATATTCTATACCCGGGCCTATAAGCTACCGCCAAAATACTAAATGAATAACCGTGCGTCTTTATTCCGGGATTCAAGAAATTGTTAGGATCTGTCTCGTCGCCTCCGTTTAAATCGTATGTTATATTATATGTTTTAATTTTCCACTTTGCGTAGAGCGTTGTATCGGCATTCGTATAGAAATTTTCGCCGGGTTGATATTGAACTGAACCTGAACTGCTTGTCGCCCAACCAACGAAATCATATCCCTCTCTTGTGGGTATAATATTACTTAATTTTAATGTTTCATTGTACGTTTTTGTTTGAACTCCGGGCGTGCCGGTTCCTCCGTTCGCGTCATAAGAAACGGTATAAGTCTGCGGCGATTGACTTATAACAAGGACTCCTCTTGCAATGTCCCCTCTTTCGCTCTGCGCTATAATTCCTATGTTCCCTGTTCTTACATTACTTCCATTGTTAGTTTCCGTTATTGTAAACTTGATCTGGTCGCTGCCCCCATATGCAAATTTAACCCAACTACTTACTACATTTGTGTAGTAAGAATCTTCAACCATACACCACCAATCATCGGCAAAACTCGTGCTTACGGTAAGGGTTAAAGTTTCTCCCGAACTATATTCCGGATACCAATAATATGTGCCGCCGCGACCCATGTCTAAAAGACATATTTCTCCCGGCTGATAAACATCGAACGGCCAGGATACGCCTCCTTCCGTTATAGTAATCTTACCGTACCGTTCGTATCCCGTTGTATTTGCCGACGCGTATACTGTTAATGTCTTGTCACCGGCGGCTAATGTTCCGATTTCTGTTCCCGCCGATAATGCCATCATTCCGGATCCGCTTGATTGCCCGCTTGAAAGAGATACTCTTAGCCAAGCGGAATTACTGGTTGCAGTCGCATTTGAGCCAACGCTAAAACTTTTACTTCCGCCGCCTGCCGGCGCATTCCATTGTGAAGATTTTTCCACGGCAAAATAAAGAATTGTGCCGTCATAAACAACAGTTCCTGATTCTGACATCCATTTTTGTCCATTATTCATATCACTTGGCGAAACACCCGATGGAAAATTTCTTACGCTTGCGCCAGCTCCCATAACTTCCGACCATCTTCCATTCGATAATTGCTTCATAAAATGGTAATCACGATACGCCGGGCGTTTGCTTATACTAGAAACAGGTACTAAAACACCCAATCTAAAAGCTATCCTATATTCATTTGGCCCGATTGAACTTGTGGGGCCGCTAATCGATGTTGCTTTGCGTCCTACCGCTTCAAAGTCACTTTTTATTGCTTCCGCCCATTCAGTTGTATTGCCAGAACTTGGATTATGCGCATAGTCACTAATATACCCGGGACTTATAGCCTTAAAATAATGTTCGCTTTCCGGTTCAAAAACCCATCCGTAACAATTGCGAGATTGTGTATCAATATCCTGTGTTACATTTATTTTCGCAGTTGCAACAATAACATTTGAACTGTTTTTTGCTGTTACCGTAATTGTTCCTTTGCGACGCGAAAATATAACATTATTATAGACCTGAACATTAAAATATTTAGGTTGCAATTGACCTACTTCAATCCAAATACTATCGCTGCTGGCTGTTACAGTTAAGTTTGATGGATTTGTCGTAGCAGTAAAAGTATAAGAAGATGGCGTGCCTTTTGAATCAACTGTAGCCGGCACATTGTCAAAGCTATAGGTACTAAGCGTTAATGACTCTCCCGCCGCATATGCCTCTTTTGTTTCTTTTACAGGCAACATTAAAAATCCTAATGCCAGTACTGAGATTAGAAATATAAATATTGCCGCTCTTTTTAAATTTTTCATTTTTACCTCCGTTTTTTTCACTTTGTTTCCGGCATCAAACGTTTACATTAAATATTTTTACCTCCATTTTTTTATTTGTATCGGTTATGCCGGAATCTGATGCTATAATTTTACAAAAATCCTCAAAAAAAGTCAATAAAAAGATGTTATTTTACAATAACTAACTATAAATCCAATTTTTTCATATTTGACAAAAAAAATGAAGGCAAAATTTTAATTTGCCTTCATTCAAGCTAAATTTTTAATCATTCGCTTTGCTCAAACGGTAAGTCCTCGTCTTTTGGCGGTGGAACGTTGCCTGAGCTTTGTTCTAATATTTTGTCCGCTACTTTTGTTTTAACATCTTCTTCCATATCGATAAATTTTGTATATGAGGGTATCCACTTTAATTTTAAGGTATCGGTGGGGCCGTTACGGTTTTTTGCCACAATTATTTCCGCGACGTCTTTTTTAATATCGCCGGTCAAAACCTTTTGCGCGTTAATTTCAACTTTATCGGGGCGGTGTATAAACATTACAATATCGGCGTCTTGTTCGATTGCGCCTGATTCTCTTAAATCGGATAGCTGCGGCACTCCAGAGGATCTCATAGTTACAGCGCGCGACAACTGCGAAAGCGCCAGAACGGGAACATCGAGCTCTCTGGCCAAAATTTTTAGTTTTCTTGAGATTTCGGAAATTTCCTGCTGGCGGTTTTCGGAAGCTTTACCGCCTGCCGACATTAACTGTATATAATCAACCATTACTAAGTCAAGTCCGTGCCGCGCTTTTAGGCGGCGGCATTTACTCAGCATTTGCTCGGGCGTATTTAAAGAGCTGTCGTCTATAAAAATTTGTGCTTTATTGAATTTTTCGTTGGCCTTTAAAAGGCGTTTCCATTGGGTTAAATCAAGTTCGCCCTTTATAGCTTTTTCTAAGCTTACCTTTGCTATTGAACAAAGCATTCTTTGCGCAATTTGAATTTTCGGCATCTCGAGCGAAAATATGGCGCAGGACGCGTTTGCATCGAGGGCGGCGTTTTCTATAAGGTTGACGCCTAAGGAAGTTTTGCCTAAGGACGGCCTTGCCGCTATTAAAATTAAGTCGCCCTTTTGGAGGCCGTTAAACAGTTCGTTGATGCATTTAATTCCGCAGTTTAGACCTTTAAAGGCGTTTTTATCTTTTTGTATGGCTTCAAAACGGTTAATTGCCATTTGAATAGATTCGTCAATTTTTACTAAAGAAGAGGTGTCTATATTTTCGGAAATGTCAAAAACGCTTTTTTCGGCAAAATTAAGCATATCCTCAAAAGTTATATCGGAAAGCGCGGCGTCAATTATGCCGTTGGAGGCTTTAATCATTTTACGCATTAATGAGTCGCGCTTTAATATGTCGACATAATATTTATAGTTAGAGGCGGATGGAACCGACTTTGCAATTTCGGTTATGTAAGAGATTCCGCCGGCTAAGTTTAATTCGCCGCTTTTTTCTAAAAAGTCGGACAACACGACAAAATCGATAGGTAAATTTTTCGAAAAGATTTTAGTCATCGCGTCAAATATAATTTTGTGCGACTCGGTATAAAAGTCGTCAGGCTTAACTTGTCCTAAAATTTCGCCGCAAATATCAAAGTCAAACAAAATACAGCCAAGGACGCTTTGTTCGGCCTCTAAATTATGAGGCATGGATTTAATTTTTTTATTATCTGCCATAACCTATTTCCTTTATTTTAAACTTTTTAATTCGGTTAAAGTTTTATTAAACTCTTCCATTGCAAAGTCAAACGGTTTTTCGGTTTCTAAGTCTACGCCCGCTATTTTTAAAAGTTCTACGGGGGAGTCGGAACCTCCCGAGCATAAAAACTTTTTGTAATTTGTGACCGCGTTGTCGTCCTTTAAAATTTGGTTTGCAATATTTATTGCGCTTATTATTCCGGTCGCGTATTTATAGACATAAAACGAGCGGTAAAAATGCGGAATTCTACACCATTCTATAGCAATGTTTTTATCGCTTACAATATCCTTGCCATAATATTTTTTGTTAAGTTTCAAGTATTCTTTAGACAAGCTTTCCGAATTTACCGGTTTATTTTTTTCTGTTAAGTTGTGGGCAATTTTTTCAAACTCGCTGAACATTGTCTGCCTAAATAGCGTTGTTCTGAACATATCTAAATAGTACGACAGCAAAAACTTTTTTAAATTTTTATCGGCGGTGGTTTTTAAAATATGTTTAATCAGTAAAACTTCGTTTACGGTGCTGGCTACTTCCGCCACAAAAATTGTGTAGTTTGCCTTTGAATAGGGCTGGGCTTTCGCGCTGTAATACGAGTGCATTGAGTGGCCGAGTTCGTGCGCTATTGTAAAAACATCATGAGTGGTTTTTTGATAGTTTAGTAAAACATAGGGGAACACACCGTAACAACTGTTGGAATAAGCGCCGCTTTTTTTATTTTCCGTCTCAAAAACATCAATGTAGTTTTCGGAAAAGGATTTATTTATTCCGTCTATATAGTCTTGTCCGAGGCATAAAAGTCCTTCGGTTACAAGTTTAAACGCGTCCTCGTATTCAAGTTCAACCCTCGCCTCGTCTATTATGGGAACATACATATCGTACATATAAAGCTTTTCCACATTTAAAGTCTTTTTTCGAAAAGCAACGTACTCATGCAAGTGTTTTAAATTTTTGGAAACCGAGTCGATTAAATTATTATAAACAACGGGGGATACGTCTTCAAAAAACAAAGCTTTCTCAAGGCAGCTTTTAAAGTTCCGCACTTTTGCCGAAAAGCAGTCTTTTTTTAAGCTGCCGCTATAGATTGCAGTAATTGTCTGCAGGTAGGCGCGGTAGGTTTTGTAATATTTATTGTAGGCCTGTTTTCTGATGTTCCTTATAGGGTTCTGCAAAAACAAGCTGTAATTTCCGTGTGTTAATTTGACGCTTTTGTCTTCATACTTAATATTAGGGAAATTTAAGTCGCCGTTGTCGAGGATAGAAAATATGGAAGAAAAGCTTGAATGGACTTCACTTACTTTAGCCAGAATTTTTTCCTCGGGGTAGGAGAGTATGTGCTTCTTCTCTCGCAGAATATCTTTAAAAAATTTGTCATGTTCAGAAAATCTCTTTATATAGTCGTTAATTAAATTATCGTCATAGCTTAAAAATTCGGGAATTATAAAGGAATTATTTGAGTTGTATCTTGTCACAAGATTTTCAACCTTTGCCTCTAAGCTCAAATAAAAATTATCCTTAACGTCTTCGTCCGAATGCATCGCGGCATAACAATAGAGCCTTTCAAGTTTTATGGACAAATCCGTATCGACGCTCAAAAGCCGTTCCACAACTTTAAAATCATTTAATTTACCTTTAAACTTTAAGCACGCGTCAACATTACTTTCGACATCTTTAAATAATTTTTCAAATTCATCGCTGCCGTTAACTATCCGGTTTAAATTCCATTTATATTTTTCTGCAATATCTTCTCTTTTCATATAATTATCATCCTAACTAACTCAACTTTAATTGGAAATTAGCGCATTTTTCATTTTTAATATTATGACAATACAAATTTAAAAGCACAGGCGCGGCGCAGACGGACAACAGTTGATGAGCCGACGAAGGGAGTGTAGTCACCTACATGACCGAGTCGGCGAATCAAACGTAGTTCGTATCCGTCGATGTATGTGCTTTTAAATCAATTTTTGTTGGAATGAACGGGGGCAGGTATCCGCCCCCCGCGACTGATAAACTTTTTAGGCGAGCACTTGTTTACGGGTATTATCGGCGCTCTTCCAAGAAGTCCTCCGAGTTCCATAAACTGTCCGACGGTTTTTCCGGGAACGGGAATAATTCTGACGGCGGTGGTTTTGTTGTTGATAACGCCTATTGCCGCTTCGTCGGCGATAATCGCGCTGATTATCTCAGACGGGGTATCTCCCGGAATGGCAATCATGTCAAGTCCCACGCTGCAAACGGCCGTCATAGCTTCCAATTTTTCTATTGATAGGTTTCCCTTTTGTGCCGACGCAATCATGCCTATGTCCTCGGATACCGGTATAAACGCGCCCGATAAACCGCCGACATGCGAACTCGCCATAATGCCTCCTTTCTTAACCGCGTCGTTTAAAAGGGCCAATGCCGCCGTCGTACCGTGCGCTCCTACGGACTCAAGTCCCATTTCCTCTAAAATATGCGCCACGGAATCGCCCATAACGGGCGTCGGAGCGAGTGATAAATCAACTATTCCAAAATTGGCATTCAGCCTTTTTGCGGCCTCCTGCGCCACAAACTGGCCTACCCTTGTAATTTTAAAAGCGGTCCGTTTTATTGTTTCCGAAATTTCCGTCAAATCGGCGTCCTTAACTTTTTCCAAAGCGCACTTAACAACGCCCGGACCCGAGACGCCGACATTTATAATTTTGTCGCCTTCGCCGCTTCCTAAAAAGGCGCCCGCCATAAACGGGTTGTCCTCAACCGAGTTTGCAAAAATTACAAGTTTTGCGGCGCCGATTCCGTCTTGGTCGCTTGTAAGATTTGCCGCTTCTTTTATAATATCGCCGCAGAGTTTTACGGCGTCCATATTTATACCTGCCTTAGTGCCGGCTACGTCAATTGAGGCGCAAACCTTTTTTGTATCTTTTAAAACTTTTGCAACGGTGCCTAAAAATTCTTTTTCATATTCGGCGATGCCCTTTTTTACAATCGCAGTATATCCGCCTATAAAGTCAATACCTAATTCTTCCGCAGCTTTATCTAAAACTTTTGCTATTTCGTAATAGTTTTTACACGATGCGCCTATTAGGGATATGGGTGTTACCGCAACGCGTTTATTGACGATTTTAATTCCTATCTCACTGCTTATCCGGTCGCCGACGGACACTAAATTTTTTGCGCAAGCCGTTATTTTATCGTAAATTTTTTGCCGGCATTTTTTATAGTCGTCGCTTATACAATCAAACAGCGATATACCCATTGTAATTGTACGCACGTCTAAATTCTGGTCGTCTATCATTTTTAACGTTTCTAAAAGCTCATTTTTATATATCATTCAATAACCTCAAATAGTAATCAACTTAGTATAAGGAACAGGCGCGGTGAAGACGGCAAATAAATTATATGAAAGATTAGGCGCGCCGCAGTCGGGTAACAGTTGCGAGGGATGCGAAGGGAATGTATTAAAATACATGACCGAGCATAACGAGCAAACATAACCC
>Ga0082212_10005189_pt1 | contig 17847 bp, 14 predicted proteins | sample TergutNt197P3_FD_71548 | JGI IMG/M metagenome (GOLD analysis project Ga0082212, IMG submission 71548) | Neocapritermes taracua P3 segment gut microbial communities from Petit-Saut dam, French Guiana - Nt197 P3 | ecosystem: Host-associated > Arthropoda: Insects > Digestive system > Gut ... | reverse complement strand
ATAACCGGAGTGCCTTTTGCTATTTTAACCTGATTTTTCGGGTCGTCCCCGGCAACAGCCGCCGTTACCGTGCTTGCACATACGGACATAAGAAATAAAACGCAAAGAATAACCGATAATACTTTTTTCATAAAATCAAAATCCTCCTGAAAATTTATTTTCGCCTGTTCAAAACAAAGGGCAGACACAAGGCCTGCCCCTACTTTTTAATTGTTTTTACGCTCTGTTTTTGCCAACGCGTTTAAATGTAACAACCGCGCCTGCCAATGCTATAGCGAGAACCAAGAGAATAAGTCCGCTGTCGCCTGTCTGAGCCGCTCCGCCGCTGCTCGGAGGAGGGGTAACTACAACCGCGTCGTCTCCGCCGACGTTGCCGCCGTCGTCAGCCGCGGGCGCGTCGTCTTCAACAACCGGAGCCGGTTTGGCTGCTACTAAATTGAGTATTCCCATGAAAGCTTCCGGGGTGCTCCACTGGCTGTCAACCTGGTCGTCTTCGCCGTCAAGGAACGCCTGTGAGGACCTGCCTTCGTCTTCTTCATTGTCTGCTATCTGGAAGTCAACGTAAAGCGTTCTGCCTTCTGCGAGAGGTTTAGCCGCGCCGTTGGTGTACGAAATGGGGAGGCATACTTCCATTATATAACCGCCGTTAAGATTATCTCCTACGAGGGGTTTAATAATAAAATATTTGTCTTCCAGTCCGTTGTCGTCGCCTAACGTAGCGGAGTTGGTGTTGCCGTCTTCGTTCGGGGCGGAAGCGATTCTTAACTGCCAGCTCGGGTCGTCGTCGTCCGCTGAGTTGCCGTCGGGTACTGCCGCGTTCCAGTCAATGAAGAACTCAACGCAGTCGCGTTCATAGCTGTTGCCGTGGTCATGGTTCGGGGTTGTGTCGTTTACTTCAAGATAATAGAATACGCCGGTTTCGTTCCATGCCGCCCAGACTTTTGCTGTTGCTCCGGTGCCGCTGCCGCCGTCCCTGTAGCTTTTTACTTCAAACATTTCTCCGTAACCGTCGTCTCTTACGCCGTCAATAACGATGTCCGCTTTGGGAGCGTCCGGCAGAACGATAGTGGCTACAGCCGATGCCGGGAGTGCGAGACCTAAGAATAATGCTGTGAATAATACAAGCGCTAAAAATTTTTTCATAAAATCCTCCTGAAAATAAAATTTTTTTATGCAATTTCACTTGCTGTATATTATTGTACATATATATTATACCACTTATTTTTAAAATTGCAATAGTTTTTTAAAATTTTATAAAAAAATTATTTTAAATAATATTTTAATTCCCCGTTTTTTTGTATTTCAAAAACAACCGAGCCGTAATCTTCGCTTTTAAATAATATCGGTTTGCCAAGATACGCGTTAAGAGCGTCAGCGTCAAGTTTTTGCGATGTTATGTTTTTGTTTTCATCGAGATAGTTTGAAATCACTCCCGCGTATGTGCCGTATATGTTTGATATGTAATCGTCGTCGCGCCTGTTATGCTTGTGAGAGCCGTAAAAAACTATATCGTAAATTTTATCGTTTATATCCGTATATTTTTCGTAGCCGTCTTTATAGCCGATACCGAGATATAATAATTTTCTGCGTGAATTTTCTGTTTTGCAGTCAAGTTCTATTGCTATGTGACGCATTTTGTTATGGTCGAAATTTTTTACCGTGATTAAAATATCGTCTAATCTCAAAGAATTTGTGTATTTGATAAGCTCAAAATCGGCTGACACAGACAAAAAATACAGCATATTCAAAACTTCTATATCGTAATCGTCCAAAGGTTCGGGGATATAGACTTTTTTAATCTCAGAATAAACCATATATTTTTTAAGCATTTGAACGTGCCTTTTTCTGTAATCGCTCAATATTACAGAATTGATATGTATTGCCCCGTTTTCTAAAATTATATCGTAAACCGGTTTTATATGCGACTGAGTTCCGTGTGTTATGTCGATTATATCGACCGAATCGTAATCTTTTTGAAACAATATTATATTCTGGTTCTTGTCGTCTGAATAATACGCGAATCTAACGCTGTCTTTGAATATTATTCTGGGATAAATCAAACTTCCGGACATAAATAAAAAAGCCAGAATTGTCAAAGAATATACAATAGATTTTAATAATTTCTTTGCTGATATTTTAGGAATCAAGAAACATAAAATAATCAAAACAAGAAGAATTACAGCGAAAACATAAAATCCCGTGCCGTTTGTGCTTTCGACTGAGATATAAGCGTATTTGAACCTGCCGAGATAATTTGTAACGCCTAATAATAGTTTTGTGATAAAATAAGCCGGAAAACTGAAAACACCCAATATAACCGGAATAAACGAAAAGAGCATGATACACAGAGCCAAAAATAATACAGCCGTGACAAGCGGCGCAGTCAAAAGATTTGTTACCGGTGAAATCAAACTTAAGGTTTTGAAATTATACGAAATAAACGGTAACGTGAAAACAACCGCCGATATTGTCACGATAAAAGACGATATGATTATTTTTGAAATATATATCAAAAACCTGTAGGGCAGGGGCTTTGCTCCTGCCGGATTTTTAAATTTTTTAGCTTTGCCTAACTTTGACAAAATTTTGTTGTTTAAATTAGTCGTGGTTATAATTCCGAGAGTCGCCGTAAACGATAGCTGAAAACCTAAGTTTAATATATTATACGGATTTAAAAGCGTTATGACAGTTCCCGCAATAAGCAAAGAAGTCATAGAGTCGCTTTTTCGCCCGATAAGAAACGCGGAGTAAAATAAAATCAGCATAATCCCCGAACGCGTCACAGACATTGAAAATCCCGTGAACGCCATAAAAAATAAACAGCATAAAATTATAACCAAACAGGTTATTTTTTTATGTACTTTCAAAAGATTCAGAAACGCGAACATAATCCCGCACAATATCGACAAGTGCAACCCCGAAACCGCGAGAACATGCGATATTCCCGACTTTTTGAAGTCTGTTTTAACAGCGGGGCTTATATTGCTTTTATCTCCCGTGAATATACCGTAAACGACGGCGGCTTCCTGTGTTGTTTTATCGTGATAGTCATATTTTATATTTTTGAATAAAGTTTTTCGGGTATAAGTCCGCATAGTCTGCAAATAATACGTAAGGCTATGAGATTTTGCCGGGCTGATTTTTAACGGGAGCGAATCTTCGTTATCATCGTCGTCAATTAAAACGTCCGCGGAATCCGCGGCGATATAATATCCGTGGGATTTATAGCTATTATCCGGTTCTTTGAAAGTAACATAAATTTCAAGAATATCGCCTGTATTTTCTTCATCGGCTCCATATTCGCCGAACGCTATTACAGATAAATTAAACTTTTTCGTTTTTTCCCCGTTTATTTCATATACTTTCAAGTCAAACGTCGAATAAAAAGTCGAACTCGACGCGTTTGTTATTTCGGCTTTTATATAAACCGGGGTATCTTTATATTTTTCAAGTAAATTCAAAACAGGTTTTTCGGATATATTGAAGTGAAGAATACAAAAAAATACCGCGATAACCAACGGTATAAATACCAGCGTTAATAATTCGCAGATATTTTTAAGTTTATTTTTGTTTGCTTTCACGAAAATAAACCGTAACGCAATAAGAGCAACGGTTAACGCAATGGAAATAACCGCCGCCGCAGTTATAAATTTATATTCAAAAGCGCAGAGAAAAAACACGGACAGCATAAATACGCTCAAAACAACTGCAAAGCGGCGTTCCGAAAATATCATTTTTCCATTTCCTCAGAAAAATCAATTTCCCCGTGATTTTTTTCATATTGTTCAATATGCAGTTTGCAGATATGTTCCAGTAAATTGCTTAAACTCCGAGTTTCCCGTTTTGCGATAAATTTCATTTTATATAGATATTCGTCTTTCATATAAAATCCGCAAGGCGTTTTATTTGTCGGCATAAATATCACCTCTGTTATATAACGGTTTTATCACCTTTATATAAAATAATAAATGATATTACTTAATTATTATATAAATACAGTATCAATACAGTACAAATATAAATGCAAAACGCACTCATTAAAAAAAGCCCCCTTTCTCAAAGGGGGCAAAGGAAAATAAGTTTTTTACGTCAACTTATTTACCCCGAACAACTCTAAAATCTTATCTTTTAAAACTTCCATAGCGTCGATATATTTTATCTTTTCAGAATTTTTAAAATATAACGTCGATAATTCCGTACACCCCAAAATAACCGGCTTTTGATAATTCTGTGCAATTTCTTCGAGATTGCGCGTATCAGGATTTTTCCCGGCTTTGACTTCATAAATTACTTTCATCATTTCTTTTATTTCTTCGTCAGTTGAATTAACAATTCCGATATTTTTTTTGCTCAGATATTTTTGATAAACCCCGGTTTTAACAGTACCCTCGGTCGCCATAAGATAAACTTGATTAATCCCCAAGTTTTCCAATCTTTCAGCGGTCAAATCAATCATGTTAAGTATTCTGGCTTTACAGCAACTTTGCAATTCGTCAAAAAAATAATGCGACGTGTTACACGGTATCGCGATTAAATCACAGCCGCAGTTTTCAAGAGTTTTAAGAGCGTCTGAAAGATAGGGCAGGGGAGATTTCCCTCCGTGCAGTATTGCGGCAGTTCTGTCAGGAATATAAGACGCGTTTAAAATAACCATGTCGATATAATCCTGGTCTTTTTGAGCGTATGAACTTTTTATTATATCAGTATAGAGCTGAGACGTTGCAAGAGGACCCATACCTCCGAGTATGCCTAATCTTTTATACATTGTTTACCCTCTTTTATTTTTAAAATTAAAATAAACACTCCAGTAATTCGTCATGTTTTATATTACCCAGATAAAGCCGTAAATCTATTTCCGCAAGAATTTCAGCCAATACGCCGAAGTCGTGAGGCTGATTTTTGATTTTAGCTTCTAACTCATCAACGGGAAGAATACCCAGAAAATCCCCGAATATTTTACACGAATCAATAATCCCGTGTTCGACATTTAAGAATATCTCGATTTTGCCCGCTTGAAATCTTTTCGCGTTGTGAAAAGAAAAACGCGGCGTTTTACCGTTGAGCCATTCGGGATTTGCGTATTTTTCGTTTCTGATAATATTTATTTGTTCTGTGTCATGTTCTGTAAAATCATAAATATTTATTTTTGTATCAAACAAACAAAATTTTAATTGCTCAAAAAATTCTTCCGTTGATATTTTCGGGTTAAAATATTCGCATAAATTAACAACCCTTGCGCGGACTGATTTTATAGATTTGGAACTGATTTTTTCAGGGTCTGTTTTCAAAACTTCTGTCAGCAAATCCAAATCCGTATCGTATAACAAAGACCCGTGAGTGCATAACCTGTTTTTTATTGCGTACTGTGCCAACCCGGAAATTTTTTTGCCGTTTACGGTTATATCGTTTCTGCCCTCGGATACGGCGGGGATAACCATTTTTCTGAGGGCTTTCGCCATAGGTTCTACTAACTGTTCGCGCTCGATTTCTTTAGGGTCGTCTGATTTATCAAACGGGGTTATAAGGCTGTGCATGATATTTCCGGAATCCGAAAAAACCGCTCCTCCCCCGCTTGACCGTCTTATTATTTTAATCCCAAGATTATTCGCGGTCTTTAAGTCTATTTCAGCGGCGGCGATTTGACTGCGCCCGATTACAACGCATTTTTCCGTGCGCCAGAACATAAAAACAGGCTCTTTTGTATTTTTTGCCGGAGAACATCGCGTAACGTATTCTTCAGCCGCGAGATTAAACATAGCGTCAGTCGATTTAAGTTCTATATAAATCACAATTCCAACCCTTTTTAATTATAATAAATATATTTTAACACATATTTTATCTTATTTCAAGAACAATTCCGGTTATTTGGCATATTATGATTATTATATAACAAAATTAAATAAAATTTAATAAAAAAGGGGATTTTTTATGTATTCCAAAAATCAATTACACAAATTATCGTATGAACAGCTTTATTTACTTACAGGAATGCGTTTTGTATGGTCGCAGCATGTCTACTGGACGCGTATGCTGCTTATCAGTATCGCGGAAAGATTAAAAGACCAAACCGACGTAACCGACCGCCTTTTACAAAATCCGAAAGACATCGCAAGAATTTACGCGGATTATTATCCGGAAGAAGCCGCAAAAAAAATAGAACAGCTCTTAACTGAGCATTTGAAAATCGGCGCGGAGCTAATCACGGCTTTGCGTGATAAAAAATCGGAAGAAGCAGATAAACTGACCCGTCAATGGTATGTAAACGCCGATGAAATGGCGGACGCTTTCAGCAGTATCAACCCATATTATGACCGTGAAGAAGTGCGAAAAATGCTGTACAGGCATCTTGAGCTGACCACAAACGAAGTCGCAATGCGCCTTGCGGAAAATTACAAAGCGGATATAGAGGCATTTGATAAAGTCGAACATGAAGCCATGGCAATGGCGGACTATTTTTCAACGGGTATTATCAGACAATTCCCGGATAAATTTATTTAACGCAAATTCACCACGGCTAATTGTAGGGGCGACCGTCCCCGGTCGCCCGCAAAAACCAATTTCACAAAAAATTAAATATTTCCCGCAAAAAATTTATCGTTGCCCGCAAAAATTAAATCAAAACCAAAATTATTTTATTTGCCGAATGCTCCGGCACGGTCAACGGTTACAAATATCCTGAGCATATCGTCGCTTAAATTCAATTTGCCGTTTTCGTCGCCGTTTAAATAGCCTTTTTGTGTCAGCTTGTGAATTGTCGCCCTTGCCCATTCAGGCATATTCGCGTCAATCCAGCTGTATTTTGTTCTCGAATTATTTGTCCATTTGGTCAAATCGGTTCTTAAAACGGCTATTTCTTTTTTCAGTTCCTCATATTCTTTGCTCACTAAATTCACCTCATTATCATTGTTATTATTGCCGTTATCACTGTCTGAATTTATGATTTTTTTGCCCTCTAAATACGGCATAGGGTCAACATAATATCCGTTGTCCCAAACCGTACTGTTTTCTTTCACGCCGAAATGCAGGTGTATCCCCGTACTCTCGCCAGTCGTCCCCATTATGCCCAGTATATCGCCTTTCTTGACTTTCTGACCCGCTTTCACCCTTACGCTCCCGGCTTTCATGTGAAAATATCTCGTCAGGATTTTACCGGCATGGGCTATTGACGCGCCGTAGCCGATGCTTGAGCCTACGATTGTATCTGTGACCGTTCCGTCGGCGATTGATTTTATATATACGTCCTGAGTTTTTTCTTTCCTGTCTTTATCGACTAAGTCAACGCCGTCGTGCGTCGGGCGCGACGGGATTCTGAACCCGCTTGTCAATAATTCGTTATTAGTCGATATTACATGATTTTTTATTGCGCCGGGATTATCCGTGACGACCGGGTTTGTTAAATCTATAAATCCGGTATTCATATCTACGTTGCCGTTTATGCCGTCAACTTTCCCCGTGCTTGAATACTGCCATACGGCGACCCTGTCGTCTATTGCCGCAGGTTTCCCCGTAGTATAATGCGCCTGCCATAATAAATAAGATATTTGCGTTATATCTATATAATTAGTCCGCCAGTTTGTGTTGGTATACAACATAGGCGTATGCCCCGCTGTTTTTATAACTTCACAGAAAGCGGTTATCATGTCGGTTATTATTTTTTTGCCGAGTTTTATCTGGCTGTTGTCCTCAGCGTCAAAAGCTACGGGATAATCAAGCTTTTTGTTTTTCAGTAAAGTCAGGACAAATTCAGCTTCTTTTTTCGCTTCCGAAACATTCAGGGCGTAACTGTAATGATAAACCCCGACTTTTATTCCGGCGGCTTTCGCGTTATTATAATTTTTCTCGAAATACGGGTCGGTATAATTATCAGAATATCCCGTCCGTATAAAAGCAAACTCGACTTTATCGTTTTTTACTTTTTTCCAGTCGATTTCGCCCTGCCATTTGCTTACGTCAATCCCTCTTATTTGTAACGATGTCATTTTTATTCCCCTCTCCTTTAATTTGACGGACACGGCGCGCCGTGTCCTTACTAATATTTATATTTAAATTATATGATAATGTGACAGAAAATACGCAAAAGAGTAGGGACACGGCGTGCCGTGTCCCTACCTATAATTATATTTTCATGCTACTATTATATCATATTTTTAATAAACATGCTATTACTTTTATAATCATCTTTTAAAAATCGCGAAAATATTTATTTCCCCTGCCCCTTTTTATATTTTAATCAACATAATTTTCCCTGATTTTATCGTAAACTTTCTGCATTTGCTTGTTGAAACTGCTCTCGTTTTTTTCTATGAACGATACGTAATCCGGCGATTTTTTTGTGTTCAGTATATTCTCAACCGCAAACGACAGGGCGTGAAAACTGCCGAAATTCAGCGCGAAATCGTAAACCGCGCCTTTATAGATTATATCAATCATTTCAGTCGATTCAACGTCTCTTGCGACTTTTGAGGTCAATAAAACATCGTAATAAGCCGGAACGGTTAATCTGTAGCTTTCAGCCGCCAGAGCCTCGCTCACCGCGCCGACGCATTCCGGGTCGGCAGTTTGGGGAATCACCATAAAGCCGTTCCATGACAGGCTTAAATATTCTTTCTGGTCCTCGTCATATTTCGGGAACGGGAGTATGCCGAACTCAACTTCGTACGCCCTGTATCTTTTGCCCGCGCTCAAAGGGTCAACGTGAAATAATACCCTGTCGCTGCTCATCGGCACCTGTGATTCGTAAGTCGCGTCTAAATTATTCGCGTCCCAGTCGCCGATATAAGTCTGATTCCCGACAAAAAACAGTTCATATAATATATTCATGAGATTTCCGAATTTTTCGTTGTTTAAATTTTGTACAGGATAACCGAAATCGTTTATCGTCGATACATACATGCCGCTCGCCTGAACCGCGTTTTCCATCATCCAGCCGATATGCGTGACAAACCCGTATTGGTCGTCTTTGTCAAATACCCCGTCGCCGTTTATATCTTTTGACGCGAGTTTCGCAAGTTCTGAAAGTTTAGCCCATGTCCATTTGCCGTCCCTGACAATCTGATAAACGTCGCCTATATCAAGTTCCTGCGCGATTCTTTTGTTAAAATATATCACGTTCGGGTCAAATATTATAAAATCGCTTACGGCAGTCAGAAGAACCCCCTCGACAGACATAGACTGGTTCATATTCTGATTCCACCACGGCTTTTCAAAATCGACTATGGGGATTTTATTCCAATCCTGCACAAGTCCGTTGGCGGCTAAATCAGACACGCCGGAAATACAATGCGTCAAAGCCATCTGATAATCGTCAGACCCCGCTTTCACGGATTTATTTATCGCCGGCTGGATTGATTCTATATAGCCTTTTGTCACCGGGTCTATAACTATATCAAAGCGTTCCTCGACATTTTTTGTTCTTCTGTAAATAGCGTCGTTCATTTTTTCGCCGATTTCTTCGTCGGCAAAATAATAATCGTTATACATGCTCCATGTCGGGTATAAAATCGTAAAATTTTTGCCGCCGTAACTCAATTCCGGAATATCTTCTTTTATCGCGAGACGCGGGTCTTGCTGCGGCTGGTCGTCTGCGTCCGGATTATCTTCGTTTTTGTTGTTATCGTTCTGAATATTATCGCCGTCCGGAGAATTTTTGTCCGGGTTATTCTGTGAATTATTATCTCCGCATGATGTTATATTTGAAAGAAAAAGAAAAATAAAAATGATTAGAAAAGTTATTGAAATTACTTTTTTTGTACTTGTACGCATATTAATCCTCCTGTAAATTTTTTATGTATTGATATATTAACACATGATGCTTATTTAAGCCTCCCTTGCTAAAGGGAGGTGGCACGCGAGATATTGAATGGTGGTGTAAGAGTACGCTCAATCCGCGTGACGGAAGGATTCGTCTCTCCCGTCCAGACAAAATCAAATTCCTAATCCCACCACCGTCTGCGGACGGTTCCCCTCCCTTTAACAAGGGAGGCTATGGAGACTAATTTTAAGGCTCCCTCCCTGAGGGGGCTGTCGGCGCAGCCGACTGGGGGAGTTGTGTATATATGTTTTGTATGTATCAATTAATGTCGATAATGGTTATTTGCGATAGTATATCGAAAATATAGAAGTATAAGTTGCCACGGTATGAAGCAACATAACAACGCCGGGTAAACCAATAGCAAAAACAAAACCTTTTTTACTTGTCGGCTTATTTTTGCCAACATATAGATTACAAACGCAATAACAAAATATACTTCCATATGAAGCGATATATACTAAAAGCGAATTATGTTCAGTTTCAACAATATTATTTATAACGAGAATATTCAATAGTGTAAACAAACCGATAATACAACATAATATAATTGTGACAAACTTATTATATGATTTCACATTTTACCTCCTGCTAACCAATATTTTATATACCACCCATCACATCATAAAATTCTTTCATCTTATTCAGCCGATTCTTAAAAGCGTCGTATAACCCGTCGGAATTTTCGCGAAGTGTTCGCTGCGTATTCGTAAACGGATTATTCTTGACCGCCGAATCTGTCTGCTCTATCCATTTTTGCGGCAGAGACGACGTACCCGTCAACGCTCCCGCAATCCCCGCCGCGACCGCCGTCGCGCAGTCTGTGTCCCTGCCGAAATTTACCCCGGATATTATCGCCTGTTTCAAATCCCCGTTGACTAACTTAAATATACACACGGCTTTTGTGACTATTTCGTTCGCGTAAGCCATACAATAAGCCATGCCTATGCCGTTATATACAGAATCAAACGCTTTGCGTAACTCTCTGAAATCTTTGCATTTCGCCGTTAGTTTTAATCCTGCGTCTATCTCGTCCACGATATTTACCCCCGCCCAAGCCGCGTACCAGTCGTCGCGCCCCTCGACTTTCGCGCGCCTGTCGCAATATTTATATATATCCGCGATAACGCTGTCAACCGTAGCGTTTGGTTTTGTCGCCGAGGCGATTGCCACGGCGGTAACGCACGCCCATTGCAGACCCCTGCTGTTGGAAGCCTGATATAACTGACCCACTTCAAATACGTCGTCAACGGCAGACGCAGGGTCTCCGGCGTTTATCAAGCCTATGGGGTGACAGGAACGCGCGAAACTGACAAGCCCCGAATAATCGCAGTAGTTGCCTATATCGCTTGCCGGAATATTTGTTTTTGCCATAGCGAGAAGCTCACCCTCAAACGGCTCTGAAACATTTCCCGGAGCTTTCGGGTTTATGTCAGTACGCCAAACGGCTCTTACGTCTTCGGCGTTGACCCTATCGCCTTTTCTCATAATCGCTGTAATAATCAGTTTTTGACGTTCAATGCCGTCCTCTGTCGTGCCCGCGTCGCGCATCCAGCCGTTGTCGTAATGCTCGTAGGGCAGAAGTTCTTCGAGAGTGCCGTATTTTTTCTCGATAGAATCATAAGGCCACCCCTCGACTATCGCGCCCATAGACGAGCCTATATGCGAGCCGCATATGCACCCGTAAAATTTTTCGCGTAATGATATGTTATTTTCCGACATAATATAAATCCTCCTGAATATATAAAAATTATATAATAAATTTTACTGCGTCTTTCATGATTTCAAACGTCATCGGGCTTTCAAACTCAACGAGATTGCCGTCGAGGTTTATTATTTTTTTGCCGTCGAATTCTAATTTTACCGACGAACAGTTTACAAACGACACTTCTTTGAGTTTGGCGTGTTTACCGGATTTGACTTTGGGGAACATCGTGAGCATTTTTAATCTCGGCATTCTATCTATTTTGCATAAAGTTATAAATCCGTCGTTTATTACTGCCGGAGGGCATATACGCATATTCCCGCCGTAAAACAAGCCGTTGCATATAGCGACTACTGTAAATTTTCCGGTTTCGGACTCTCCGTCCACAGTCAAAGTCATTTGCATTGGTTTATATGTAAAAACGTTTTTAATCAGCGAGATAAAATACGCGCCTCCGCTCAAAAATTTTTTCAATGGCAGAGCGTCTTTCAAAACCTGAATATCAATGCCCGTTCCGCCGATATTATAAAAATATTTGTTGCCGTTAATACTTATTGCGTCAGTATTTATTGTTTCGCACTTAAGGATTTTTTCTGTAAAGAATATTATTTTTTTCTCAAAATCAGAGAATTTCTTAAATCCGTCCGGATATTTAATCGGCATAGAAAGAATCAAATCGTTGCCGCTTCCCGCCGGGATAACCCCGAAATTTATATTTTTGTTTACTGCCAGCCCGACATATTCCTGCACCGTGCCGTCGCCGCCTATGCAGACAATAGTTTCGGCGACACTAAAATCAATAAGCCCTGAAACCCTTGTAAAATCGCCGGGAGATTTAGTATAAACGAAAGTATATTCTTTGTTATGCTCGTCCATGATTTTTTCAATGATTGGAATAGCGGCTTTAGCCTTGCCCGACCCTGCCGCAGGATTCACGATAAAATAAATCAAAATTTTTTCCTCTGTTATTTTATATTTACTTTTATTTCGACTTCGCTTTTGTTTATTTTAACATATAACAAATTAATAATCAATATAAAAATCGTTAAAAATATACAAAAATAAAAAAAATTTCAAATACCTATTGACAAATAATATTATATGATGTATAATATTATTATAGAAATTATAATAAACAAAATATAAGGTTAAGAAAGGCAGGTCATTTAATTTGATTACTACTGATAAAATTATTTTAAACACAACAAATCTGTGCAAAAATTTCAAATCCGGGACTCAGGAACAGCAGGTGCTCAAAAACTTAAACATAAACGTATACGAGAACGACTTCACGGTTATCATGGGCGCATCGGGCGCGGGAAAATCCACTTTGTTATACGCTTTGTCCGGCATGGATAAAGTAACAAGCGGTTCGGTCGGGTTTTTCGACACGTCGATAGACAGTTTAAGCCCTGACAAACTCGCCGTGTTCAGGAGGCAAAACTGCGGCTTTGTTTTTCAGCAGATGTTTTTACTCGACAACATGAGCATACTCGACAATATCTTAGTCTGTGGGCTTCTGACAAAAAGCGACAAAAAAGCTATCGTGAATTACGCGAAAGAACTTCTCGAAAAAGTCGGGCTGACCGAGACTATCTGGAGAAAATTCCCCTCGCAGTTATCAGGCGGAGAAAACCAGAGAGCGGCAATCGTTAGGGCATTGATAAACAAACCCAGAGTAATATTCGCCGACGAACCCACAGGTTCTTTAAATTCAGCGTCGGGAAAAGCCGTACTCGATGTACTGACCGAAATAAACGAAGGCGGGCAAAGCATTGTCATGGTAACGCACGATTTACATTCGGCAAGACGCGGCAACAGAATTTTATACATACGCGACGGCGTGATATGCGGTGAATGTTTATTAGGCAAATACGTGAGCGGCAACGAAGAACGTCACGAAAAATTGCAGGATTTCCTGTCTGAGATGGGGTGGTAATTGTGAAAAAACTTTGGAAACTGGCTTCGGCTAATATTAAAAAGAACAAGTCTGTATCTATAACTTTAGCGGTAATGTTCGTAGTTGCGGCGTTATTATTAAACGCGGGGCTGCTTGTAGTCTTAAATTACAGCAATTTTTTCGACCGGTTAAAAGAAGAATTAAAAGCCTCGGACGCTTATTTTTTGATTCCGGACGTTATTTATAACGAAGACGTAGAAAGTTATCTTAACAAAAACGAACACATTAATAAAATCCAATATAATGACGCGTTGTTTATAAGCTGCGATATTTTGTCTCAGGGCGAAGAAAAAGGCTTTAACGTTATGTTCAGGAATATGGACGAAAAATATGAAATGTCAGAATGGAAATTCGTCGGCTCTAAAACTTCCGAAATAAAAGACGGTGAAATGCCGGTTTATATTCCCGATGTTTTCAAAGCCGTGAGCGGATATAATTTAAACGATAAAATAAAACTTAAATATAACGACGAAAATGGCGAGGATAAAACGCTTGAATTTACAGTCAAAGGCTATACCGAAGATATATTTTTCAGTTCGACAGATACCGGAGTCATAAGCTTTTATGTCCCGGAAAATACTTATGATAAAATTGCGGAAATATTAGACGAGCCCATATATAAAGTACATTTGATGTTTACGGATTTAGACGAACTCGCAAGTACGGCGAAAATCGAGAACGGTCTTAGGGAACTTCTGGGATTCAGCTCCGCGTCGCTTATGACGGCAGACGTTTCCGAATTTCTGCTTGCCATAGACGTAGAGCTTATCGGGCTTTCCAGAACTATGATGGCTTCTATTATGTCGGTCATGATGGTCGTGTTCGCGTTTATTATCGTTATCGTATGTATGCTTGTCGTTAGGTTCAGAATCGTAAACAGTATCGAGGACGACATGCTGAAAATCGGTTCTCTGAAATCTGCGGGATATACAAGCAGACAGATAATTTTCTCTATATTAATGCAGTTTAGTTTAATTGCGGCTCTGGGCAGTTTTATCGGCATTACGTTGTCCTATCCGTCATTGCCCGCAGTTTCAAGAGTTTTTGAGCAGCAGTCAGGATTAAAATGGGGGCAGGGATTTGATTTTACGGTAAGTTTCGCGTCGTTTGCCGTGATTTTGATTATAGTCGCGGGGGTTTCTGTTTTAGCGGCGCGGAAAGTAAAAAAACTCACCCCGATTCACGCGTTGAGAGGCGAATCAACGTCAAGAAAATTCAAGCACAATTATCTGCCTCTCGAAAAAACCGCTTCAAATCTTTCAATAAGGCTGGCGTTTAAATCAACTTTGCAGAATTTCAGGCAGAGTTTCATGATACTTGTTATCGTTGCGGCTGTGGCGTTTGCCGGGTCTTACGGGATTATCATGTATTATAACACGTCTATAGATACTAAAGCGTTCGCCGAAGTGCCGGGTATGGAAATATGCAACGCCGTAGCGAGTTTAAATCCTCAGGCAGACCACGCGGAAATAATCAAAGAAATCCAAAATATGCCGGAAGTGCGGAAAGTACAGTATTTAGACGAAGTAAAACTAAAAGTTGACGATAACGACGTGTCAAGCTATGTAATGAAGGACTACGACGGAAAAGAGTCTAAGTTGGTTTTTGACGGACATTATCCCGAAAAATCCGGCGAGATTGTGCTGGCGGGGATTCTGGCAAAACGCATAGATAAAAAAGTGGGCGATACTGTCATGGTCGGATTTAACGGCGGCGATAAAGAAGTATTTACCGTATCGGGATTATCGAACGGTTCTCAAATGGGCGGAATGAACACAAGCATACTGACAGAAGATTATATAAGGCTCAACCCTGAATTTAAACACCAGTCTATATATATTTATCTCGAAAAGGGGACTGACGCGGCAGAATTTTGCAAAAAGTTAGAAAATCAATATGACAAAGAACTGTTAAGAAACGCGATGGATTTTGACAAAGGGCTTGCCGAGGGTATGGCTTCTTATCAGTATATTGTCGCAATCATGGGGATAACTATGCTGGTAATAACTTTGGGAGTTATAGCGTTGGTATTATATTTTGTCATCGGTTCGTCTGTAATAAGGCGCAAGCGTGAATTAGGGATTCAGAAAGCCGTCGGGTTTACGACCATGCAGTTGATGAACCAGATTGCGATAGGTTTTGCTGTACCCGTAATTTTAGGCGTTATAACCGGAAGTTTATTAGGCGCGTTTTACACCAATCCGCTGATGTCTGTCGCTATGGGCGGCGCGGGGGTCATGAAAGCAAACTTTATCGTAGATTCTTTGTGGGTGGTACTGTTCGGCGCAGGCACGTTTATATTTTCTTATCTGTTGTCATTAGCCGTCACGTGGAGAATCCGCAAAATCTCAGCGTACGCGTTGGTGACGGAATGATATAAACGGAAATATATCGTATATCTGTAGGGACGACCGTCACCGGTCGTCCGTGGAAATAAAACCAATGTTGGCGATAAATCCACGGACGACCGGGGCGGTCGTCCCTACAATTTTAATATTTATCACATACAAAATACATGACCGCCGATTATCGATATGATTTCTCTTGATTTTATCCATTGGTTTGTTTGGTTTGTCGCGGTCTTTGGATTATAATAATATATCGCACCGCCAACGGGGTCGGCGTTATTCAAAGCGTCCCTTGCTGCTCTGTAAGCGGATTCAGCGACGGGCTGGTCAAACTGACCGTCGGTTATACACGTAAACGCTCCCGGCTGATATATCACGGCTGAAATCGAATTGGGGAAAGACGAATGTTTCACCCGGTTTAACACAACCGCCCCGACCGCAACCTGTCCGGCATACGGCTCGCCTCTTGATTCGGCGGATATGAGCCTTGCAAGAAGATTTATGTCGTTTTCGTTGTTTGCGCTTACCGCGTCAACCTGAAGCCCTAAGGCTTTGAGAGTTTGAGGACCGGCGATACCGTCGGTTATAAGTCCTTTCGCTCTTTGAAATTTCATAACGGCGTCCTGAGTTTTCACACCGAATATCCCGTCAACCCCTCCTGTGTAATACCCCATGTCTTTTAAAACCGTCTGGACTTTTATTACTTCGTCGCTGCTTGAACCCATTTTTGACACAACGTCTAAAGAATCTGAAGATTTTTTTGTATTGTTTAATATCTCGGAAATAAAATTTTCGGATATGTCAGATTCTATCCCCGTGACTGCGTTAAATACGGATTTAAAAGAAAAAAGCACAGCCGCGCATACAAGAGTGCAGTATAATGTCAGCATAAGCATTTTAAACATTGTTTTAATTTTTATTTTCATAAAAAATTATATCCTCCTAAAGTTATTTTTATTATTATTTTATCTATATTTTTGGCATTTATACTGTTTTATGGATATTTTGCATATATTTAGTATAAATCAAATAAAAAAATAAAGCGGGACGGTATGGTATGATAAATTTTACAGGTAAAATAAAAAATAATATAATATTAATCGCGTTTATATGCGTATCGGTTATAATATCCGGTGTTTTATTTATAAACTACGGGGCGGTGAAAGCCGCAAATTCGGAAGTAAAAGCCGATAATAGTTATGTGAAATGGATGGAATTCAACGTAAGATATTCAACTTTGCAGAAAGCCCTGCAATACGATATAGATTCTTATAATACCGAAACCCCGCTTAACTGGATAGAGCTTTTATCATATGCGGCGGCGAAAAACTGGGGCAGTTTAAAAGAAGAAAAAAAAATAAACAAATATATTGACGATTTGGTCAAAGATTTAAGAAACGGGAAAACGATAAAAGAATTAACCGAAAACAATCAGAACATGAAACTATACGGGTATTATTATGAGACGTTTTACGCCGTATTAAACGGATTTGTGGGAGAATATGAGCTTATTGAAACCGACCCGGAAAATCCCGGAAAAGAAATCGTGACAAAAAAATACGGCTTGAAAGTTTTTTCGCCTATAGCTAAAGGGTACGGATATTCGCATTATGACGACTTCGGCAATTCGCGGTCTTACGGTTACAGGAGAAAGCATTTGGGAAATGATTTGTTAGGCAGCGTCGGAACTCCGGTAATAGCGGTCGAGGACGGATATATCGAGGCATTGGGCTGGAATCAATACGGCGGCTGGAGGATAGGCATACGAAGCCACGACAGGAGAAGATACTATTATTACGCGCATTTAAGAAAAAACCACGCGTTTGTTGCCGGATTAAAAGAGGGCGACAATGTTCAGGCAGGAGACGTTATAGGATATTTAGGCATGACGGGATACAGTTCAAAAGAAAACACGAATAACATACAAATCCCGCATTTGCATTTTGGTTTGCAGATAATATTTGACGAGATGCAAAAAGACGGCATAAACCAGATATGGATAGACGTATATAATATAGTTAATTTA
>Ga0082212_10005188_pt1 | contig 17847 bp, 20 predicted proteins | sample TergutNt197P3_FD_71548 | JGI IMG/M metagenome (GOLD analysis project Ga0082212, IMG submission 71548) | Neocapritermes taracua P3 segment gut microbial communities from Petit-Saut dam, French Guiana - Nt197 P3 | ecosystem: Host-associated > Arthropoda: Insects > Digestive system > Gut ... | reverse complement strand
TTGCAAGGGACAAATCTTAGTTCTGCGCCGTTCAAGGTTGCGGGGCAACCTTGAACGGCCCCACAGAACTTGGATTTGTCAAACTGGGATCGCCGTTAAGCAAGCATCTAAAGCGTTACAATGTACTAGAACGAAAAATCAACAATTATGCGTGGACAGCTTCTTTCTTCCCCTTGGAGAAGTCCACAATCTCAATATTCCTTCCAATGGCCTGCTCAAACCGCTTCCTGACTTCATCAGAATGGATTTTCTGCTCTTCCGGCGTTCTCGCAAGACGGGCTAGGGAGCATTGTTCTTTAATCTTTCTCACTTCTCTCATCGTTTCGCTATCGTTCATCGGCTCCCCCTTTCTAAGAATTGCTCTGGCGATACAATCATTATCCCCTTGTATCGGCTGGTAGCACTAATGAGTTTAACACCTTTCCTTGTTGCGTCCTTTACAATATCTGAGAAATTCCAAGACAGAATGACATCCAGGTTGTTCACAAGCGCAAAAGCGATATGAAGCCTGTCGTTGAGTTTCTTCTCGGATAGTACGCCCCTGGTTAGCAACTGTTCGGCAATGTCGATGACCTCATCGGTTTCTCTCAATTCCTGAATTGGAATCAACCCAAGTTTTTCGTATATCCAGTCGCGTTTCGGCTGTGGGCAGACATCCAGCTCATCTTGGAACACGTCTGAGATATATACATCATATTTGCCAGTCTCGAACTCATCCCAAAGTCTGTTGGTTATCTCCATCCAGTCAGGCCTGTCCATGGCGAATAAGTGATTTGGGACTGACACATCAATGTAAACTTTGAGTCTTTGGTCTTGGATCAAGGGCGTACCCTCCTAACGGGTTAGTTCTTCAGAATGTTGCTTGCGCGGCTTGCATTGGCTGAAGAGAATGGCAGCCCCAAATAAGTCAACCAGAATTGTGCTACGGCGTTTTGGCATGAACGTATTATCCATGAAATAAAGGTTTTCCACAAACCTGTGAGCCAATTTCAAAATCCCGGTTTTGAAATGGCAGTGGACGGCGGAATGGCGGCGCGAGCGTACAACGTGGGTTTTTGAAAAATACCTCAAACTAATCCTTGATTGACAACACTTAAATGTACTGGTTACAATGTATGTGGGCAGGTGTCTTTACGGGGGTGAGATATGGCGAGCTTACAGACTACTCTTTCAAGATCCGCTGTGTTGGTGACTATTTTACTTGGCGGTGTGACACAGACTCCGTTAGCATTTGGTCAGAGTAGAACTCCCCCTCCACAGAGGCCGCCCAGACAGGCCCCCCCTCCTGCAAGGCCGCCGGTACCGCCTCGGCAAGGGCCACCGACCAGGCCATCCACAGAGAGGCCGCAACCCCCAAGGTCTGGCCCGCCACAGAGAGGTTCCAGGGCTGAAGGGTCTGATCCGGGTATGTCCGGCACTCAACCGGAACGAAGAGGTATGCCTGAAAGGACGGAACGCGGGGAAAGGTCGGCGCGTGGGGAAAGAGGTGGTGGAGCAGGTGAGCGGTCAGAGCATCCAGACCGCGCTGAGAGCAGGCGACAAGTGCGCCCACCAGAACAACCGGTGCGCCCAAGGGCACTGCCAAGGCTAGTGGTCTATCCGAGATTCAGTAGTTACTGGAGTACAAGATTTCGTAACATACAAAGCGAGATTATTTTTGCCAGCCGGAGAGGGTACATTCCCGTAACAGCTATTCCGGCGGATGTTTATGAACTGACAGATTATTCAGACATCCCGGCCGGATGGCGGGGCTATGGAGTAGTGGTTCCTCCCGGGGAGTCACTGACGATAAATCTGGATCATCCCAACAGAGCTTGGTTTCGTCTGATTATTTGTGATTCATGGGGCCAGGCGGTGCCGGGTGGACTGAGTTCCCTGCTGCCACAATTTGAGCCTAAACTGTCCTATACAAATGTCGGAGATGAAGAGAAAGCAATCTATATACTGGCAGATGACCCCGGGTGGATGTCATCTTACGAGAGACCCTTCGTCCTCAATCTGACCAGGAGCTGGAATCCTGCATTGGTTCCAATAAATCAGGACTTGATAATTGCTGGTATCTGGGGTGTCGAGATGAGTTCAAATGCCAGGTTCAGCCGTCCGATGTTTGTGATGCCTGGGTTTAAGTGACATTCGCAATAATTGATTACTGAGATTGGCATCACAACGAGAGATTGTCGTCCATCAGGGCTTTTTCTGTGGCCTGTTTTCTGAAGGCAAGATATTTTTCTTTTATGCCGGAGTCGGACAGGGCGAGGATGGAGACTGCCAGCAGTGCGGCGTTGATGGCACCAGCCTTGCCGATTGCAAGTGTGCCAACGGGGATTCCGCTCGGCATCTGGACTGTACTCAGGAGGGCATCAAGACCCTCGGTGGCCCAACCCTTCATCGGCACTCCCAGAATCGGCAGGTGGGTCTTGCTGGCGCATACTCCAGCCAGATGAGCTGCTCCACCCGCAGCGGCTATTATGACATTGATACCCCTTGATTCGGCTTCATGACAGAAATCTGCCACTTTATCAGGTGTCCTGTGGGCACTGGCAACGTGGGCCTCAAAAGGGATGCCCAGATCGTGCAGAGTTTGTGCGCAATGCTTCATGGTTTCCCAGTCTGATTTGGAACCCATCAAAATTCCGATTAGGGGCTTAGGCATGAGATATTCCTTTCAGTCATCATTTACAGTTTCTGATAATGCAGATTGTTTTGCAATTGCCACTGGTAGATATTGATTTGATGACATCAGTGTATTTGGCTGTATCATAGGCTCTATGAGCTGTGTAGCACCCTGCCTGTTGGTGGCCAGTCCATTATTGCTGGACCCACATTTCCTGCACACTGTTGTGTTGATAATAGAACACAACGAGGGCGGGGCTATGGGCATCGTATTAAATCGCTCTGTCCCCATTACTGTCTCCCAGATTTGCCTCGAAGGAGGCATGGAATACAGCGGCGATATGGATGCTCAGGCATACTATGGCGGGCCTGTTGAGCCTGGTAGGGGTATCGTGCTGGTTCGCGGGGAATTGCCTGGACCTTCGGACACCGTCCTTGATTTCACTGACTTTGTCAGTTTCCGAAGGGACTTGCTGGAATCCCTTGCAAAAAATCCATTGGCGAAGTATCGGTTATTTCTGGGATATTCGGGATGGGGAGCAGGCCAACTGGAAAGTGAGATTGAACAGCAGGCATGGATCAGGGTTAGCCTGGAACCAGAATTGTTATTTTCAGATGACCCAACAGTGCTTTGGCGAGATTCCATAAAAGTGCTGCTTGGGCAGTAATATCCATAATAGACAATGTCCATCAAATCCCAACACCCAACTGATCTATCAACTGCCCTGAAGTACTTGCGCGGCGATGCTACCCTTGTGCCGTTACTGGATAGGGTTGGCAAGTTTTCGATAGAGCCGGAAGCACCCCCTTCGCCGTTACATTCGCTGGCAGAATCAATTACCAGCCAGCAACTCAACGGTCGGGCGGCGCAGGCAATTTTCAAGCGGCTTTTGTTGCTCTGCGATGGCCGCCTGACTGCTGATGCAATTCTGGATAAGTCTGAAGAGGCTCTGCGCTCAGTCGGACTTTCAAGGGCAAAGGCCGTAGCTATGCGGGATTTAGCTGAAAAGACGAAAGCCAGAATTGTTCCGGGTTGGCCCACGCTCCGCAGGATGGATGACGAAACTATAATCCGGCAACTGACTCAGGTCAGGGGCATTGGGCGTTGGACAGTACAAATGATGCTAATATTCAGCCTTGGCCGTCCTGATGTTTGGCCTGTGGATGACTTTGCAGTCAGAAAGGCATACGGACTGCACTTCGGCATTGCTGAGCCAAAACCAGCCGAAATGAAAATCAGGGCAGAAGCATGGCGGCCATGGCGCTCTGTTGTTGCAAGATATTTGTGGCGGAGCCTGGACATGGTTGTATAGCGGGCCAACTTATTGTAGTTGAACTGCTATACCACCGACCACATTACGCTACGGCCATAGTGTACCCAGCATCCTTGGGTATGCGCCAGTCTCGCGGACGTGTGGCAATTTGCATATCCACGCCACGGCTCGCTCCAGGCCAAGGCCAAAACCGGCGTGAGGGACAGAGCCGTAACGACGTACGTCCAGATACCATCTATAGTCTTTTTCGTCCAGGCCTTCTTTTTCTATTTGGTCTAACAGGTATTGGAGGCTCGATGCGCGTTCGCCACCACCAATGATTTCCCCATAGCCTTCGGGAGCCAAAAGATCAGCACCAAGAGCAAGTTTGGGATCATCAGGGTCTGGTTCCATATAAAATGCCTTGAACGCTTTTGGGAAATGGTGTACCCAGCATGGCCGATCCAATGAATTCATCAGCATGGTCTCATCGTCATTACCGTAATCCTCTCCCCACTGTATGTCGCTGCCCAGGGTTTTGAGGCGATCAATGCTCTCTGTATATGTCATTCTCAGATATTCGTTGTTGAGGGCATTTTCCAGATGGGTCTGATCTCTCTCTAATATTTTTAGTTCTTCCTGTTTTGTTTCTAAAACACGTTGAAGGATAAATTTCATCATCCGCTCGCCTAACTGAATTGCGTCCTCCAGGTGGGCGAAAGCAATTTCCGGCTCCACCATCCAAAACTCTGTCAGGTGTCTGCGTGTCTTGCTTTTCTCGGCCCTGAAGGTGGGTCCAAAGCAGTAGACTTTGCCAAAGGCCGCAAGGGCAGGCTCTAAGTAAAGCTGGCCAGACTGGCTCAGGTAGGCCATACCTTCGTCAAAATAGGGAGTGCCGAATAGGGTGGAAGTCCCTTCGCATGCTGCGGGTGTCAATATTGGGCTGTCAATGAGGGTAAATCCATCTCCATCAAAAAAATCCCTGATAGCCTTGGCTATGGAGTGCCGAATACGGAGAATGGCCCACTGTCTCTTAGACCTCAACCATAGGTGGCGGTGTTCCATCAGGAAGGCTGTTCCGTGCTCCTTCGGGGTGATGGGGTAATCTGTGCTATCGCCCACGGTTGCAAGACTTTTGACTAATAATTCAGGCTGGCCGGTCTTTGGGTGGGCTTGCACAGTGCCATAGATTTCGATGGCACACTCCTGGGTTAAGGTGCCAGCCAGTTGGTAGCTCCCGGCATCAGCATCGGAATTGGTGATGACACATTGCAAAAATCCAGTCCCGTCTCGTAGTTCGACAAAACGTATCTTGCCAGTGCGGGCGTGTCTTACCCAGCCTCTAACCCCTACGGTTTCTCCGATATGTTTTTTCAAATTGCAGACATCAACAAACGAATGAATCACAAAATCTCCTGATCCAGAAAAATATATCTGAATAATGTAGCACTGGTTTGGAGGGAAAAAGTTTTAACTTGTTGCGCTGCCATTGAATCCAGTTGAAATGACATCCTGCATACCCACAATATGTCGTAAAACCCTCTCCAGCTTTTGCCTCACAATATCCTGGAACTGCAACTGATTAATGGCATCGAAAATATTGTTCTGTAATTCCTGTGTAATGCCTTCCATGCGATTCAGGTCGGCATCAAAAGCATTGATGCCGGTCATCGCTACTTCCTGCTTAAAACGCGAAATTCCATTAAAAGCTGTGTCAGTCGAGGCCAGCATAGACTCAACCTGTTCCATGACCTTCACTACTTCTAATTCATTATGGCCAATGACCGTCTCAATATGAGGTATTACCCTGTCACTTTCCTTACTACCGGCCAAAGCAATCAAATCCCTCAATCCTTTGTCCAATTGAAGTTCCAGATCATTTACCTGGACAGCAACTTTTCCGCTGTTACCTCGTTCTATCTGTGTTGTATCAATGAGGGCACCAGGCTCCAGCACTAAAACAACTTTCGCGTTCAGGAGCAGAATGGCCTTGATCCATTTACCGTTCTTACCCTCCAGCAATGGGCTTAGATGTGCATGTTGATCCTCAAAGGCTGTAATGACTGATTCAACTTGATCAACGAGAATACCTATCCGCGAACCCTGCTGTGTATCCAGCAGCAATATTGTATCCCCATCATGGGAATCTTTGCCTGGGAGGCCCATTCTGGTTCTCAAACTGATAATCGGCAATACCGAGCCACGCGAGTCCAGAAGACCCACAACGTCCACTGGCATATGGGGCATATGGTTCAATTCGACATAAGGTGTAATTTCGGCCACGTCAGATAATGGTATAGCGTAGGTACGGCCATCAACAATAAAAGACATGTACTGGCTCTGGGCAATCGCATCCCCCTTTTTTGAGCCTGAATCAAATTTTGCCGTTCCAATCGGGGCACTCATGAGGCTGCCTGAACCGCTAAAGTTATTAATTCGGCAGGGTCGAGAATCAGCACTACGCCACCATCTCCCATAATACTTGCACCGCTGATACCCGGGAGGCTGGCAAGGTAGGGAGCCAATGGCTTGATAACCATTTCCTGTCTTTTTACAAAAGCATCAACTACTAATCCCATTCTCCGACCACCCGCAGATACCACGACTACAGGGATGCTGGTTTCAATTTTCTGGCCCCCGGCTACAATTGGGCTGGCTCCACCGGGAGTCTGAGCTTCAATCACTTCATTCTCAGCACCCTCTGTTTTTGCCGTCATTGCCGTCTCTGAAGGATGGTCACTAAGATTCAGCAATTCACTCAAAAGCGAAATACCCAGTACCTCCCCACGGAGATTGATAGCTTTTCTACGGGTCAGGTAAGATAGCTCTGCCTGGGTCACCAGGAGAGTCTCTTCTACGGAAGTACCTGGCAGGGCAAATACCTGCTCGTTAGACCTCATCAGCAGAGCATCAATAATAGCCAGGGTCAATGGCAACTTGAGAGTAAAAATCGACCCCTTGCCAACAACACTCTGAACCTGGACGCTTCCGTTCAATCGGCGGACGTTTGATCTGACTACGTCCATGCCTACCCCACGTCCTGAAATATCCGTTATCTGGGCGGCTGTGCTGAATCCTGGGGCAAAAATAAGGTTGATGGCCTCATCGTTGGAAAGCTGTTCTGCCCTCTCCTGGTTCAGTATGCCCTTTTCGACCGCCTTTTGTTTGATAATTACCGGGTCAATCCCTTTACCGTCATCTTCGATCTCGACAACCACGCTATCGCCCTCGTGACGTGCGCGTAATACGACCGTCCCCGACTCTGCCTTTCCGGCATTTTTTCTGACTTCAGGGCTTTCAATACCGTGGTCAGCCGAATTGCGAATCAGATGGATCATCGGGTCGCCCAACTCTTCGATGAGGCTCTTGTCAATTTCTGTCTCTTCCCCAACCATTTGTAAATCAATCTTTTTGCCACTGGCTTTAGCAAGGTCTCTCAACATCCGCGGGAATTTATTAAAAACTGTTTTTACTGGCACCATGCGGATACTCAGAACAGATGCCTGTATTTCTTTGGACACTTGATCCAGCGTGACACTTGCCCGGCGAAGTTCTGCAACCAATGAGTTAACGGCCTCGCCATGGCTCTCAGCTTCAAATAGCTCTACAACATGGTTGACCATTGTCTTGCTCATGATAAGCTCGCCCACAATATTCATGAAGCTGTCCAGCTTTGCCTGGCTTACACGAATAGTGTTGTCCGCTGCCTTCGCGACAGGATGTTGGCCAGAAGAATCGCCAGTTGGGGTTGTTGGGGCTGCAGCTGCCGCTACGGATTGAGTAGCAGGAGTACCACCAGCGGGTACAGGTGCAACAGATGCTGCGGCAGAGAGTAATTCCTCTACTTTGCCATCTGTAGAAAAAAGGAAGTATTGTAACGCAGCATTTTTGACACCACCGAACAACCTCTGCGTCATTTCGATTGATTCATGGAGCAAAAAAGCCATGAACAGATCAAATGAATACTGTTCTGTTTGCCACTGCTCCAATTCGGATTCGGGAATAGGCAGTTTTTCTGAAACGACAGATTCGCCAACGAGATCAACCATGGAAAACATGGTGGTGGGATTAAATGGAGTCCCGGCAATTGTCGGGAGCAACCTGGCTTTTATACACATTACCTTGTTGCCAGCTACAATAGCTGTGGTGATTTTTGATTTAATGTCTGACGAGAGATCTGCCAGATCACCAGGAAATTCAACAACCACCGCTTTTGCTGCACTCTTTGTCTCAGGTGCGGCAGGAGCCTGATTGCTTCCACTGCCATCTGAGCGCAATGCCTCAAGGCGTTTAATAATATCATTGGTATCCGGTTTGACTGGCTCGCCTTGTTGTCTTAGCGAAATGCCAACGTCATTGACTAAGACCTTCAGGATATCCACAGTGTCAAATAATGCCTCCATGACATCCGGATCCACAGCCATTCTGCCCTTGCGAAGATCATCCAGAACATTTTCGCCGTGATGGGCAAGCCCCTGGACGCTATCCAGGCCCAAAAAGCCGGAAGCCCCCTTGATGGTATGTACACTTCGGAAAATACTGTTGAGGATATCCAGGTCGCCAGGATTACTCTCCAATGTCAGAAAATTCTGCTCAATCAGCTCAAAGTGTTCCTGAGCCTCGACAAGGAAGTCTTCATAGAAACTCGGATCGTCATGGATAAAGTCGCTCATTAATCAATCCTTTTTCTTACCCTGGAAGGCACTGAGTTGATTGTTTTCCGAGTCCGTCAAAAGCTGTCGTAACAGTAAAAGGAATATTACGCCGGAATTAGTGCGGGCCACCTGGGTGATGTATGCGTTTGCCCCTGATGAGGTCACTCTGGGTGGAGGCTCCAGTAATTTTTTGTCGATATTTTTCACCTCTGTAACTGCATCTACTATCAGACCCGTAAAAACATCCCCAATGGGAGTAACAATGATCCGAGAAAGGTCTGTTGGAGCCTGACTTTCCAGGCCAAATCGTGCTCTTAGATCAATTACCGGAATAATTTCACCCCTTAGATTCAATACCCCCTGTATGAAAGAAGGAGCCCTTGGAACGGGTGTAATCATCCCGACCATAATAATTTCTCGCACTTCTTGTAATTCCAGTCCGAATATTTCCTCGCCAAGTTGAAATGCGATAATTGATATTTCTTCAGACAAAGATGTCATTTCAGAGGCATCAAGACTTTTGGCACCCAGCTCCTGACCCATGGTTGCGAGTTTTTGTTGATCCTCATGGCTCAGAATTTCAACAACACGTAATATGCTGACCATCCGATCTGTCCGCATCACAACGCCTTCCAGCCTGTTACTTTCAGTTTCTTTAAGCGTTTGCGGTGCAGGAAGTATGTCTTTATCACGTACGCGGATAATTTCCTGAATGCCATTGACAACTATTCCGAGCCTGGCACTACCAATAGTCAGCAGAATCACCATATCATCAGCAGTATGGTGGTGCCCCGCCTGATCCGCTGGTTCCACGTCAAACATTTGGAACAGGTCGAGTAGCGGGAGTACTTTATCGCGTATGCAGATAACTCCCATTACATAATCAGGAGCGTCCGGGACTTTTGTGATGGCCGGTAGTTCGACAATTTCTTCGACAAATTCCAGGTTAAGGCCAAAATTTTCATGCCCGAGGCCGAAGGTGATAAATGTCAGTACGTCTGTTTCTTCTTCCTCATCGTCAGTACCATGGTCAGACCAACCAAGGGATGTTGTGGCTGCAGCACTTTGATTAATGGCTTCTTTCTGTCCAAATTCCTGGCTGTCAAGAATCTTATCAAGGTTAATGAGAGTGATGAGCCGACTGCCCGCTTGTACCATTCCCGCAAGGTAGTCGCTACGCACTCCGGCAACGAGGGGCGGTGTTTCGCGCAGCGAAAAATCATCTAGTTTGACCACCTCGGAGACTGCATCTACTTGCAATCCGGTAGCTTGACCGGATAGATCAATGACGATGACACGGGTTTTGGGTGTTGGCTTTGTGGGTGTCAGATGAAATCTGAGGCGACTGTCTATGACAGGGATAATCTGGCCTCGGAGGTTCAGTACCCCAATCACAAAACTAGGAGAGCCTGGCACCGGAGTAATATTGAACCGCTGGGTTATCTCCTGGACTTTAGCGATGTCAAGCCCAAACTCAACACCATCAAGCGTAAACGTCACTAGCTGGCCAGAGGGAACTATATCCCTGGCAGTTCGTTCCTCTGTTGCAGTGGAAGCCATAGCTTAGCCCTTCTTTTTGGTACGGAGAAATTCATCAACTACAGAATCAGCATGAGTTTTACTTTCATCGGGCATGGTGCCGGTACTAGCTATTGAGTTACTGATTGACATCTTTGCCGCAGGCTGTGTCTGAAAACCTGTCCCAAGCAACTCAAGGATATAATCATGAATTTGACGCAGGTGGTGAATGATGCGCTCCAGCTTCTGGCGGGAAATATCCTGAAACTGCATTAAATCCATCGCATCATAAACCTTGTTCTGGATTTCTGTGGATGCAGTCATAATCTGGTGGATTGAAGATTGGATGGTCGGGTTTTGAATACTCTCATTGCCCATCATTTCAGTTACCAGAATCCTCTGCTGATCCAGCAACTGACTAATCTGATCCAACTTGTCCATTACTTTATTGGTCTCTCTCTCCGTCACGGCTGTGACAGCCCCAAGCTCACCAATTACCCTGACCGGTGGGTCGGCGACATTTGCTTTTGCTGGAGTGGGAGCCTCTACAGGCGGGGGCGGGGTTGGAGCTGGTGCCACAACCTCAGCCGGCTTTGGAGCCTGATGGGAGCCTTTATGCTTTTTGGAACCGGAACCCTTTCCAGGGCCACCGCCCATCAAGGCATCGATTTCTGATTGATCCATGGATTCTCCTCGGTGACGTTAACCGAGCAAGGACTCGATTTTTTCCTTGAGGGTTTCGGGTGTAAAGGGCTTGACTACGTAGTTGTTTACGCCAGCCTGGAGCGCGGAGACGATGTCTTCCTTGGCAGCATTAGTCGTTACCATCAGGATTGGGATACTGCCATCCGAGCCTCTTACGGCGCCTACAAATTCCAGTCCATCCATTTCCGGCATGTTCCAGTCTGTAATAATCATCTCCACACCGCCCTGGGCGAGCTTTTCCAGCCCTGCCTTCCCATGCTCAGCTTCAACTACATTTGTGTAGCCAATACGGGAGAGGGTGTTGATGATGATGCGCCGCATTGTTGATGAATCGTCGACAACAAGGATCTTCAAAGCGGACTCCTTTGGTGATGTGGATCAGGATGATTTTACCTGATCGGAAGAATTGATTAACGTAATAAGAGCTTTAAGGTCATCTGGATAAACGTTGAGGAATTTGATTCCCAGTTCATAGCCACCACTGTCCATGATTTCGATACGTACTACCTCGCCAATAGCAGAAAGGGGTTTGTTTGCTGTTACATGTATAGGTTCAAAACGGTTCAGATACTTGCCAATTCCGGGTACCCGAATCTCCAGTTTCAAGAGTGAACCAAGCTGGTACTGCTTGGAAGAGGCCAGAAGCAATCCCCCCCCTGAAACATTTTTGTATTTTGACTTGAAAACCTCTGCTTCTGCCTCAAAAGTGAGTTCCTGGAAAACAACCTCGGCATCTATGGGCATTCTGCGGAACGAACGAAGTTCTTGGGTCATAAAGATCAATTCCTAAAGCTACTAGTACATTTATTACAAAAATGAACCAATTTGTAAAGAGTTTATCTTTCCGTCACCAAGTTAAGCGTAAATGTGTTGAGAAATAATGTTTTGAGCGTTAATTTACCATTCATTGAACCAGGTTTTGGTTTTTCTCCCCTTTGCCTGTCTTGAATTAGTGCCCTTGGTTGGCCTAGCCTGATAGACATGGAAAATAAACTGCTTCACACTCGGTGGCTCATTGATTTGCCGATTGACCAGGAAGACGCTGCTACTGAATGGCTTTTCGGGCAGGGCGCATCCGCGATATTTCGGGATGCTGGCCATTCTGGGGTGGTTTTTGTCTATTTTCCGCCAGGACTTACACCTCCGGACAAAGGGGAACTGGAATCTTTCAAGGGAACCAAGGTCATTGTAGCAGAAAACTTTGCAGACGAGGACTGGCTGGAGAAGAGCCGTGAGGGATTTGCTGCATTTGAAGTGGGATGCAGATTCTTCGTCCGCCCGGAATGGAGTACGGAGGAACCTCTGAATGATAGAATCCCAATAACGGTAAATCCAGGTATGGCATTTGGAACCGGGGGCCACGAGACAACCCGCCTCTGCATGAATCTCATGGAATGTCTGGCACTAGAGGGTCATGACAACAAGCTGGGTGGGCCTGTGTTGGATATAGGTGCTGGAACAGGAATTTTGGCTTTAACGGCCCATCTTTTAGGGGCAGAGGACGTTGTCGCACTAGACATAGATCCAGACTGTGGGCCAGCCATGGAGGAACTGATTCTAATCAACTCTCTGATAACCAGACACGATAAACCTTTTTTTCCTGTCATAAGTACGCTTGAAGACCCCAGGCTCAACAGGACTTTCAACCTGGTGATAGCCAATATCCTGCTGGAAACCATTGTCGAATTAATGCCGCTCATGATTCAGAGGCTCTCACCCAAGGGGTATCTGATAGCCAGTGGCATCCTTGTTGAAAGGCAGGATGAGGCTCTTATCAGCTTTGCGTCTGCCGGGCTTGCCCCGATAAAGGTGGCCGTTGAAGGGGAGTGGATGGCGGTACTGTTGTTACGTTCGTGAATTGTACCAAGTTGCGACCAAAGGATCGCATCTTGGTATCAGGGTATCAATGCCTCCGTGTCGCAAGCAGATGTCCTATTGCCACGGCAGCAGCATCTGCGGCATCTGATGGTAATGGCTCAGTCAGATTCAGGAGCGTCATCACCATCTTGCCCACCTGTTCCTTTGCTGCCCAACCATATCCGCTGACAGCCTTTTTAACCTGCATAGGGTTGTAGTCACCCACAGGCAGACCATGGAGGGCGGCAGTCAACAGTATGCCCCCTCTTATTTGGCCCAGTTTCAGCGCAGTGGCAGCGTTTTTTTCCACGTATGGGCTTTCCACCGCAACAAACTGGGGCTTGTAATTTGCAATCGCCTCAGTCAGTCGTTGATGAATAATCAAAATTCTCTGAAAAAAATCCTGCCCTCTCTGGTTTCGGATGACACCGGCATCAAGCAATTTCATTCTTGAACCCACCCGAGACACCACCGCCCACCCACAGGCCAATGAGCCTGGGTCAACTCCGAGACAGACAGAAGTCGAAGAAGACATTTTCCAGATGTCTCAATTAATTCTGGTTACACAAACTACCGAGCGGATGGCCTTGCACCCAGTAAGCCATTCAAAAATTGCTGACATTCCTGATTTGACGGGTCAAGGACTATCAATCGCCTGATATATGAGATAATCTCGAACCGCGATCTGGTGTTGTCACTTTTAACCTGAGCAAATTTTTCAGCCACATATCTCTGTTGAGAACCAAGCTCCTGAATATCCAAACGCTCCTTCATGAGAAAACCGTTCCAGTCGTTTAAGGAATTGTTACAGGTTTCCTCTTCTGCTTTGAGCGTGGACAATATGTTCTCAATGTCGACAATAGACTGCTCACTATTTGTGATTGCTCGGTTGTGTTCAGAGAGAAAAGATTCAAGGTATGCCACTTCCTCGATTTGATCACTTCGGAGTCCAGGCTGCTCCTTTAGCCAGCGGAGGCGTTCTTCCCGGGCCTTAATCAACTCTTTCCATTCACTGATTTTCGTATTGTGCTGGTTCCGCAGGTTTTGGAGGGTTTCGTTTGCAAAAGAATAGTTAGCCTGAGCAGTGGAGGCTGCCTGGTTCAGCAGGGATACTGCCCCTGGCCAATCGCCATCCAGCACGGCCCCTCTTGCTGCGATGCTCAAGACAGCAACTTTTGTGTGGGAATCATTGTAGTTTGACGGGGAGACTACCACGTCAGGTCGGCTTAACAATGCCTCGGCTTCTTGTCTAACCTTCTTTCCATTTCCGGCTTCCAACTCATTTTCCCAGGCTTGCCGGGCATTGTTCCAATGTGTGGGCAACCCCTGAGCCAATACAGGAAGGTTACACAAAACCACGGCTACCACAGTAGCAATTATGTAAAACCGACTGTGCATTCTGAACTACCTCCATGCAAAACGAAGGGGTGGTGGCAAGTTCGTATATATGGCTAGGACTTCCCCAACAGCAGGTCAAGCTGCTCCCTGACCATTGTATTCTGAGGATCCAAAAACATTAGCCGATTGAGGAATTTAATTTTATCTTCCCTGCCCGCTAAGTTGGAAATATTTTCCTCTGTGCCTATCACTGATTCAACATATTTGGTTTTGTCGCCACTAAATCTGGTTTCGATCATCTCCGCTTCAGTCCTGATGTCTTCTTCCAGGGCAGCAACCACCGGGGCGAATTTTGTTATGTCTGCCTTTGTTCTGGAAATAATTTGACCAAGCTGCTCAACAATTGCAGGTGCCCTTTCGAGATTTGCCTGCCAGATGGGTACATTCTCTTTCAAAAAGGGTTCGCCCTCCTTAATCCTCGCCAGGACCTGCTTATCCTGCTTGGTTTGCTTTTTGCCCTTGGCTTCGATATCTGCTTTTTGCTTGGTGATAGTTTCCAGGCTTTCCAAGGCTTTTTTAGACTCCTCGAGAGCAATGTTCCAATTGTCAATGATCGGGCCAAACACATCATCGACCTCGGAGGCATTCAATTTGGCAATTTCTTCGGCCTCTCTGAAATTGATAATCGCTTTTTCCAGGTGGCCGTACATGACACAGGCACGTCCCAGATATACATGAAGGGACTGGAGTGCCTCAAAGTCGCTGAAACTGGCCATCCCAATGTTAAGATTCTCGTCATCCTTATTGAATGCCGGTGTTGCAGAAGGTATGACAGTTTCGATTCTGTCAATAACCTCTTTGTACTGCTGGGATGCAAACAGCCTGTCCAGCTCAGGTTGTAACGTCTGAAATCGTTCAGAGATGGACTGAGCAACAAGCCCAGTGCCTGCCAGAAAAACAATTGCTGCCACGTTAAAGATTTTCATAACAACTCCTCAATTAGAATTAGTAGTTTAACTTAAATTTCATTGTGTAGCCATGAATATTGTTTTTTATGAAATATTGTTTCTTATGAACTAAGATTGATATTTGGGCTACGCTCAATTACCAGAAGAATCAAGTGATCCATCTGATCCACCACAAAAAATCTTACAATTTTTCTGTTTTTGGGTATGTCTGGGTCAATACACCCATGTAAAACAAAAGAGATGCCTCGTCTCTCGATCTTAGTGATGTTTTTCCATTGAATGTGTCCTGCACCAAACTTCCTGGCCAGAGGCATTGGCAAAAGGGTACATTCAACACATATCCCGAATTCATCCACCAATACCTGAGTCCCCAGGATAAGAGCAAGTATCAGTACGGCCAGTGTCAGGACGGCACCAGCAATCAACACGGCAGAGCAGGCTAGTATGATGCTCAACCAGATCATTGCAATAGGCTCTCCGCCATGGTTTTGCGCCAATTTCAGTTGGTACCAGATTCTGGGCAAATTCTGGACTATTTGTGGTATCCCTAAACCAACCACTAACACACAGCCAAAGAACAAGACAGCGGCTACAGCCCTTTGGGCCTCGCTTGCCCTGAAGACTATTGGCGTAGTGGATGACATAATCAATTCGGGAAACACATACTACTGATTATTTTGATAATAAGATAGCATCAGATACCTGCACCAGCCATTTCAGAGAGGATGGCATCAGCGGCAGCCGCAGGGTCTGGTGCATGGGTAATGGGGCGGCCGACAACAATCCAGTCTGAGCCTAGCATAAGGGCTTCATGAGGTGTGACAACTCTGACCTGATCTTGTTTCTCGGCACCTCTTGGTCTTATCCCCGGAGTAAGGAGCAAAAAACTATCGCCGCATTCGGCGCGAAGCAGTGCTGCTTCCTGTGCAGAGCATACGACTCCATCGCATCCTGCATTCTTGGCCAGTTTAGCCAGAAGTGGTACCAATTCCTGCGGCCCGCCCTTCAGATTCAATTGTTCAAGTGAGCTATTGTCCATACTCGTCAGTATAGTAACCGCCAGCAACCGAGTTCTGCCACCCCTTTTGCGGTGATTCAATATCGCTTCCGAAGCTCCCCTCATCATGTCGAAGCCACCCAGGGAATGAATGTTAACTAACAGAGGATCCATTTCGAGTACGGCATTCAGGGCGCGCACTACTGTTGTGGGAATATCATGGAGTTTTAAGTCCAAAAACACTGGGGCTGTTTTCTGGAGCCGTTGAACAATGCCTGGCCCTTCGGCACAAAACAGCTCAAGGCCAATCTTCAGAACCCCCACCCTTCCGGCAAGGCAGTCGGCAAGCTCTGTGGCCTCCCTGGCGGAAGGTACATCCAGGGCCACTACCAGACGGTCTTTTGGTGACATTTGCGCTATCATTTGAATCACTCCGGAATAGAACATTTTATCCATTTTGTATAAAACATGGTGGCGGAAACGGCAAGCAAGAGTTTCTGTCCGATGCGATGTTACCCAAATTATACCAAGTTGCGTTCAATCGGGATTGAACGCGAAACGCCAAAGTTTTTTCAAACACGAGCAAAGCCCGTATTTTCAAAAACTTGCGGGTGCCGCTTTCGCGTCCCCTCATACCGAGGTGCGATCAAATGATCGCAACTCGGTATTAATGGTAAACTGTGCCTATGCTACTTTTTTCCATTGCTCTAATGCAGCCTCCAGTGATGCAGATTCCTGAGATAGACACCCGAACATTGGCATCTTTGGAATATCAGATGCTGGAGGCCTTCGATTATGGATTTGAGGCCAGGTTACCTGCTCTGCCTTCTGAAAGGGGCATGGATATGGCCAAGCTCCGTTGGCTCCACGCGGCAGCATATTCGTCCCTGAAAATTTCTGCTTTTTCAGACGGCTCGCCTGAACACAGTGAAGCAGAACGTGTGATTAAGTTCCTAAACGCAAAAGAACTTCCCACTGAGGCAAGTTTCAGCAGCCTGAACATGCACCTGACCGGATCCCAAATGGCACTTTGGCGTTTTGGACAGGCCGCCGTCCGCAACGGCTCATGGGGCCAGAACATCCGTAAGCAATGGGAAGACCTTTTGTTGGATCAGTCCATACATCCAGTCATCAGGGGCTTTGCACTGCGGCATGCCCTTTGTTGGGCATTGGCCGAAAACAACGAAATTCGTCTTGCAGAAATAAAAAATTCAAGTGCAGGCGATGACATACCATCTCTTTTTTCACTCTTTCAAAAGGCATTCGCCTCCCTTGGCGGCCCATTATCACCTCTGAGGCTATGGAATTCTTCTTTTAGCCAAATTGAAAACACAAAACCATTCGCCCAAAAGCTATGGCTATGTCCAGACCCAAACTTTCCACCCGCAAATAAAACCACAGATTGGATTGTTCCGCTATTGGAGGGTTCCGTAGTCGGAAACACAGAAAACCCATCCTGGAGGGCAAATGCGGAACAACTATTGAAAGAAAATGGCTTTAGTGGCTACAACGTGATAGTTGCCCCATTTAAGAAAGACCTAGATTTGCTGGGTATAGCACTATTTCCAGCCTTGGTGGAACTGGACAACGGTGGAAAAATAATGAGCATTAAAATGGGCGATGCGTGTCCACGAACCTAGCACCATATAGCGGTTCAGCTTTTTGTAGTTGAACTGCTATCCAGCCTCTGATACATCCCCATCAATTCCCCCACGATCTCAGGTTCGGCCATATCTTTGCCAAAACCGTATAGCTTCATTACGGCCTTGTCTAGCGCATTGTGAGCCTTGCGGAGTTCAGGTGGCATGGTCAGGGGGTCGTAGAGGTCGGCTAGGGAACTTTGTGGAAACAAAGCCCTTGCGTCCAATATGGCCAGCGCCAGTTTCTCAATATCCGTCTTTTGCTTGTCTGTAACATCTGGCCAGGGGAAGTTGTTATAAACA
>Ga0082212_10005187_pt1 | contig 17848 bp, 17 predicted proteins | sample TergutNt197P3_FD_71548 | JGI IMG/M metagenome (GOLD analysis project Ga0082212, IMG submission 71548) | Neocapritermes taracua P3 segment gut microbial communities from Petit-Saut dam, French Guiana - Nt197 P3 | ecosystem: Host-associated > Arthropoda: Insects > Digestive system > Gut ... | reverse complement strand
ATGAAAGTTGGCGTTTTTCTCGCGCTTGAGCCGTATACGAGCGTTGAGCACAATCTTAGACTCGCGAAAGAGGCGGGTTTCACAAGCGCGGACATCACGGATACCCATTCGGGCGGCAGCATGTTCGCGTCCGCGGGGCTTTCCGCTTCGGTAAGCCTCGACAGCAACCCATTTGACATCAAGCGGCTTTTTGAAAAATACGAGATGGAGATCATGACTATCAGCGCGCACGCGTCGCTGCTCGAGGCTTCCAACCCGGGCGAGTACCAGACGCGCGAGATAATGCAGGCCATCAGGTTCGCGGCCGCGATCGGCATACGCGACGTCGTGACGACCGAGTCTTACCCAAAGAGCGACTGGGCAAAGGGCCTTTCCTACGACCAGTGCGTCTTCACCTGCGCGGAGAAGCTCTACCAGCCCTGCCGCATGGCGGCGGACTACGGCGTCAACGTCATCTTCGAGCCGCACGGCCCCCTGACGGACAGCATCACGGGGATAGGCGACGTCATTGAACTGCTCGGGAACCCGAAGTCCCTCGGCGTCAATATGGATACCGGAAACTCCTGGCTCGGCGGCACGGACCCGGTCGAGCTGGCAAAGACATATAAGGACAAGATATACCACATCCACTGGAAGGACCTCGGGGAGGAATGGGTGGAAAAACGCGGCACGATATTCGGCTGCGGCTTCTCGACGATACCCGTCGGCACGGGAAAGATCGACATCGCCGGCGTCATCGGGGTCCTCAAGGATTCGGAACAGATACACTATTCCACGCTCGAGGTCGCGGGGCCGCCCGAGGTGCTGCGGCAGAGCGCGGAGTATATAAACAATTTGTGGAACGCATGATCATGGCTGCCGGCAAAAAAGGCAAGCAAGAAAAGGAGGGTACATTACTATGGGCAGACCTGTAACACTGATGACCGCCCAGTGGGGCGACCTGGATCTCGAATCCCTTTGCAAGCTCGCGAAGGAGATGGGCTACGACGGCCTGGAACTGTTCGAGGGCGCGCACTTCGACGCGACGAAGGCGGCCGCGGACAAGGCGTACGCGGACGATATACTCGCCACGCTGGACAAATACGGGCTCAAGACCTACGCGGTGGCGACCCATGTGCTGGGCCAGTGCGTGGGCGACAACTATGAGCCGAGGATCGACGGCTTCGCGCCGGGCGAGCTCGCGGGCAAGCCGGACGAGATCCGCGCCTGGGCTATTGAGAAGATGATGGCAGTGCCGGCCGCGGCGAAGAACCTCGGCGTAGACGTGGCGACGGGCTTCATGGGCTCGCCGATCTGGGCGTACTGGTACAGCTTCCCGGCGACGTCCGACGAGATGATCGACGCCGGCTACAGGAAGATCTTCGACCTTTGGACGCCGATCTTCGACGAGTTCGACAAGCATGGGGTGCGCTTCGCGCTCGAGGTCCATCCGACCGAGATCGCCTTCGACTACTATACGTGGGAGCGGCTGCTGAAAGAGTTTGACGGGCGCAGGACGCTCGGCCTCAACTACGACCCGAGCCACCTGCTCTGGCAGGGCATGAACCCGACGATATTCCTGCGCGACTTCATCGACCGCGTATACCACGTCCATATGAAGGACGCGTCCGTCAGGCTCGACGGCAAGGCGGGCATCATCGGCTCCTTCCTCACGTTCGGCGACAACCGGCGCGGCTGGAATTTCCGCTCGCTCGGGCACGGGGACGTCAATTTCGAGGACATCATCCGCGAGCTGAACGCGGGCGGCTACGCAGGGCCGCTTTCGGTCGAGTGGGAGGACAGCGGCATGGAACGCGTCTTCGGCGGCACGGAGGCCGCGGCCTTCGTGAGGAAGGTCGATTTCGCGGCGTCCGATATAGCTTTCGACGCGGCAATGGGCAACGACTAAAAATATTTTCTGCTTGGCGCATTTAACAACTGGTAAATATAGTAAGGAGGCAATGATATGGCGGAGAGATTGAAATACGGGATGGTCGGCGGGGGGCCGGGCGCCTTTATCGGCGCGGTCCACCGCGCGGCGATCCGGCTGAACGACGAAGCGGACCTGGTCTGCGGCAGCTTTTCGACGGACGCGGACAAGCGCGCGCGGATATGCTCCGAGCTCGGCATAGAAGAGGATCGCGACTACGCGGGCTTCGAGGAGATGGCGAAGGCCGAGGCCGCGCGGGAAGACGGGATAGACTGGGCCGTCATCGTGACGCCGAACGCCTACCACTACCCGGCGGCGAAGGCGATGCTCGAAAACGGCATCAATGTCGTCAGCGACAAGCCGCTGTGCATCGCGGCGGACCAGGGGCGGGACCTGAAACGGATCGCGGACGAAAAGGGCTGCCTCTTTGGCGTCACGTATACGTATACTGGGCACGTGATGGCGCGCGAGGCGCGCCAGCTCGTCAGGAACGGCGTCATCGGCGAGATCCGCATGGTGATGGGCGAGTACCCGCAGGACTGGCTGCTCGACGCGCTGGAGACCATCACGGAGGACAACAGGCCCTGGCGCGCCGTACCCGAGCTTTCGGGGCGCGGGGCGGCGGTGGCGGACCTCGGGACGCATATAGAAAACTGGGTCGGCTACGTGACGGGGCTCAAGATCGACAAGCTCGCCTGCAACCTCGACATATTCGGGGAGGGCGGCGTCCTGGACAACAATGTCGAGGCCCTTGTCAAGTTCAAGGGCGGCGCGACGGGCATGTACTGGACGAGCCAGGTCGCAATCGGCTTTGACAACGCGCTCAAGATACGCATCTTCGGCGACAAGGGCACGATCGAGTTCGTGCAGGAAGAGAACAACTACCTGAAGGTCTCGCTCAGGGGCAAGCCGCCGCAGGTCTACTCGCGCGGGTCGGGCTACCTGACCCCCGAGGCGTCGAAGTACGTGCGCGTGCCGACGGGCCATCCCGAGGGGCTGACGGAGGCGTTCGCGAATATCTACCTCGACTTCGCCGCGGCGGTCCGCGACAGGAAGGCGGGCAAGGCCGTGAACGAGGACGACTACGGGTACCCGACGCTCCAGCAGGGCATCGACGGCGTCGAGTTCTTCAACAAGTGCGTAGACAGCCACGAGGCCGGCGCCGCGTGGGTGCAAGTAGAATAACGATGCCAACGCAGGATTTTTCGCTTTTGGCGAGGGCTAAAAGGCATTAAGCGAAAAGACGCGTTGGAAAGGAGGCAAAAATGAAATTTGGAATTAACTCGCTCGCATGGCAGTCGCCCGTCACGGAGATCGGGCGCCTGCTTGAGCAGGCGAAGCTGTATGGCTGCGACATCTTCGAGCTGGCGCTCGAAGACTTTTCGACGCTCGACCCCGACGAGATCAACAAGGCGGTCGAGGAAACGGGCGTCCTTATCAAGACGGTGACGGGCATCCACGGCCCGTCGCGCGACATCTCGGCCGACGAGGAGGAGTACCGCGAATCCGGCATACAGTACGCGAAGGACATGGTCGACTTCGCCGTGGAGATAGGCGCGGAAGTCATAGCCGGGCCGATCTATTCGGCCGTGGGCAAGGCGCGCCAGCAGACGCCCGAGGAGGTCGAGCTGAAATGGAAGCATGGCGTGGACAACATGAAGGTCATCGCTGACTACGGCGCGAAGAAGGGCATCAGGTTCGCCGTCGAGACGCTAAACAGGTTCGAGACGGATTTCATCAACATCGTCGAGCAGGGGGTGGAGTATATACACCGCATCGATTTCGACAATGTGGGCTTCCTGCTGGATACCTTCCATATGGGCATCGAGGAGGCGAGCATGCCGGAAGCGATCAGGCTTGCGGGCAGGGAGTGCAAGATTTTCGATTTCCATATGTGCGCGAACAACAGGGGGACGCCGGGCAAGGACAACAACGACTGGGTAGCTATCCGCGACGCGATCCGCGATACCGGCTATGACGACTACGGGATCATCGAGTCGTTCACGCCGGACTGCGTGGAGATCGCGAAGGCGGCTTCGGTCTGGCGGCCGTTTTCCGAGTCGCCGGAGGCGATCGCCCGCGACGGGATACCGTTCCTGAAGCAGCTGTTCGCAGAGTGAAAGGAGAAATACCAATGGCAAAGAAGAAAGTAAGCATTGGCAGCTGGGCATACGCCTTCCTGGCGACGCCGATACTGCTGCCCGAGGCGGTGAAGAAGCTCGCCGAACTCGATTTTGACGGCATCAGCATGGGGGGCTTCGTCCCGCACGCCGCGCCGAAGGACTGGGACACGGAAGAGAAAAGGGCTGAGCTCGCGGCGCTGCTGGCAGATAACGGGCTCGAAGTGGCCGACTACGCGGTCGACCTCTGGAGCGTCGACGCGATCGAGCAGACGGAGGAATGGATCAGGCTCTTCGAGGAGAGCAGCGATTTCGCCGACAAGATGGGCTGGAAGACGATCCGCGTCGACACGGGGCGCAAAAAGGTCTTCGTGCCCGAGGGCATGACCTACGCGGAATTGCGCGAAAAGGTCGTGGACAATTTCAAGCGGATATCCAGGTACGCCGCGAAATACGGCCAGCAGGTCGTCTGGGAGTTCGAGCCCGGCTTCGTCGTGAACGAGCCCAAGTATATCGTGGAGGTATACGACCAGGTAGGCGAGCCGAATTTCTCGATACTCTTCGATACCTGCCACGGCCAGATGGCGGCGTCCGGCGCGAACCATATCGAGCCGGCCCCGCTCGAAGGCGGCATCCTGGAATTCATCGGGATGCTGAAGGGCAAGATCGGCTTCGTGCATGTCATCGACAGCGACGGCACGCTGAACAACGACAACACGAGCACGCATTCGCCGTTCGGGGAGGGCTTCCTGGATTTCGACGAGATCATCCCTGCCCTGCTTGACGCAGGCTATACGGGCGAGTGGTGGGCAATCGACCTCTGCGAGTGCCCCGACGCCTGGGAAGCGACCGCGGGCTGCAAGAAGGCCGTGGACGCGTTCAACGAGAAGTACGCGGACTATTAGTATGGAAAACGACAAGACAAGACTCGCCGGCATCCTTGCCGAGGGCGACGGGATACTGAACCTTGTGCCGACATGGGTGCCGAGGCCGTTCAACCGGCCGGGCAAGCGAATACGGCTCCACCCCGACGACTACTTCGCGATGGGCATGAAGCGCGGCGCGATCGTCGAGCGGTGGTTTTCCTCGATCACGAAGGTCGAGACGGAAGGCGCGGGCCCCACGGAGGGCCTGAGCTTCGTCAACGTGGACGACGACCCCGCGCACGCTGTCCTGTTCCAGGACTTTGTCGAGGCGCTCGGGCCGGACCTGTACGGCAAGGAGCTGCATGACAGTTACGGGACCTGGCCCATGTACGCGAAGTTCTACGACTACAACGAGCCGCTCTTCCACCATGTCCACCATGGCGAGGAAGCCTGCTCGAAGGTCGGCGTGACGCCGAAGCACGAGCACTATTTCTTCCCCAGGCAGTACAACAACCACCTCGGGACGAGGCCGACCACGTTCTTCGGCTTTGACCCGTCGGTGACGAAGGAGGAGGTAAAGGCGCGGCTCGCGAAGCACGAGACGGAAAACACCAGGATACTCGAGCTGTCGCGCGCGTTCCAGGTCGAGCTCGGCACGGGCTGGTATACGCAGGCCGGGGTCGTGCACGCGCCCGGCTCGCTCTGCACGTACGAGCCGCAGTGGAACAGCGACGTGATGGCGCTCTGGGAGAACGTCGTCGGCTCGGGCGAGGTCTTCGGATATGACTGGCTGTCCGGCTACCTGCCGCCCGGCAAGGAGCGCGACCTCGACGCCATCCTGGACGTCGCGGACTGGGAACTCAACACGCTGCCGAACTACCGCGAGAGGTTCTTCCGCCCGCCCGTCAGGGACGAAGAGGGCGAAGGCTGGTCGCAGGACTGGATCTGCTACGGCAACCCCTACGTGGCCGCCAAGGAATTGACGGTCGCGCCGGGCGCCGAGGCGATCATAAGGGACCAGGCGGCTTACGGCTGCCTCTGCGTGCAGGGGCACGGGCAGTTCGGGGATTTCGCGATCGAGTCGCCGACGCTGATCCGCTACGGGCAGCTCACGTGCGACGAGTTCTTCGTGAGCAACGCGCGCGCGCTGGCCGGGACCGTGATCAGGAACGAGTCGCCCGTCGAGCCGCTGGTGGTGCTGAAGCATTTTGGCCCGGATTGCAACATGCCTTGAAGCAGGGGCCCGGCAATATGGAATAAGGAGGACAATACTTATGGAAGGCACTATGAAGGTCGTAAATTTTTATGAGCCGCTCGTGATGAAGAACGAGGAGCACCCGATCCCCGCGATCGCGGACAACGAGGTGCTCGTGCGCATCAAGGCCGTCGGCATCTGCGGCTCTGACGTCAGCTATTACTACGGGCACAGCCCGCTCGACACGCCGGACGGCAAGGGCCCGCTGTACCTGGGGCACGAGGCGTCGGGCGTCATCGCGGAAGTCGGGGCGATACCGGCGAAGCTCGGGCTTTTCGCCGAGGGCGACCGCGTCGCGATCAACCCCGTGCAGCAATGCAACGCCTGCCCGGCCTGCATGCGCGGCGAGTTCAACGTCTGCGGGAACCCCGAGGTCATCGGCGTTTCAGTCAACGGGTGCTTCGCCGAGTACGTGAAGGTCAAGTACACGCACGCGTACAAGATCCCGGACGAGGTCGGTTTCGAGTCGGCCGCGCTTTCGGAGCCGCTCGCCTGCGCTACGCACGGGATATTCGACCTCGACATCAAGCTCGGCCAGACGGCCGTCGTCTACGGGCTCGGCGGCATCGGGCTCATGATGGTACAGCTCGCGAAAGCCGCGGGGGCGGGGAAGGTCATCGCGATCGGCGTACGCGACTACGGCATCGAGAAAGCGCTCTCCGTCGGCGCCGACCACGCCATCAACGTACGCGACAAGGAATCGAAATATTACAGCGAGGACACGGCCGGGAAGGTCAGGGAATGGAACGGCGGCAACCTCGCGCAGCGCTGCATCGTCCCGACGAGCAACATGGCGGCGCTCCAGGACGCGCTGAACGTGACCGGGCCGTGCTCGACCATCTGCTATTTCGGGCTGCCCTCGCCTGAGGACCGGCTTCAGATTGACGTGCTCGGCGCCATACAGTCCGAGCGCACGATCCGCTTCGCGTGGCTCGCGCCGCTCGTATGGGACAATGTCTTCAGCGCGGTCTCGTCGGGACAGGTCGACCTCTCGCCGATCATTACGAACAAGTTCACGCTTGACGAGTGCGAAGAGGGCATCAAGTATATGAAGGAGAGCCCGGACGACAAGGTCAAGGGGATCGTCCTCGTGGACTGAAGGGGATTTTGGAATGGCATTCATAACGGACAGGGACGAAGCGAAGAGGATTTTTGACGAAGCGGCCGAAAGGGACGTGAGCGTCGCGCTGTTCTGCACGGGGAGCTTCTGGAACACGGAAGCGATCCTGCTGGCTGCGAGCAGGTTCGCGGAGAGGCACGGGATCGAGAACATCCCCGTGGTCGTCGCGATGACGAGCCTGTATACGCACATGAAGCAGGCGAAGCGCTTCACTTACAGCGGGGACGAGCGGATCGGGCTCAGGGCGGGCTTTGAGCATTGCCGCCTGCTGTGCGAGGGGCCGGGCGCGCCGTACGGCAACGTAGCGGCCATGACGCACCTCGACCACGCGGACCCGGTCCGCGACAGGTGGGCGCTGACGGAAAATATGGACCTCCTGACGAGCGTGATGTTTGACGGCCAGGAGTACCCATACGCGGAAAACGTGGAAATGACCCGGGAATACATGCGCGAGTACGGCGGGCAGGCGCTCGTCGAGGGCATCATCGAAGGGCTTGCGGCGCCCGGCAAGGAAGGGAAGAAATCCGACGACTATGTAGAAAAGGCCGTCGATTTCGTGTCGAAGACGGGGGTAGACTTCCTCGTCGCCGACCTCGGCACGGAACAGCAGTCAGCGGGGACCGGCGCCCTGTACCTGGGTGACAGGGCGCGGGCGCTGACGGAGGCGCTCGGGCGCAGGATGCTCGTGCTTCATGGGGTGTCGAGCATGAAGAACGAGGACATACGGGGCTTCGCGGCGGACGGCGTCATACGCATCAATATGTGGACGCGCATCGTGCGCGAATCGGGGCAGTACGCGGCGAAAAGGCTCGTGGAGCGCGCGGCCCTGATAGAGAAGGGCGATTTCGAGGCCGCCGAGGCCACGGCATATATAAATGACAATATATGCGAGGCGGCGCGCGTGATGGAAGCCATCATGGGCGGGCTCGGCTACGCGAATTTCGCGAAAAAAGGCAATTATATGGAATAAAATCGAAAAAGGGGCTATACAACGGGCCGGAAAGGTTATATAAACTAAAAGAAAAGAAAAGGCAGGAAAGGAGAGAGGATGCCACAGGCAATCAGGCCAAGGGGCGCTGTACTGCTGAAAGTCGTCAGCATCATAATGATAATACTTGGGGCGATCTCGATAGTATCAGGGGTATCGTCCATGTTTTCCGGGCGCATGATGGCCGGGTTCTTCGACCTTGACGAGTTCGGGATCCGGTATTTCCAGGTCGTGGGGGCGATGGCGCTCATAACGGGCGCCGTGGAGCTGGCGTTCGGCATCATCGGGGTCAGGCTTTGCGGCCGCTTCGACAAGGCGGGGTTCCTGCTCGTGATAGGCATCATACAGATACTGGTCACGGCGTTCTCCGCGTTGTACAACAAGATGATGGAGCAGGCCGGGATGCGGGTCGTCGAGCAGATACTGGAGGCGACGGCGCAGAACTACGGCGCGTCGGTATCCATGGATCCAAGCGCCTATGCCGGCCTGATGGGGAATCCCGGGCTGGCGGCGGCCAATTTCATCCTGCCTGCGCTGTTTATCGTCGGGGCGCTGCTGAACAGGATGCGGCCGGGCGCGCCGGCCGCGCCCGCGCAAGGGCAGGAAGGGTTTTAAAGCGGCGAACCGCGCCGCGGAAGGGGGACAGGTATGAAAGCGTTAAACCTTTATGACATCGGGGATTTGAGATATGAGGAGGCCCCTATGCCGGAGCCGGAGGCCGATGAAGTCCTCCTGAAAGTGCTCGCGGCGGGGATATGCGGGTCTGACGTGCCGCGCGTATTCTCGACCGGCACGTACTATTTCCCGACAATCCCCGGCCATGAGTTTTCCGGCGAGATAGTGAAGGCCGGCGCCGACGTCAGCCGGAGCCTTGTCGGGAAGCGGGCGGCGGTCTTCCCGCTCCTGCCGTGTTTCGCCTGCGACGCGTGCAAGGGCGAAAACTACGCTTCGTGCCAGAACTATGACTATTACGGATCCCGCAGGGACGGGGCCTTCGCGGAGTATATCGCCGTCAAGGCCTGGAACCTGGTCCTGATCCCGGAAAACGTGCCGACGGTCTGGGCGGCCATGACGGAGCCCTGCGCGGTCGCGGTGCACGCGGTCGGCGAGGCCGACGTGCGGAAGAACGACACTGTCTGCGTATTCGGCGCGGGCGCCATCGGGCTTATCATCGCGCAGCTCGCGCGCGGCCTTGACGCCAGGGTCATCGTGCTTGACATAGACGACGAAAAGCTCGATTTCGCGGGGAGCCTGGGCTTTTCGCATACGCTGAATATCGAAAAGGACGATGAATACCTGGATACGATCGAGAGCATCACGGGCGGAAGGGGCGCGGATATCTGTATCGACGCCGCCGGCGCGCCGGGCTCGATCGCCGGGTGCCTGAAGGCCGCCGGGACTTTCGCGACGGTCGTGCTGCTGGGCAACCCGTCCGGCGACATATTGATCGGCCAGGAGGACTACTGGCTGATCCTGCGCAAGCAGCTGACGCTGATCGGGACGTGGAATTCGGACTTCGGGAAGCGCAAAAACGATTGGAAAACGGCCCTTTTGCATATGGAAAGCGGCTCGATCGACCTCTCGAAGCTGATAACGCACGCCTTTTCGCTCAGGGACGCGGACGCCGCTTTCGAGCTGGCGCGCGACCGTAACGAGTTTTTTGTAAAGATACTCTTCCTTCCCCATGAACGGGAAGAAATGGACGAATTTGACAGACCTCCAAGCCCGAGCGGGCGTTACGACCCGGAGGAAGCGGCCGACCCCGGCGATTTCGGCGACCTGGAAAATCCGGGGGATCCGGAAGATCCGGAAGAGTCGGATGTATGGGATGTATGGGATGTATGGGATGAAAGCAGCGGTACTTGAAGAACTCGGAAAGCTCGTAGTGAAGGATATCCCGGTCCCCGTGACCGGGCCTGACGAAGCGCTCGTGAAGGTGCGTTCCTGCGCGGTATGCGGGTCGGATATCCGCATATTCCATCACGGCAACAACCGCGTGAGCCCGCCGGCCGTCATCGGGCATGAATCGTCCGGGGAGATCGTGGCCGTGGGCGAACGCGTCACGGGGTTCAAGCCCGGCGACCGCGTCGCGCTCGGGTCCGACGTCCCCTGCGGGGAGTGCGCGGCCTGCAAGGCAGGCTACGGCAACAACTGCATGATCAACTACGCGATGGGCTACCAGTTCCAGGGCAGCTTCGCCGAGTACGTGCCGCTCAACCGGTACATGCTGAACTACGGCCCCGTGCACAGGATACCGGACAGCATGACATGGGACGAAGCGGCGCTCGCGGAGCCGCTGGCGTGCGTGCTGAACGCGGTCGAGTTCACGGGCGTCGGGCTGGGCGATACCGTCGTGGTCATGGGCGCAGGCCCTATAGGCTGCATGATAATACCGGTGTGCCTCATGAGCGGGGCTACGAAGGTGATAGCGGTCAACCGTTCGCCGGGGCGCCTTTCGTTCGCGAAAAAATGCGGCGCGGACGTCGTGGTCTGCTCCTCTGAGGAGGACCAGGTAGAGCGCGTCCTTCAGGAGACGGACGGCCTGGGGGCGGACGCCGTCTTTACGGCCAACCCTTCGCCGCAGTCCCACGCGGACGCGCTGAAAATGGCGAAAAACCGCGGGCGCGTCAACCTGTTCGGCGGCCTCCCCGCAGGCACGAAGGTCGAGCTGGAAACAAACCTTATACATTACAAGGAACTTTTGGTGTCCGGCGCGCACGGCTCGGTGCCCCGCCATCACAGGCAGGCGATAGGGCTGATAGCCTCGGGCAGGATCGACATCGGGTCCTTCGTGTCCCACCGTTTCGCGCTCGACGATATAGGCGAGGCTTTCCGGACGGCCGAGGACAAGGCGGGGCTGCGCGTCGTGGTCAAGCCCTGGGGCGACAGTGAATAGGGCAAGGCTGTCGCCAAGCATGATGTGCGCCGACATCTCGGCGCTTGCCGAAACGCTCGCGCTTTTCGAGAAGCACGGCATAGACTATCTGCATATCGACGTCATGGACGGGGTCTTCGTCCCGAACATCATGCTCGGGACGGATTTCTGCAGGCGCCTGCGCGGCATGACGGACATCCCGCTCGACATACATCTCATGATAGTGGAGCCGGAGCCGAAGATCGCCTGGTTCGAGCCGAGGCCGGGGGATTGCGTCACGGTCCACGCGGAAAGCACGAAGCACCTGCACCGGGCGGTCCAGGCGGCCAAGGCAACGGGCGCGAAGGCGTTCGCCGCGCTGAACCCCGCGACGCCGCTCTCGGCCATCGAATATGTCATGGAGGACATAGACGGCGCGCTCCTGATGCTCGTCAACCCGGGCTACGCGGGGCAGAAGCTCCTGCCGGGCACGCCCAGGAAGATCGGGGAACTGCGCGCGCTCGCGGATTCGAAGGGCCTTGCGGGGTTCGGGATACAGGTTGACGGAAATATAAGTTTTGACAACATTGAGGCTATCACGGGGGCGGGCGCGGATTTCCTCGTGCTCGGGTCGTCTTCGGTCTTCGACAGGGGGCTCCCGCTGGAGGAGGCCATTCTCAGGACAATAGAAAAAGCCTCTAAAGGGTTCGCGTGAGGCGAAAAGGGAAGCCGGCGGCCGCGCTTGGCGGCATCGCTCCGGCTTGCCTTGGATTGGAGGTTTCGATGGGCAGGGAAAACGCGCTTGTGGCGCTCGGGGGCGGGCCGTCGCCCGTGATCAACGCGTCGCTTTTGGGGGTGGTCGAGGCTTGCCGGGACTTTGAGGCCATAGGCTTTGTCTACGGCGCGCTGCACGGGATAGAAGGCGTGCTGAAGGAGGAGCTCGTCCGGCTCGACACGCAGGACCCGGCCGAGCTTGCCAAGCTCCGCTACACGCCCGCGTCCGGCGCGATAGGGACATGCCGCTACAAGCTCGGGAAAGGCGAGGCGGCGCTCGAGGACTATTCGCGCATCCTCGACGTGTTCAGGGCGCACGGGATCGGGTATTTCTTCTATATCGGCGGGAACGATTCGATGGACACGGCGCGCAAGGTCAGCGGGCTCGCGCGCGAAAGGGGCGAAGGGCTCGTCTGCGCGGGCGTGCCGAAGACGATCGACAACGACCTCGGCGACGAGGCGCGGACGCTTATCGACCATACGCCGGGGTTTGGCAGCACGGCGCGTTACTGGGCCATGGCCATGAAGGACGCGGAGGAGGAAAACCGCGGGATGCATGTGAGCGAGCCCGTGTCCGTGTTCCAGGCCATGGGGCGGAAGGCCGGGTTCATCACGGCCGCGGCCAGGCTCGCGGACCCCTTGCGAAGGACGCCGCTGCAGATGTATTTCGCGGAAACGGGGCATGGCCTTGAGGATCTCTACGAGAACGTGCGCAGGGGCCTGCGCGAGCGCGGGCGCGCGGTCGTCGTCGTGAGCGAGGGCTTTGACATCGGCGGGATGCGCGAGGCGCGCGACGGGTTTGGGCATATCGAGTACGGCGCGAGCGACGATACGGCGATGCAGGCCGTCGTGTCGTACCTGAACCGGCGCGGGCTGCCCGTCCGCGGCAACGCGACGGGGCAGATCGCGGGCGTGATGCAGAGGGGCACGGGGGCGTGCCGCTCGGAGGTAGACGAGGACGAGGCGTACGAGGCCGGGCGCCACGCCGTGAAGATCGCGGTTTCGGACGGCACCGGCTACATGGCCACGATACTGCGCGACTATGGCGCGCCCGGCTACAAGGTCTGGTATGACAAGGTCCCGATGGAGGCGATCGCGAACTCGGCCAGGGGGCTCCCCCGCGAATGGATCGCGGAGGGCGGGATCGACGTCACGGATGCCTATATAGACTACGCGATGCCGCTGATCGGGGAGGGGATGCGGCGCCTGCCACTGTCGGCGCCCGGCGGGCTCCCGGACTTCGCCAGGCTCGACCTCGCGAAGGCCGGGAAGAAGCTGGCTGGCTACGTGCCCGCGAACCACAGGGAGGCGCAAGGGCTTCAGGCAGGGGGCGGCAACGGTTTGTAAAAGCGCCGAGGGGGCGCAAGGGCTTCAGGCAGGGGGCGGCAACGGCCCCTAAAAAATAATTGGGCCGAGGGCAAGGCCGGCGAGGAACGAGGCGGCGTTCAGCAAAAGGGAGAGGGCCGCGGACTTGCCGGGCGGCAATCCCAGCAGCATGCGGATCAAAAGGGCCTCGGCCGCGAAGACGCAGATCTCGCCGACGAGGACGGACGGGGCGTAGGCGGCGCCGAGGCACGCCGTGGCCAGCAGGAGGCAGAGGTTGAGCGCCGGGTTCGTGAGCAGGTTCCACAGCAGCGAATAATAGACGAAGGCCGGCTTCCTGAAAAGCGCGAAGACTATCGCGCCTTCGATGGCGGCCGTCAGCGCGAAAGCGGCGAGCAGCGAAATGATATAGGAAAAATAATCGCTCATGTGTTATTATTATCTCATATGAGAAATAAGAATACATCGCTCTTTGCATACACGCTATCGCACTTCTGCGTAGATTTCGGCTGCGTATTCGTTTTGTTCAGGCTTTTCCCTGCCGACGGCGCCCCGGGCGGGCAATGGACGGCGTTCTTCGTCTATTGCGTGCTGGCGTTCGGCCTGCAGGCGCCGTTCGGGGATTTCCTGGACAAGCGCGGGAAGGAACCGGGGGCGCTGGTCGGGTTCCTGCTGATCGCCTTTGGGATCGCGCTCTGCGCCGCAGTAGGCCTGGCGGGCGGCAGCGTCTCTGTGGCGGCGATCGGCGCGGGGCCGGGTGTCGGCTTCGGCGGCGTGTCGCCCGGGTTTGCCTGGACGGCGGTATGCCTGGCGGGCCTCGGCAACGCGCTTTTCCACGCCGAAGGCGGGATTGACTGCCTCGTGAACGCGGGCGGCCGCATGGCTCGCAGCGGCGTCTTTGTATGCTCGGGCGCGATGGGGGTGGCCCTTGGGGCGCTTGCCGGGCAGGGATCCGGGATGCAGGTTTTCGGATATGACGCGGACGCGGGCGTCTCTGCGCTTGTGCCTCTCGCGTCGATTGCCGTCTCCGCGATTTCCCTGGCGCTCTTCAAGTACAGGGGCCGCGAGTTCAAGAGGGGCTCGTCCCCCGCGTATTTCGGGACGGACGCGGGCGGCGGCAAGGCTGCCAGGCCCGGCGGCGGCAAGGCGCCGCGCGGCCTCGGCGCGGACATGGCCGGCGCCGCCTTGCTGCTGCTGTTCCTGGCCGTCATGATACGCGCTTACGGCGGCGGGCTCGTGCAGATGCCCTGGAAGCCGGAGTATATACTGTTGCCCGCGGCGGCAGCCTGCGCGGGGAAGGCCGCGGGGGGGTTCCTGGCGGACAGGTTCGGGGCGCGGGGGACAGGCTGTATCCCGCTGCTCGCGTGCGTGCCGCTGTTCCTGTTTGGCTACGGCGTCCCGGCCCTTTGCGCCGCCGGGATCTTTTTGTTCAATACGGTCATGCCCGTCACGCTATGCGCCTTGTCGGACCGGCTGAGAGGGCACCCCGGCCTTGCGTTCGGGACGGCTTCGCTCGCGCTGCTCGTTGGGTCGACGCCCCATTATTTCATCGCGATGGGGCAAGGAGCGGCCCTGGCCGCGCTGCCTGCCCTGTGCGCCGTAGCTGCCATAGCGGTCTTCGCGGCAGTCCCGGGCGGCAGGGGCGCGGGCCGGCAAAGAGGCATTATCAAATCCAATAAAGAGGGAAAGACAGGAGGAAAATGATATGTTTGGATTCATCCCGGTAGTCATGGACATAGTCGAGCCCGAACCCGGTATCGAATTCGTCGTCAATAGCGCGGCTTGGCTGCTCGTCCCGATCATTGTCGTAGCCGCGATCGTAGTTGTCGCGATACTGCTCATACGGCGCGCGATGAAAAAGCGGAAATGATCGAATTGTTACAAGGCTTTAGTTGTGTGCGAATGAGGGAATATGGCAAGGAACCCATACGAGGCGCTCGGGCTCAAGCCCGGCGCGACGCAGGAAGAAATCAAGGCGGCTTACAGGGAACTCGTTAAAAAATACCATCCGGACCGGTACCAGGACAACCCGCTCAACGATCTCGCGGAGGAGAAGATGCGCGAGATCAACGAGGCGTACGAGACGCTGATCGCCGGGGCAAGAGGGCCGAAGAACCGGGGCGGGACGCAGTACGGGCCGGGGAGTTCGCGCGGGTATAACGGCGGGCCCCGTTACGGGCCGGGGAGTTCGCGCGGGTATAACGGCGGGCCCTCTTATGGCGGCGGCTCGGGTTTTGGCACGGACGGGGGCGCGGATGCTTATTCGGGCGACAGCGCGGGCGAGCTGCGCGAGGTGCGCCGTTCCATTGACCGCGGGGACCTGCGCGACGCAGAGTCGCGGCTCGGGCGCGCCGAAACGCGCAACGCCGAGTGGCACTACCTGTTCGGCGTGCTCAATATAAGGCGCGGCTGGTACAACGAAGGCATGCAGGGGCTCCAGACGGCGGTCAGCATGGAGCCGCAGAATTACGAATACCGCAATACGCTGAACTCGGTGGTAGCGCAGACGCAGGGGTACCAGGCGAGTTCGTACCGGCGCGGCTACGGCGATCCCGAGCGCGCGTTCTGCTACGGGCTGCAGTGCTACTGCTGCGCCGATATGTGCTGCGACTGCTGGTAATGGCGGGCAACGCAAGGCGGCGGCGAACCGGGATGGAGATCCTTCGGGCTGAGCATATGGGGTTTTGCGGAGGGGTGGACCGTGCCATCCGCATGACGCTGGCGGCGCTGAAAGAGGGCGGCGCCTGGTCTGTCGGGCCCGTCATCCACAATGGGCACGTGATGAGCGAGCTCCGGGAAAAGGGGCTTTGCGTGGCCGAGCGCCTGGACGAGGTCCCGGACGGCGCCACCGTGGTCGTGCGCTCCCACGGGGAGGGCCCGGGGTTTTTCGGCGAGGCAGAGGCGAGAGGGCTGCGCGTAGTGGACGCGACATGCCCGAAGGTCGCGAGGATACACGGGCTTGTGCGGGACGCGGACGCCCGGGGCGAACGCGTGGCCATCGTCGGCGACGGGGAGCACCCCGAGGTGCGCGCCATAAGGGCCTGGGGCGGCGGCGCGCGGGCATGCGTCGTAGAGGGCCCGGCGGGGTTTGACGCTATGGCCGAGGGGCTCGCGGCGGATGGCGGGCAGTTGTTCGTGGTATCGCAGACCACGTATGAAAAAGCGGCTTTCGAGGAGGTCGCGGGACGGTTCCGCGCCCTGCGTGGCGACGGCGGGGGCACGGGCGGCGGCGGGGCGGCCTGCGTCAACGACACTATCTGCGACGCGACCGCGCTCAGGCAGGACGCGTGCCGGGCGCTGGCGGAAAGCAAAGCACTGTCCCCCGGGGAAATGGGCGACGCATTTTATGCGTCATTCCTTTCCCTCGCGTATGACACTTCCGCGAAGGGTTATTCGCTGGTGCCGGCGGACGCGGTAAGCCGTTTCGAAACGCTGGAGGAGCAGAAACGCGCGGCGGACGTTTTCTCGCGTACGGCGGTTTACGAATCGGATTCCATTGTCGAAAAAGCGTTGAACGACATGATTTTCGTCATAAAAAAAGAACGGTATATACGGCAGGTGACACAGCCGGAACCCGACGGCGAATATGACATGAATGTAGTAAATACGCTGGCTAAAGCCAGGCCGGAAAGTCAAAAACTGTATATAACACTCGCAGATGGTTAAAATAAGCACGTAAGAAAGGAATGGTTTCCCTGAAATCCATTGACGATACGTTACTGATGAATCGCATCAAGGACCTGGTGGCCCTTGGCAAAAAGAAAAAGAATTTGCTGGAATACAAAGAGGTAATGGATTTCCTCGGCGATGTGGACCTGGACCCCGATCAGGTAGAGAAAGTCTACGAATACCTTGAAAGCCAGGGTATCGACGTGCTGGGCGGCGTGGAGGTAGAGGAGGAAGCCGAAAAGGAGATCGACCTTTCCATGGTGGAAGGCGCGATCAACATCGACGACCACGTCCGCATGTATTTGAAAGAAATAGGCAAGGTGCCGCTGCTTACGGCGGAGGAAGAAATTGATCTGGCAAAACGCATGGAATGTGGCGACGATTTCGCGAAGCGCCGGCTGGCGGAGGCGAACCTGCGGCTGGTTGTAAGCATCGCGAAGCGGTATGTCGGGCGCGGGATGCTGTTTTTGGATTTAATACAGGAAGGAAATCTGGGATTGATCAAAGCGGTGGAGAAGTTTGACTACCGCAAAGGGTATAAATTCAGCACATACGCCACTTGGTGGATACGGCAGGCCATTACGCGCGCCATCGCCGACCAGGCGCGCACGATACGCATCCCCGTCCATATGGTGGAGACCATCAATAAACTGATACGCGTTTCGCGCCAGCTTCTTCAGGAATTGGGCCGCGATCCAAGCCCCGACGAACTGGCGAAGGAAATGCAGATGCCCGTGGAAAAAGTCCGCGAAATTTTGAAAATCGGCCAGGAACCCGTTTCGCTTGAGACGCCCATCGGCGAGGAAGAGGACAGCCATCTCGGGGACTTCATCCCGGACGACGACATCCCCGCGCCCGCCGAAGCCGCCGCGTTCACTTTATTGAAAGAACAGTTGATCGACGTGCTGGACACGCTCACCGAGCGCGAGGAAAAAGTGCTGCGCCTCCGGTTCGGGCTGGACGACGGGCG
>Ga0082212_10005186_pt1 | contig 17850 bp, 16 predicted proteins | sample TergutNt197P3_FD_71548 | JGI IMG/M metagenome (GOLD analysis project Ga0082212, IMG submission 71548) | Neocapritermes taracua P3 segment gut microbial communities from Petit-Saut dam, French Guiana - Nt197 P3 | ecosystem: Host-associated > Arthropoda: Insects > Digestive system > Gut ... | reverse complement strand
ACTTGTCGGACCACGCGCCGAGCCCCATATGGTATTCATCCATAATTATGGCGTTGTCCGCGAAGACCAGGCCTGCCCCGCCACGCGCCATGTCCGCGTAGAAGGCCAGCATCCTGTCCGTGACCGACAGGTCCGGGTTGGCCAGGTAGGTCCCCGTAGCCGGCTTCACGATCCTGTTCCCTATCTCCAGCCCGCCTATCCTGCCGCGTTCAAACAGTTTCGGGTAATAGCTGTTCATCTTGCCTCCTCCTTATCCATCATCATTCGTTATCCGGCCTGTATTTATAGCTTTCGATCGGGACATCCATCGTCCGCAGTTCCATCCCGCCGCCACGCTTCCTCGCGATGGTCCACTTCATCCAGTTCTCGTCGTCGCGCCCGGGATAGTCCTCGCGGAAATGGAACCCCCTGGTTTCCGTGCGGAAAAGCGCGGCGTTCATCATGATATCGCCCGAAAGCGCCATGGCTTTTGTCTCGTGGCAGACCATCAGGCCGTGCCAGTCCCTTGCCTCCAGGTTGTCCAGCATCCTTTCCTTGACGCCCTGCAATTTTTCCAGCGCCTCCTTCAGGCGGCATTCCGTACGCAAGAGATTGTATTTGACCGGCGTGACGCAGTCCTGGATCTCGCCGATTGCCTCGTGCGCGTCTACGCCGCCTTTCCTGACGATCGGCGCGTAGGTTTCCGTCTCGATTTTGCCGACCTGCTTTTCGTCCACGGCCGGCATGCCTTTTACTGCCTTTGCGTACCCGGCAGCCTCGGGCCCGCAGATATACCCGGTGAACGCCGCGAATGCCACCCCGTTCCCGTGGAGCATGCCCGGCGCGCCGACCGCGCCGAAGGCGCCGCAGCCGTTGTAGACGCCATCGCCCACGGCAAAAAGCCCGGGTATGCTCGTCTGGAAATCAAGGCCTGTCTTTATCGGGCTGGTATGGCCGTGTATCCCGAGCTTCACCTCCGGCCTGTCCCCCAGGTAGGATCCGTCTTTCTCGAATTTCTTCTCGAAGATCTCGTTCAGCCTTATCCTGTCCTCGAAGAAACGGGTCAGCCCGGTCCCCTGCGAGGCGGCTTCGAGATCGAAGTGCTGCCCCATGGCCGACCATTCCGGGTTTTCCTCTACGGCCCTCGCGAATGCCTTCATGTCGCAGTACATGGGGCCGCCGCCTTCCATATACTCGCGCGCGAAGCCCTTGAAAAACTCGGGCGTCATGTCCGGCGCGTCCCAGTGGACGTATTTGTCCCACAGGTTTTCGCCCTTCGCGTTGCAGGTGAAGGGGTAGCTGCCGAAAATCGCGTTGCCCTTTTGGACGGCGTAAAGGTCGTAGGTATTGCCGAACTCCGCGCTGCGCATCTCCGCCCCGGCGTCCCAGGCCAGCTTGTTGCCTTCCCCGCAGGGGTTGAACATCGAGTGGTTTTTGTAGCAGCACCCGGCGGTCGCCAAAACGACGGCTTTCGCGTTGATGGCCCAGAAGCTGCCGTCGTATATGTCAAACCCGCACGCGCCCGCTATCCTGTCCCCGTCTTTCAGGAGCCCTGTTATCTGGATATGCTCCCTGAACCCAATGCCGCGGCGGATAGCCTCCTCCCGCATCGAGAGGTTGATATTGCACTCAAGGCCGGTCTGCGTCCAGGGGATGCCCTTCGGCAGCGCGAAGGTCCCTATGCTGCCGTCCGGGTAAGTGCTCAGCTTGACGCCCCACCGGACAAGCTCATCCTCGGTTTCGTTCATTGCGGAAGCGATCTTGCGCAGCATGTCCTGGTCGTCAAGGTAGCCGCCGATCTTGCGGGCGTGGTACTCAACGAACCTCTCTACCGCCTCTTCCCCGGGCCCTAGCCGTATCATGCCGTGGCCGGCCCTGGGCGCCATGCCGCCTCCGCCTATCTCTACTTTTTCGGCAATCAAGGCCTGTGCGCCGGCTCCGGCGGCACGGATCGCGGCCACGAGGCCGCCGGCCCCTCCGCCCACTACCAGGACATCGGCCGTCAGGGCATTCACACCCATAGTTACACCTCTCTCTGCCTACCGGAACGGGTCCGCCGTAAAAATGGGGATTGCCGGCGTCACGTCGATCGCGCCCTCCGGGCAGTTTGCCTCGCAGACCATGCAGGCCTCGCATTCGTCAAGATACTTCGCTGCCGGGGCATTGCTTTCTTCGTCAAAGCGCAGCACGTCCTGGAAACACATGCGGATGCACATCCTGCAGCCATTGCATTTCTGCCCGTCTACGTCGATCTTTTCCGTTCTCCTGTGAAACATTCTCTCGCCTCCAAAAAAATCCCACGCAGGCTATATGCCTGGCAGGAAGCCGCCCCGCAAACGGCAACCGCCTGGCAGGGGCCGTCCCGCAAACGGCGACCGCCTGCCCAGGCTGTCTTGCCCGCAGTGGCCCGGCCTGTCAGCTGTTGTCGGGAAGATGGGCAATCACGTCGTCGACCGTGGTCACGAGCCCCCACATGCGCATCATCTTCCGCATGACGACATCGCCGCATTCCGCGTCGCGCGCGGGCGACCCCGACGCGTCACCCGGCACGACCACCGAATACCAGTGGTTCGTGAACTGGAGCATCGAGTTGTAGAGCGTGGAATGCACCGTCCACCCCGTGAGGACTATTTCCCTCACGCCGAACTGGCGCAGGTACTCGTCCAGATGGCTGCCGGTCATCGGGCTGTGCCCGGTATGGCAAAGCACCGGCTCGTTTGGAAGACGCCCCATTTCGGGCATTATCTCGCACATCTCCGCAAGCTCGGGATTGTTCAAGTGCCCTTTCGGCGCGCAATACTCGCTCATCTCGAAGATATGGCCCCACTTCGGCAGGTAGCCGATGGGGTCGGGAATCACGCTTATAAACACGATCGGAAGATTCCTTTCGCGAAAAGCGGCAATCAATTGTTTCTGTTTCTCGATCGTGTGCAGGCGATCCATCGCCTCTTTTTCCTGCGCAAACGGGGCGCCGGACATCTTTCCCGTGCCCGCGATCCCCACCTGCATATGGTTTATCACCAACGCGGGGTTCGCGTCGAACTTCCACTCCGGCACTTCCCATTCGCCCGTATCCCAACCAGGGATCTTGTCCGCTAATTCTGCCATTCTACTGCCTCCATTCTTTACGTTTATTAATAGTTTTTGATTCCTGCTTTCCTTTTCAAAGCCGCCAGCACGCGTTCGGGCGTGAACGGCATCTCTTCCAACCATACGCCCGTCGCGTCATACAGGGCGTTGGCTATCGCGGACGCGATCCCGACGACGCCGCTCATGCCGGCGGCCTTCGCGCCATAAGGCCCGGAACCCGGCGGATCCTCCTCGAAGAGATGTATCTCCAGCTCCGGCACGTCGAGCGACGCCGCGAACTTATACTTATTGAAATTGTCGGCGCGAACCGTGCCTTCCGCGTCGATGGCAAGATCCTCGAACATGGCGTAGCCGAAACCCGTCGCCATAGCCCCTTCGAGCTGGCCCTCGACGCCCATGGGGTTGATGGCGCGCCCGCAGTCGTGGACCGTGAGCAGTTTCTCGACCTTGATGTCCCCGGTCTCGATATCCACGCAGACCTCCGCGAAGACCGCGCCGACCGCGGCCGGGTTTTCTGCGGGATTGAACGAGGCCTGGACCGTGACATGATGGCTCGGGCCCCGGTGGTTGTAGACCATCCGGTCGGCAAATTCCTTCACGGGCATCCGCCTTGCCGGGTCGTCCTTCACGAAGATCGTGGAGTCAATGATATCGAGCGCCTCCGGCGCGCGCCCAAACAGCCCCGCCGCCTTTTCGAGGATCTTTTCCTTCATCTCTTCAGCGCCCTTTTTGTACAGGTTGCCCATGACATAGCACCCGCTGTTCGCCCCGAGCCCCATATCGTAAAGCGCGCCCTTCGTGGAATCGTGCACGTGCCGGAAATCCCCGTAGCGCATCCCGAGCGCCTCGGCGGCGATCTGCGTACAGGCCCCGAGCAGGTTCATGCCCCCGTCAGGGTGGCTCTGCGTCACCGTGACCGTGCCGTCCTCCTCCAGGCCCATGACGCAGTGCCTGTCCATGATCTCGCCCGGCTGGCCGCCGCTGACATCCATGTAGTTCGACATCCCGATCCCGCGCCTGAGCGGGCCTTCCCCGCGTGGCCGCTCCCGCTTCCCCGCATAACCGGCTTTCTCCGCCGCGAGCCTGAGCACCCTTTCCTGCGTCTCGGTCTCGAACGGCAGCTGGATCGCGCGCTCCCCCATGCGTTTCATGTTCATGCACCTGAGCTCGATGGGGTCGATTCCGAGCCTTTCGGCAGCCACGTCAAAGAGGTGCTCGAGGATCAGCACGGCCTGCGGGCCCCCGTAGCCCCTGCTGCCGCCCGTCATAGGCGTATTGGTGTATACCGCCCGCATCGCGCACTTCGCCGCAGGCATGCGGTACTGCCCCTGGAACGCGCCCATCGTCGGCCCGGTCGTCGCGTTCGAACGGTTGAAATACGCCCCGCTGTCTACAAGCAGGTCGATGGCGCCGGCCAGGAGCATCCCGTCCTTCGCGAATGCCAGCTTCCCGTATACGTCGTAGACTTCGCGCGTACAGGTTTCCAGCACATATGTCTCCCTCGGGTATTCCATCCGGACGGCCCTGCCCGACTTTTTCGCGAGCAGCGCCGTCACGGGCACGATTGGCCAGTTGCCCTCGCCAAAGAAGCCGCCGGCATGCCCGCATACGATATTGACGCTCCCCTCGGGCATCGCGAACAGCTCCGCCAACTGCTTGCGGATCGTGAAGGGCCGCTGGTTCGCGGTCCATACCGTCAGCCCCCCGTCCGGCCCCCACTGCGCCGTGCACGTCAAGGGCTCAAGCGCCATGAGGTTTTGCCGCGACGTCCTGACGCGATCCTCTACGACGACGGCCGCCTCCGCGAAGGCCGCGCCGACATCGCCCCTGTTCGCGGGGAAATCCCACTCCTGCGAAACATTGCTTCCAAGGCCCTCGTGGACGAGGGGCGCGCCGGGTTTCGCCGCGTCAAGCGGGTCGAAAACCGCCGGCAGTATCTCATAGTCCACTTCGACAAGGGCGAGCGCCGCGTCTGCCGTCTCTTCGTCGATTGCCGCGACAGCCCCGACGATCTCGCCCTTGAACCGGGCTTTTTCGCTGATTGCATACATATCCTCAAGGTCGAAAGCGGGATGGTGGTGCATCCATTTCTGTATGCTCGGGTTTATCTTGAGTTTCGGCGCATCCGCGAACGTGACGACCGCGGCCACGCCCGGGAGCGCCTCGGCTTTCGAGACGTCAATGCCGCGGATACGCGCGTGCGCATGCGGGCTCGTCAGCAGCTTCCCGAAACATGCCCCCGGCGTATATATATCGACGGAATACCTTGTCCGCCCGGTCGCCTTTTCCGCGGCAAAGGCAAACGGCATCCTCTTGCCTACATAGGCAAAGCCTGTATTCATTCCCGCTCACCTCCTTCGGGGCCGGGATCACTTGAAGAAGCGGTGATCCTGCTCTTCGGTCTTGCCCGTGAAATCCCTGATCTTGCCCAGGACGGCGGCCGTGTCCGTGACGCGCGCGACCGTCGGCATCATGACGCGCACGACCGCCTCGGCGACGATGTCGTCAATCCCGTCATGGTAGCCCGGCGTCATCGGCGGCACGCAGATATACGACGCGTCCACGGGGACTATGCTGTTGATCCAGTAGTCCGACGCGACGAGGCACGAGGTATAGACGACCGAGTTTTGCGCAAAGCCGACCCATACAAGCGTATCGACCGACAGCACGCGGCAAAGCTGCTCAAGCCCGGAATTCGTGAACGGGTGGATATTCCAGTTGTACAGGACATAGTCCTTGTCCGTCAACCCCATCTCCGGCATCACCTCGACGCCCTTGCGCGTCCACTCGTCCGTATAGTACGGCCTGAACTCCGGGAACGCCGCGTCCTGCTCACGGGCCAGGTCGCCGTAGCCCAGGCTGTACGGCAAGGGCTTGGGGATCGCGTTCACGAAGATGACGGGCAGCCCCTTTTCGCGGAACGCGTCACAAAGCTCCCGGCATTTTTCCGTCATGCCCGAATCCATGATGCCCTTCTTCGCGTTCGGCCCCCAGTTCGGTATGAACAGCCCCTCGCCCGCGAGGCCGCGTTGCATATGGTTGACGCAGAGCGCGGGCTTGCCTATGATCTCGAAATCCGCGTGGCCCTCGCGCAGGAATTTCGTGGACCTCGTCCTGTCTTGTTCTGACATCTTTTTCCCTCCTTGGTTCTTGGTTGATATATAAAACCGGTATTGCCATTGCCCGAAATATCGGCCAAGCCAGTACTCGCCGCAATCATCGTAACATGGCGATATACCGCGCATTAATCAATTATTGGAATAATGTTATGAAGGTTTGCACTGAATCGGGCTTTTTCGCGCTACGCCGAATCGGGCTTTTTCGCGCTACGCCGAATCGGGCCTTGCCAGCGCCGGCAACGCTTCGTCGACCTTTGCGTGCAGGCCGAAATAGACGATGTTGTTGAAAATGCTCCTGTGGCATTTCAGCGGCAGCTCGTTCATGAGCTCGCCTACCCGCGCGAGGTCAAGCGAGATGGCCGTCTTCAGCGTCTCCGGCGTTTCCGGCCTGAGCAGGAGCGGGTTGTACGCCCCGTTTTTCCTGTCCTTTTCGAGGTCGTCCACCGCGTCGACGATATAGATATAGCGGCCGAGATGATAGCCGAACTCCCGCAGGGCCTGCGACGCCTCGGACAGGGACATGGCCTTCCGGCCGCTGCCGCCGCTGCCGCCGCCGCCATCGCCGCCCTCGCCCAGGCATTCCGCGAGGCTTCCCGCTATTTCCGGCACGTCGGTGAAGTCCAGAAGCTCCGCCATCAGCCGTCCCGTCGGGTGCGCGGCGCGGTCCAGGGAGTCCGTCTTCGTGACCTCGAGCGCCCACTGGTCATACACGCATTCGAGGCAGAGCCTCGCTTTCTTCCCAAGCCTCTCTACCGCCCGGCGCCCGGCGCCCCGCATCATGGCCTCGCCGGCCGAGACGCCGGCGCTCTTGAAGGGATTCCCCTGATCCTTGTCCTCTTTCCTGTCTTTCAGGCTCAGCCACCCGAGAAGCGCCATGACGTCCGCCGCGTAGTCTATCCCCGCGGACGGCTTCGCCTCGTTCCTTTTTTTCAGCGGGTTGTTGAGGCAGCGAAAGCCATCGAACTCCAGCGTCTCCGGCCCGCCCATAAGCCCCGAAACCATCATCGCGATGAAGACCGCGTCATACGAGAGCATCAGCCTGGGCAGCTGCCCGTACCGCCTTTTCACCGCGTGGCATATAGCGCAATAGTATGCGTTGTAGACTTCGTACTCCCGTATCTTCAGCTCGCCCTTCAGCGGCGCGATATACCCGAACATGTACCAATAATAACAACAACTGCAGGCACCATCAAGGAAGGCAGGGTGGAATTACTATAGAATCTGCCGGAAAAGGCTGTAGAGAAAAATTCACCGGCTGTGCCTGCCGTGAAGCAGCCAGTACAGGGCAAGCACGCAAAGCGCGATCGCAGCCTCGAAAAAGAGCATGCCCGTGAAGCCTGCCGCCGATGCGACCAGCCCCAGGGCTAACGCCCCGATCCCCATGCCGCCGTCGGAAAAGATCCAGTACGTGGCAGTGATACGGCTGAACTGGCGCGGCTCGGCGCGCATGACGGCAATCGCCTGCCCCATAGGCAGTATCGCCCCGAAACCGCCAGCCATCAGGAAAGCGGCCGCGATGATAAGGGCCGGGGCCGCGGCGCCGGAAAAAACGCCTGCCAGCCCAAGGGCGGCGATGCTCGCCGCGTTGAAGAGCATCGCCGGAACCATGACAGAGTTCTCGCCGCGCCGGTCGATGAGCCGGCCCGCGACCGGCCTTGATACCGTGACAAAAAGCCCGTAGATAATGAAGAATGCCGACGCGGCCCATACGGCCCCAAGCTGGTCCGCGTAAGTCTCAAGGAACGCGGCCACGCTCGCGTAGCACATGCAGAGCGGCGTGATGACCAATGAAAGCGGCAGCACGGATTTTTCAAAGGCCCCGCCCGCCCCTTTAAGGCCGCGCATCTTCGCCTTCTGCCCTTCCGTGAAAACTGAAGGCGCAAACCGTATAGGCGCAAGGACAGCGAGGGACGCCAGGGCAAAACAGAGATTGGCCGCGAAAAGCGTCGTGTATGACCACTGGGCCGCGATATACATGCCCAGCGCCGGCCCGACCGCCAGGGCGAGCGTGAAATTGAGCGTATAGACCGCAATCCCCTCGGCGCGGCGGGCGGGCGGGATGAAATCTATCACGGCTGTCGCCATCGCGTTGTGCACGCAGCCGGTCATGGCCCCTTGTACCAGCCGTACCAGGAGCAATGGCCCGATCCCGGCAGGGATGAAATAGAACGCGCACATCGCCGCGTTAAGGACGCTTGCCGTCACCGCCAGCCGGCGGCGCCCTATCCTGTCAAGCTGCCTCCCGGTGAAAAACCGCCCTATTATGCTCCCCACCATCGCGATGCTCGACGTGAAGCCGGCCAGCCCTTCCCCAACGCCAAAACTGCTCATGGAGTACATGGCCATCGTGGTCATCAATACGGATACCACCAAGGCCGCGAAAAACCCCGTCAAGAAGGAGAGCGTGAAATCCCTTGTCCAAAGCCTGTCCTGTTTCATAGCCATGACAGTATACTCTATTTTATCGCGAAATTCAGCGCGGAGGCGCTATCGCTGCCTCCGCGTTTGCCGCCCGGTGCCTATACTTTATACTTTCACGAAGGACGAGCTGACCCACGCTTCCGAAGAGCCGTACTTGATCTTGTACCAGGCGCCGGACTGCTCTATGATCGTGACCTTCGTGCCGTTCGACAGCCCGCCCACGATCTTGTAGTTCGTGCCGGGGCCGCCGCGGACGTTGAGCCCGAGGGGCGCGTTGACCGTGCCCGTCTTCTGCGTCGTCGCGGTCGATACGGCCTGGCTTGAGACAAAGGACTTGCTTATGTAGCCGGCCTTGCCTCCAAACGAGATCTTGTACCAGGAAGCGTTCTCGTCCGTGACCGTTACCTTCTCGCCGTGCTTCAGGCTGCCGAGGACCGCGTATGTCGTGCCCGGGCCGCTCCTGACGTTGAGCGTCATGCCGGGCGTGTTGACATAGACGGCCTTTGACGCAGGCGTGCCTGAATTGCCCGTATTCTTCAGCGGGTCATCAGCCGCGGTATACGACTTGCTGACATAGCCTGTCTTGCCGCCGTATGTAAGCTTGTACCATGAGGCGTTCTCGTCGGAGACCGTGATTTTTTCCCCGTGCTTCAGGCTGCCGAGCACCGCGTATGTCGTGCCGGGGCCGCTCCTTACGTTGAGCGTCATGCCGGGCGTGTTGACATACATGGCTTTTGTCTTTGCCGTCTCTGTAGTCCCGCCCGCGCCGCCGATGCTGATATAGGCCTTGTTGACATAGCCTGTCTTGCCGCCTGTCGTGAGCTTGTACCATGAAGCGTTTTCGTCCGTCACGGTGACCTTCTCGCCGTGTTTCAGGGTGCCTATGACAGAGGAATTTGTGTCCGGGCCGCTTCTGACATTCAGCGTCGTTCCGGGCGTGTTGACCGTTCCGTCCTTTGTTTCCGGCTTTGGCGGATCGGGAGGTTTCGTCTCCTGCTGGGAGTTCGAATCGAGCTTAATAAAGCCGGAAAGCACGAAACCGCTCTTCCCGCCGCCGAGGTCGATGCGCCACCAGTCGGCGACCTGCCCCGTTATCTTGACTGCCGTCCCGTCCTTCAGCGACGCGACGACCGAATTGCCGGTCCCCGGCCCGCTCCTTACGTTCAGCGTCGTGCCCGGGGTATTGACCTTGCCGGCCTTGGTCACGGAAGTCACCTTGTAGCCAAGCGCGCCGGCATTCGTCCCGCCGCTTCCGTCCCAGGGCATCGTCACGAGGACGGTCGCGCTGCCGAGCCCGTAGTAAAACTTCAGGATATCGTCATAGTTCTTGCCGCTCTTCGCCATCTGGTAGGCGCCGATCTGCGACATGCCCGCGCCGTGGCCGTAGCGCGCGCTCGCGAGCACCCAGCTTGAATTGTCTTCCTTCAGCGCGAGGACGGTAAACTTCTTGCCGAGGCCAAGCACTTCGTTCAGGAACGGGTACTGCGTGCTGCTGCCCGAGATCGTCACGGGCGTGAAGGAAAGCGTGACGTCGCGGCCGCCGGGGATGGTCAGGGTGACCTTCGCCCCCAGGAACTGGCGATCCGGCTTGGTATACCTGGGATTTGCCAGTTCAACCTTCTTGACCGTCACGTTGCCGTTGATCGCGCTCATGTCGACGCCCGCCGACTTGAGCTTGTTACGCAGCGTCTTGTACGGCTCGGCCGTGCTGCCCGTAAGGTCCGGCGCGGACATCTTCTTCGGTATCGTGAACTTGCCGCTGTACGTGGTCGTGCCGAGGGCATAGGCGAGATCCCAGGGGTCGTCCTTGACCGTCAGATAGTCGAAATTCTGCGAGGACGCGCCGGAAGTGGCGCCAAACTCCGTCATGCCGCCGTTCGACGCAGAGTAACACGCATAGACATTCTGCCCCCCCGGCGTCTTCAGGATCATGTTCGTCGTGGCTTTCACGGCAGCTATGCAATTGGCGTTCGAGGCGTTGTATCCAAGGTAGACCTGGTGCAGGGTCGAGTTCACGAGGTCCTGCTCGACTGAAGTCCGGACCTTTGAGTGCGTAATGAAGTACGAGTACGAGCGCGCCGCCACCGCCTGCGCCTTGAGCGCCTCTATCGGCCAGGAGTCGTTCATTTCGTAGGGCAGGACGCCCATCACATAGGTCTCGATATCGACATGGTTGATGAGCTTCAGCTTGCCGCCCTTGTTCAGGACGCGCAAGTCGCCCGCGTACTTGTAGCCGCCGTTGATCTGGAGCAGGTTGCCGGGCGACAGGCTGGCCGCCTTTATATAGACATCGCCGCCGAGATTGGAGGACGCGCCCCCTGCCGTGAGACGTATCCCGGTGCCGGCCGCGTTCAGCGTGAACGCGCCGGAGATTGGCTGCCCCGTGTTCAGGATCGTATATGAGCCGGCCGCGTTCAGCGTGACAGAGGCCGGGTCCCCGTAGGAATTGAGGTGGACCCGCACGATATTGTCGCCGACCGCCGTCTCCGCGCCGGTCGTCACCGTCGGCAGGATGATGAGCAGGCAGAGCGCCGCGATCAGCGCTATCAGAATATTCGCTTTTTTTATTCTCTTCATTATCATTACCCCTATCGGCACAAACCCCCGGCAATCGATCCCTGTCGTTTGCTGCCGAAGCAATGCCTGCCACCATAGCGCACAGCCCGGCAAGCGCGCCCGGACGAGTGTATATAGATAGGAAAATTATACCTGACGAGGTGGGTGAATCTGTCTCGGAGGGGTGTTGTTTGGTTTACGGGATAATTACAGAATAATAAGCCTTTCGCGATCCCTTACAGGAAGGCGTTGCGGCGCAGCACGTCCCGGGTGGGGCCGTCGTCCGTGACGCTGCCGTCTTCAAGCACTATCGCGCGGTCCGAGACGGCCTCGGCGAGCGCCGGGTCGTGGGTCGCGACGACGCGCGTCTGGCCAAGGCCCTTCAGGATTTCCATGAAACGGGCCTTCGCCCTCATGTCGAGAAAGGCGGCCGGCTCGTCAAAAAGCATGACGCGAGGGCGCATCACGAGGACGGTGGCTATGGCGCAGATGCGCTTTTCCCCGCCCGAAAGCTTGAGCGAGGAGCGGGAAAGAAGGTGGGGGACGCCAAGCGTCTCGAGCATGGATTCGACCTTTTCGCGCACTTCGCCCTCCGTATGGCCGAAATTGCGCGGCCCGAACGCGACGTCGTCGTAGATCCGCGGCATGAACAGCTGGTCGTCCGGGTTCTGGAAGACCAGGCCGACCTTGCGGCGCACTGTCAGCAGGTGGTCTTTGTCGACAGGCACGTCGCCTATCAGGATCGAGCCTTCGTCGGGGCGCAGCACGCCGACAAGCGAGAGGAAGAGCGATGTCTTCCCGGCGCCGTTGGCGCCTACCAGCGCGACCTTTTCCCCCGCGCCTATCTCGATCGAGACGCCTTTCAGCGCCGTCGTGCCGTCGGAATAGCTGACCGTCAGGCCCCGTATGCTAATGGGCGCGGGCCCGTGCCCGTGCGGGTGCCTGTGCGCGTCGGCAGGCTGGACCGCCCCGTGCGTATGCGGCTTCCCGCCGTGCTCGTGGGTGTGCACCTCGTCGCCATGCCTGTGCGGCGCGTCGCTTGCGCCCTTTGCCCTTTCGTCCCTGTCGTCGTGCAAACCGTCCTCCTTTCCTATCCCGTCACCCGTGTCTCGCGAACGGGCTTCCTGCCTCCTGCCCTGCCGTCCCCGCCGCCAAGCTGGCCAGCCTGCGGGAACTAAATAATAATAACATTAAAGCATATACAGTACCGGGAAAAGCCGCAGGGCGGCAAAGGCCGCGCACAGCAGGCAGGCGGCCAGGACATCCCCGGCTTTCATCTTCACGGGCTCGCGCTCCGGGAACTCGCCGCCGAAGCCGCGGCAGGCCATCGCCGCGTAGACCCGCTCGCCGCGGTCAAAGCTGCGCAGGGCGAGCTGCCCGACAAACGGCCCCATATCCTTCATCGCGATGCCCCTGGCCTTCACGCTCCTTAGCTTATATGCGACGCCCATGCTCGCGGCTTCGTCGATGAGCACGCCTATATACCTGTAAATCAGCTCGACGAGCGTGATGAATATCTGCGGCACATGCATGCGGCGCAGCTCTCGCGTCAGCGAGGAGAATGGCGTCGTGGAGACAAGGATGAATACCGACATCACGCAGAGGTAGGTGCGCAGGAGGATCGTTATCATCGAGAGCAGCCCGAAGGAGATGTCTACGCCCCCGATCGCGAAGGCGGCCTGGCGGTCGAGCAGCAGGTTCGTAAGGCCCGCGAACGCGCAGAACGGCAGGGCGATGAGGAAGCGCTTGCCCAGCGTCTTCATGGGAAGCTCGGCGAGGGAGCAGGCTATGGCCGTGTAGAGGAAGAACGGCACGGCGCCAAGGACGTCGTAGCGCCCGAAGGAGACGACGGCGACGATGTACGCGAAAGTGGCGACGAGCTTTGCCCGGGGATGCAGCGCGTGCATCGCCGTGCCCTTGTCGGACAGCCCCTCGAGTACGTATAGCTCATGTATGCGGTTCGCGATCACTGCTATCCTCTCTTCCTCTTATTCTTCGTCTCTTAGTCAGCTCCTTGTTTTCCTGTGATATATTTTCGCATTCGTACTGCCTGTTGCATCCAGTATGTCACGTTCACAAAGCAATGCTAGATAACGCCTTGCTACTTCGCTCATAACTCCGCTCAAACTTCGCTCATTTTTTTATTGCTATCTTCGCTCATGCTTCGCTCACTCCCTCTCACTCTCACTTTTTCTCTTCCTCTTATTCTTATAGGCCCCGATGACGAGGGTGGCCGCGCCGGCCAGGGCAAAGACCAGGGCGGCGCCGACGAGCCCCGCGATGGGCGTCCCGGCCCCGCCGCCTTCCGCAAAGCCATAGTCCGGCATGAAGGACAGCCGCTCGCGTGCCGCGGCGAAGAATTCGAACACGGGGCCGCCCGCCTCGAGCTCCGTCGTGCCCGCTACCCCCGCGATCGACCATTCCAGGCCGTCGGGATTGGCGGAAGCGAGCAGGGAAAGCCCGGCGGCCGTCGCGGCGGCGATGGCCGCGAACGCGATTATCACCGGCCTGATCGATTTTGTGGATGGGCGGGATCGCGCAGGACTGGCGCCGCCCGCGAGGGGGCCTTCCTGGATGCCGGCATAGGCTTCATGCCCGTTCATGATAACGGCGCGCGGAGCCAGCAGCTCGGGCCTGGCCGCGTGGACAAAGGCAAGTATGGCGGCCGTCACGAGCCCTTCGACAACGCCGATCGCGAGATGGATGGGCTGCATGAGCAGGGCGAACGCGGCGAACGGGAGCTCGATTATACCCGAGGCGGCCGTTTCAACCACAACCCCAAGCGAGCCAAGCTGCAGCGCGACGATGGCGGAGACCACCGACGCGGCCCATATGCGTTTCGCCGTGACGCCGCCTGCCGCAGGCGCCGACAGTATCGGCTTGAAGAGCAGAGGATAGACGAAGAGGCAGGGGATGACGGCGATATTGAAGATATTGCAGCCGAGCGCGAGCAGGCCGCCATCGGCAAAGCACAGGCATTGTATGACGAGCACGGCCGCGAGCGCCAAAAGGCCCGCGAACGGGCCGAGCAAGGCCGCGAGCATGATCCCCCCCGCTATATGCCCGGACGACCCCGTGCCCGGTATCGTGAAGTTGACCATCTGCGCTGCAAAAACCATCGCGCCGGACACAGCCATGAGCGGCGCCTTGCCCTCCCCCGGCTCGTCCCTCTGTACCCTCTTCGCCGAGTATAAGACCGCCGCCGCGCTCGCGGCGTACAGCCCGCCACCCACGCCGGGCGACAGCAGCGCGTCCGCCATATGCATCAGCTATTCCCTCTTCGAACCAATAAACCCATTCATCTACTATAACGGAAACCCCGCCCTGTTTACAAGCGGCCGGTTGTGACGCTGTGAGATGCTTTTCGCGACCTTTTCTCGCGCGGCTTCACACGGCCCGGACGATCTGGTTCCATTCGCGGCATATGCTCTCGGCCGCTTTCAGGCAGCCGGCCAGCGACAGGTTTTCGGCCTGGACGATGTTTATCATGCGCTCCATCGACGCCTTTGCGCCCATCACGCGTTCATGCCCGGCCAGCGTACGGGCGACCCGGCAGATCTTTTCGCCCTCGCCGGAAAACAGGTCGGCGCCCCATATGGCTTTTACGGCCGGCGAGGGAGCGGCCCCGGCCGTGAAGACGCCTGCCTCCGGGTCAGACGACAGCAGGCTCGTATCGAGCAGCATGTCCCGCGCCGCGAGCATGGCGCGGATATAGCCTGTGAGCAACGCGAACAGCGACCCGAGAGCCACGCTGCCCGTCCCCTGCCCGTAGCGGGAAACCGGCACAAGCCCCTCGCGCGAATACAAAAGCGCCCTTCTGCCCTCCGACTGCACAAGCGTCGCCTGCGGAAGGAACGAAGGCCGGGCCTCCGTCACCACCGCGAGCTCGTGCGGCCTGTGCTCTTCGTATATCGCTACCGCAATAATATTTTCCCTGTTCCGTTCGCCTTCCATCCCGGCCCTCCTCTACCCCCCGCCGCATACCGAGCACGGGGTATAGCCCTGCTTCCCCGCGTCGTCCTTGCCGATCTCGATCACGTAGCGCTCGACGACCGTGCAGTCGCCTGTATGGTACGCATGCCCGCTCGTGAAGAATACATAGACCAGCGCCCCGTCCCTGCGGCCGTCCGGCTTGCACAGCTGGCACGGGCTGAACCGGTAGCGTACGCTCCTGTCGAGCAGGACCTCGCGCGGATAGGTCTCTATATACCTGCAGCGTTCGCCGTGATAGCGCTCGCCCGCGCGCGGGAAGACCCAGGCGGTATCCCCGCCGCCGCCCTCTTCCATCTCGGAAAACGGCTTCACGGGGCCGTCGTGCGTCATGCCGACAAAGGCCCGCGAGAGCGCCGTCCGCTCGCCCTTGACCTCCCCCAGGAAAAGGCGCGGCAGTTTGAGCGGCGTATCGAAAGTGACCGAGATCGCGACCAGGTCCGTATACTCCCTGCCGCCCTTGGAAATCCCGGGGACGCGATACGCGAACCGGCCGACACGGACGCCTTGCGCCTCGCCGCGGCTCTCGCCTTCGACGCGCCGCGCGATCTCCTGCGCCCCCCCGGCAGGATAGGGGATGACGGGCGCGTTGGCCATGATCCGGTGCGACTCGTCCGTGAGCGCGTGATGGACGCCCTCTGAAACCATGCAAAACTTCAGCAGGTACCCGATCGTCAAGACCCCTATTATGAACAGGGGCAGCAAAATCGAGGCCTCGACCGCTATCGCCCCCCTTTTCGCGCGGTTTTTAATATTTTTCCGTATAAGCATAATGCTCTCCGTCAACGCCGCACGCGAAGCGGAAGCCGATATAGTGCTCCCGCATCAGGAAATCCCCGTAGTAAGTGCCCTTCAGGTTGATCTGCATCAGGTCCATCATGCGCAGCAGCTTCGTCTCCCGGTCCATGACGAAAAGCATCAGCCGCAGGTAGTCCCTGTAGCCCTGCCCGCCGCGATCGGCCGGGTAGGCGATGCTCGACGACGTCCAGCCTTCCCATATTTCCCAGATGTCCTGCGTCGCCCACTGCGAGGACGTCTTGACGAGCGCGACTTTGTCCCCGTTTTCGAGCAACATCAAGTCATTGCCCGTCTCCGCCGCGACCCAGGCCTCGATCAATCCCATCCTGATCGCTTCATACAGCTCCTCTCCGGTCACTGCCGCCGCGACCAGGGCGATTTCCTCGACCTTCGACATCTTTGCCGAGTCGGAAATCAACGCGGCATTGTTCATGACGAAACGTATCGCGCGGAGCCTGTGCTTGACATTGCTGTAATTCGCGCTGTCGTCGAGCTTTCCGGCAATGAGGTATTCGATCTCGTTCCCGAAAAAGCGATCCTCTTTCACGCCGTCCACATGGTTGCCGAAAACGGAAAGCGCGTACTCGGACACGGCGAACGCGGTCGTCCCCTCCTTCATGAAGTCGTCGATTTTCGGGATATCCGACGGATCCCCGAACGATGGGAAAAGCGGCCCCGCAAACCCGTTTGACGGGAGCGACGCGATCACGTCCCTGTTCCTGAGCGCGCGCCCATACCCATCCTCGAGGCTTGTGGCGCCTTCCGCGCTCCCCCCGATGCCGCTGCCGCCGCTGATCAGCGAGCCGATCGCGCGGGACAGGGCCGCGGTCCGTACCTGGTCTTCAAAATTGTCGACATCGAGCAGCGAGTACTCCTTCAGGTTCACGTCCATATCCTCGCACCGCGCGTCCTGCGAGAACGTGCGCGCCGCGCCGCTGCGGAAAAGCATATAGAGCGGGTCCTTCGGCGCGATCGACGCTTCTGTATAGTAAGCGATAGCGTCCTCGATCCAGCCCTCGTCGCCCCTGAACGCGAGCAGGCCGTAGTCCGAAAGCAGGCGCTTGTCGTACTCTGAGAGCACGGAGCGCCCTGCAAGCTGCAAGGACGCGTCCGCCATGCTGCGGCCAGCCGAGGCCTTCGCGCCCGCGAACAGCACTGCCGCCACCGTGATAAAACAGGCGAATGCCACCACGAGGAACACGGAAAGCCCGCCACGCCTGTCGAGCGCCAGTTTCCCGCATGCTTTTGTTTTCCCTTTTTCCATCATTCCGAACCTTCCCATTCCAGGACCTCCGTAACGCCATCCTTCAGCCGCGCGATAAAGGCCTCGTCCACGACATAGCTCCGCCCATAGTAGCCGGTCTCATAGCCACGCGGGTTCGTGAACTTGCCGCCATAATATGTGAGCGCCCGCGAGGCCTCTTTCCATTTGCGAAGGCCCTCGCCCCCGTCGCTGACCGCGAACGAGACGCTCTCGGCCTCGCTCCGGTACCGGTCGCGCGCGTAGGCGTCCGTCAGGACGGCCTGCGTCCTGTCCCCGACAGCCGCGGCCTCCGCCCGCAGGCGCACATGAAGGTGCGCCTGCGTCGCCGTTTGGCTGTAGATGTTCAGCAGCAACGCCATGACGGCCATCGCGCAGAACACCGCGATCGGGAAAAAAATCGCAGCCTCGACCATTGCGCCTCCGCTACAGGAATTTCCCCGACGAAAGATTCGCGAAAACATTTTCTACGAACTCCTCGATTCGTGACCTGAATATGAGGCCGATCACGATTGCGATTGCGACGAGGATAGCCACTTGTACAAGCTCCATCCCCCCGCGCGGGTTTTGCGAAATAAATTTCATCTGTTCTCCTTTCTATATATGAAATCGCGAGCGATAACGGATCAACCCATT
>Ga0082212_10005185_pt1 | contig 17851 bp, 14 predicted proteins | sample TergutNt197P3_FD_71548 | JGI IMG/M metagenome (GOLD analysis project Ga0082212, IMG submission 71548) | Neocapritermes taracua P3 segment gut microbial communities from Petit-Saut dam, French Guiana - Nt197 P3 | ecosystem: Host-associated > Arthropoda: Insects > Digestive system > Gut ... | reverse complement strand
CAATGTAAAGCCGTGGGTGCAGTTAACGGAGGACGTCCGCGATTCAAATCGCTCACAGGCGCGTAATATCGCCGAAAAGCTAAATATGATCGGGTACACCTATGACTCCGGTGATACGCCTTTCCCGTCCGTTAATGAATTCGACTATGATACCAACTTGCTGCTGGCACAGACTGAGCATATCCGCTGGATGAATGAACGTTTTGCCACCGGTTGGGTATACGGTCCCGTCAGAGACGATGAAAAGAAGATTCATCCCTTGCTTGTCGAATGGGACAAACTTCCAAACAAAGAAAAGGAAAAGGATATTGATGTGGCTAAGAATATCATTCCCTTTTTGAAAGGTATCGGGCTGAGAGTTTACCAGACGATCTGACCGTCTACTGCTTGGGATATCGTGGAGCGAGATGCACCGGGCGGCGCAAGAAGTGGGAAACGGTGAAACTGGTGCGGGAAATTGGGAAACCGATTTCCCGTGCGGCGATATAGATTTTACACTAAAATATTAAAGGTAGGGGTAGATATCATGAAATTATTCGGGAGAAAAAAATCAGAAAATCCTTCAAGTAAGGGTACGCAAATGAAAACTAAACCAGATATCCGCTGGATGCTCTATGCAAGATTTGACATTAAAAGCGTAAAAAACGAGGCATATGGCGAGGCTTGCTACAAAATACTATTTCGGTCTGTTCCTCTAAATCAGTTAACGGATGTAGTATTTTTTATGGGCGATCGCGGAAATACTTGTGTGATTGGTATGGCTGCTTCAAAACCACAGCTGGAGTTGATTCACGAGTCGCTGAACTATGCGCGAGGCTTTATTGATGTTGCCACGAGATATAACTCTTTAGAAATTAAAGAAGAAAATCAACCAAGCGAGCCTGTTTTATTGGATGGCGTATTGCGCCCTGAAGGATTTGTTATTGCAGATGAAAATGGCGCCTGGGCTGAAGGCGCGTTTAACGACTTGAGGAAGAAAGGCGAAATATAACGTTCAGAGTAATACGGTGGAGTGACAAATATGGATATAGTCCGAAAAGCAAGAGGGACTAAGATACCAAAACAAGCGCAGAGAGTATTTCTTAGTTGTGACAAAAACAATGAAAATAACAGATCGCAATTGATTTCGGATTTGCTCTCTATGGACGCCGGAATGGACTGTGTTGTGTCATATTACGAAGCAAACTCGTCAACTATTGACGAAAAATTGCTGCGAAATGAATTGCTTGATACGCAGGTATTTGTTCTTTGGGTAACAACGGAATTACTTCAATCTGCAAAAGATGGCGTTTTTCCGATTGAGTATCATATTGCCAAAGAATTGCATACTCCTATTTTACCGATCGCTTCTGACGGAGGGCTTTTCCCGCGTTTTACAGAAATTGCCGGAGCGGTGCATGGTATTGCCATGACTGATGTGGAGTACAGGAGCAAATTGAAAATGCAATTAGAGTCCTTTCTTGTGTCGGATGAAAGCATCGGGGAAATTCAATCAAAGGCTTTTACGTCTGCTATTTTTTTAAGCTACCGCAAAATGGACATAGAGAATGCACGGCATTTTATGAAATCGCTCCATAATTTGGGGGATTTACAAGCAATTTCGATATGGTACGATAATTTCCTTACAGCGGGAAGAAATTTCGACGATGAAATCAAGGAGTCTATCATAAAGAGCGATCTTTTTGTGCTTTTAGTGACTCCGAACCTTGCAACGCAAGGAAATTATGTACAAACCACTGAATACCCCTTTGCGCGACAAGAAAGAAAAGCCGTTTTGTCCGCAGAGGCTGTCACTACCGATTCAACACGTTTTGCGACATTGTTTCCACATGCTGAAGTTCCTGTTCGGATAGACGACTCTCCCGCTTTACACAATGCGCTTATTACCAAACTGGGAGAGAGCGCCTGCATAAAAACGCCGGATAGCGAACGTAACTATTTATTAGGATTGGCCTACTTAAAGGGGTTTGGTGTAGAAAAAGACTTTAGCAGAGGAGTACACCTTTTAGAAGATTCGGCAACAGACTGCTGTTTATTCGGAGTATACGCCGCGAAGCTGTTGGCAGGGATTTATGAGGATGGATATAGAACCACTGTGGATTTAGACAAAGTTTTGCACTGGAGAACGATTGTTGCAGATTATTGCGACCGATTGTTTGGAATGAAACATGATAACACAGCAAGCGCTTATCGTGATATTGCAACCGCTTATCGTGCGAATGGCAAAAATGCAAAAGCAATCGAGTGGTATCAGAAAGCATTGAAAATATGCGAGAGCATTTCGCGAAAACTGCCTGTAATAACCGACATATACTATGGCATTGCCACGGCTCATATAAATAATGGCGATACTAAAGAAGCGATAGAATACTATAAGAAAGCCTTGAAAATCAGAAAAAAACTCCTCGGCAAAGAGCACATTGACGTGGCAAGAACATATAACGCCATTGGAACGGTATACAAATCACAAGGCGATGCCAGGGCATTGATACAAAATAGCAGAGAAGCCTCTTCCTGGTATGCCGACGCCTCGTTTTACTACAAAAATACTCTGTCTATATATGAAAAACTATTAGGAACAAGTCACCCTGAAACGGCTTTAATACTATTCAATATAGGAACGTTATATTGCAGTCAGGGTAATTATTCCGAATCTTTAGAGTTTATGAACAAAGCAATATCAATTGCTGAGAAAGCTCATGGGAGAAACCATCCGATAATTGCAGGAATCAATAGCGGAATTGCCTTTACTTACTGGAAGAAAAAAGACGCGATTAGAGCCATTGAGTTTTCACAAAAGGCTTTAACCGTATTGGAAAACATATTAGGAATTAACCATCCAGATACAGCGTTATGTTACGGTAATATTGGAACTTACGCTTTTAGCGAACGCAATTACGATATGGCTTTGGATTACTATCAAAAAACATTAGATGCTTATAAAGTAATCTGTGGAGAAGAAGACCAAAGAGTTGCCGCAGTATATACAGATTTTGCAATGGTGTATGGAAAGCGCGAAGAATACGCAAAATCGGTAGAGTATTTTCTGCGAGCCCGATTTATTTTTAGTCGCACTGTTGAAAAAGGTAATCCATTATTAGTGTTGACAAATCGCCGTTTAGGTGAAGTCAGAACGCTATTTATTAATAAAGGCGGTAGTGCAGAAGCCTTTCGAGAAATAGAAGCAAAAGTACGTAAAGATTATCACGATTATAATTCACCGCTTTATTTTGCAAATGATATATAATTCGAATCAATAGCACACAATAACCGTCTATAATCATAAAGCTGATAACGATTAATCAATTGGCTTCCCTGTCAGAATGATTACCTTGACAAACCCTTGACAGCTATTGCCGATGGAATCATACGTCGGTATCATAATAACGAAGGGTTCAGCGCACCTAAAAGCGTAATCATAAGGCAGCGTTTATCAGCTGCCTTATGTAAATAAAAGGGGGATTAACTCATGTGGCCATTTAGCAAAAAAAGATATAGAAGCGCTTGGGTACGTAATACGGCTAATGAAAGAATTAAGGGGATATAGTTTATTTCATTGGAGAGCTTGACTATATCCTGAGTAGAATTCTTATCAAAGATTTATCACAGGATGTATCTATGCGAAACAAAAACCAGCTTCTGAAAAAGAGCCTGGTGAAAAGCCAAAAGGACTTATCTTACGGTTATTCAAGAAATAGGGGGATTGGCGTGTGGCTAAAGCACCATATATTATCGGAATCACGGGCCACCGCTATTTGCCGCCCGACCATATCCCCTTTTTGAAATTGGAAATACAGGGGTTTTATCAGGAAATAGTTTTACGCCACAAAGCAGAGAGTATTACCGTATTTTCCTCTTTGGCAGAGGGTGCTGATAACCTTTGTGCGAAGTTGGCGCTTGATACGGGCTTGCGGTTGGTTATTCCGTTACCTATGAACGCATTGGAGTACCGCGAGAGTTTTTCAGGAACAACAGCGGTCGAGTTTGATTGTTTACTGTCGCTTGCAGATCAGGTTTTTGTGGTACAGCCGGAAGAAATGATCCCGCCGAATCCTCAACAGGGTTTTTACTTCCGGCAGGCAGGTATTTATGTAGCAAAACACTGCGATATACTGCTGGCTGTTTGGGATGGCATAGAGCAGGATACGCCGGATGGCGCGGGAACGTGGGAGACTGTGAAACTGGCGCGGGAGTACGGTAAACCGATTTACCAAGTAGCGATATAACTAATATCTCTGAATTATAGACGGTTAGATTGTAAAAATGGGGCTATTCAGTAACGACAAAAAGGAGGTATCCCCTATGCAGTGGGAGAACGTATATATATTCATAAGCAGCACATTCAACGACATGCACGCCGAACGGGATTATCTCGTTAAAAGCGTGTTCCCCGAGTTGTCCGAATGGTGCGAGGCGCGCAAACTGCGACTTATTGATATAGACCTACGATGGGGCGTGTCGGAAGCCGACGCCACGCAGAATAAGCGCGTCGTCCAGGTCTGCCTTGACCGCATCGACGAATGCCGCCCGTTTTTCCTTTGCTTCCTTGGACAGCGTCGCGGCTGGGTCCCAAATAAAACAGATGTGAGTAAAGAAACGAGAAAGCGTTTTCCAGGTCTACGCAAGCAAAAAAGATTAGGCAAAAACTCCGTCACAGAGATGGAGATAATTCACGCGCTTATCGATCCGCTCCATAAGGGGTCATTCTTTGATAGGGAGGGAGCGCGGCATGACGGGTCGGCTGCCGATCACGCCTTTTTTTTCCTGCGCGACCCCGGATACTTGAAAGAGTTGGACGACGATTTGCTCCGCATCTATACCAATAAACTTGAATCGAATCCCAAAGCCGCAGATCAAGCACTTACGCACTGGCGGGAAACTGCGATACCGCAGACTGGCCGCCCGGTCCGGCATTACTCCTCAAGTTGGATACATCAGGAAAGCACACCGGAAATCGCATTGCCGCTTGTAGTCCCCACAACTGCTTCCGCAAACAGCAAGGAGTGGGCCAATGCCTTCGGCGCCTGGAGGAAGCAGTGGGCCGCAGTTGGGGTCGCGGTTGACTCAACCGGCATTATTACAGACGATGAGTTGGAAAAAGCAAGAGAGTATAATAAGCGCCTTACCGCCGGCCGACTTGGGGATTTTCAGTGCGGCGGTGCTCCGCTTGCGGATATTATTATCGAAGAACTCAAAAGCGCGATTGCCATACGATACCCCGGCCATATGACTGTTGATGCTCAAACAAAGCTGCAAAAAGAACTCGATCAGCAGGCGCAGTTCCTGCGTATCGCCGGCGAAGGTTTTATTAAACGTCACGGGGATTTTGATGCATTAAATGAGTATATATCCGGTTCCGATAACCGTCCGTTCGCCGTAACCGCTCATGCCGGTATGGGTAAGACCAGCTTTCTGGCGCATTGGATCAATAAGTACCGGCCTCAATCAGGGGAAAGTCTTTATTACAGGTTCATCGGCGCCAGCGACGACTCAGTGAGCGTGGATTCCCTGATCCGCTCCTTGTTAAGCGAGTTGAGAGAAACAGGGAAAATCAAATCCGTCATCCCGAGCAATTCAAATGAGATGTTGAACAATCTACCGGAGTATCTTAGCGAAGCCGGGCAATCCGGCAGGGTGATTATCGTCCTGGACGCAATAAACCAACTCGAGTCCGGCATGGATGATTTACACTGGATTCCCGGTGGTTTGCCGGAAAATGTGAAGTTAGTGGTCAGCTTCAAACGCGGCGACGAGAAGTCGGACGAATACTACGATCAGCAGGGAAAAAAAGGCGGTATGATTCTGCACGACGTCAAGCCTTTTATCAGTCTTGACGACCGCAAAGCGATAGTAACAGCATATCTGGAGCAGTATTTTAAAGAACTGGACGAACCGCGGATTCAAATGCTGATTAACTCGGAGGGCGCGGAAAATCCATTGTTCGTAAAAACGGCGTTATCTGAATTACGCGTTTTTGGCGCCCATAACGACCTAAGCGAAATTATCCGAACCCGATTCGGGAACACGCCGGTTTCCGCGTTTCAAGCTATACTTGAACGCATGGAGAATGATCCTTCATATACACAGCTTGATCCAAAAGAATCGCTGCCCCGTGTATTCGGATGGATCGCGCACAGCCGAAACGGAGTTAGTGTGGACGAACTTGCCAACATGCTAACGCTCGAAAACCTTTCCGTGAGCAGGAGCGAGGCTAAGGATGCCGTTAACCTTATCCTGCGGCAACTCCGTCCTTTCCTGGCGAAACGCGAAGGGCGGGTTGATTTCTTTTATGAGAGCTTTAAGATAGCGACAATCGAGCGATATACGTCAAATAATCATGAATACGCGCGTTCGTCCATGGAATGGCATCGGTCGCTTGCAAAATACTTCGAGACATTGCCTCTTGAGACCCCTCATCGGCTGATGGAGCAGGCATGGCAATACGCATACGCCGGGATGGGAAACGAACTCAATGATTTACTTTGGCAATACGCCTACCTGAATGCGCGGCTGAAGTATGCTGACATCAACGCATTGATAGCTGATTTTGGGTTGTTGGATTTGCCGCACTTATCTGATGATGACATGGAGGGCGTTAATATACTGCGGGAATGTATCAGCCTTTCGGCGCATGTGCTGGTCGTCAGTAAAAATCAGTTAGCGGAACAATTGTGGGGAAGGATGGCTGGAGTCAATAACAGTCGGATTCAGATTTTCTTAAGAAGCGCCGTCAAATACCGGGAAGAAAACGGCGAGGCATGGCTGAGGCCGTCGTATACTTGCATGACGCCGCCCGGGACAAGATTGAGATATTCGCTCACAGCTGCAGACGATCCGCACACTTCAACAGGCGTAGTTTACAACTTGAAATACAGGAACGAATTAGTAGTATCAATCTCCACGGTTTTTGTTGACGGGACGAGGCTTGTCGCGATTAACCCGGATACGCGCCGTGTCCGGAAAATAGTTACGGTCGGCAGGACGATGCGTACATGTTTTAGCCCGGACGAAGAAATAATTGCTGTTTGCGGAGGCCCAGGCCACAACCAGATATCCTTTTTAAGTTTAACCACGGGCGCGGTGGTAGCGCACATGAAAGTACTGTCGGGGCCGCAGCCCAGCATGGTTTTTTTAAGCAATGAAGAGTTGCTGGTAACCGGCTATGGCGGAGAACTATTCGTCTGGAGCTTATCAAAAGACAAGGTCATACGTTCTTTAAAAAGTGAAATGGATGTAACCAAGATTTATTTCAACGAGCCGGACAGGCGCTTGTATATCGTGACAAGAGAATATGTTTACGAAAATGACTGCTATATTTATAAAACAAAAAAATACGACGAGCATTTGGAATCGATGCTCGGGGAGTATGACGGCTCTGCGCTCAGCTTTAGTGAAGACGGGAGGACTTGCCTGTTTTTAACAAGCGACCAGAAGACTTTAACGCTCTACGATTTAGTAGAAAATAATGCTATCCTTAGCATCAATGAGGATAACACGATCATAAGGGCGGTAATTCGTGATAGCATTGTTTTTTATCAGATTTCGCACGACACTCAGGAACAGCTGACAAAAGCATACGATACCATAAACAGGCGGACAGTGTTTGAAACCTATGATATCCGTGGCCCGTTCATAGTAGCAAATGATGGAAGCCTCGCCGCCGGGAGCAGGTATTCCGGGGCGGTCAGTGTTTACGAGACGTCGGTAGATGATTATATCAATGATGTTGAGCAGGTTTTTTACGGCCATGTCGCATTAAATGAAGTAATATCCTCCCCATATAACTCGTATGCTGCATTTTCAGCGGATAATAAAACCGCGTTGCTTAGCATCAGCTTTAGATCTATGTCAAACGCCGACAAGAGATTTATTTTCTTCAGCGTAGATGACGGCAAGGTAATAGAATCCGTAGCTGCGGAAAGAGACTCCCTCATCGATCAGAATCTTTTTGAGGCTATGGACGTCCCGCCGGACAAAGAATGCGTTTCCTCCGCTTTTACGAAAATGCTTGAACAGATGGAGAGCAGCGAGATTGTTTCAAATATCGACGATGAAGAAAAAATGCCGCCGCTATCATCGCACCCGTATCAGGGTGAGAAGTTCCATTCTTTCTGGCTCGGTACGTCAAAGAGGTTTTTTGCTGCATACTCGCACAACAGCGCGATCGTAAAGTTTTACTCTGCAATCGATTCAAATAAAGTTGCCGAACTCTATGTAGAAGGTGGTGTAGCCGTTGCGAACAGTTCAAAATCTGGTAAGAACGTAATGATTGTGACGCAAAACGGGCATGTACTTTTCCTGACCGCAGAGAACTTTGAAATTTCTTGATAATCTTGCTGGTAAAATACGGCCGTAAACATGACGTACCTGAGCAAGGCAGCTCATAAAAAACACTGAGGTTGGAACTATGTCTAATATGTTGTACATAAATCTGTAAAGAAGGGGGGGTTATGCAAATGTTGCTTATGGTAGTAGAAGATGTATCCAGGGTGGTAGGTCAAGGTATGATAGCCAATGGAGCGATCAAAACAGACGTGGCAGTTGGTGATATGATCTTGGTCAAAAAAGCGAATGGACGAGAATTAAGCATAACGATAGGTGGTATACATAAAGGTATCCTTGAAACATTCGCCAACGCGAAAGCCGGCGATAGGGTTGGTCTCTTTTTAGATTCGGGAGCATTGGGATTTAGCGATATATGCGCGGGTGACGAAATATATATATAACAAATTGGGCTGGAAAGCTGATACGGGAGCATGGCAAGGAAGTGCGGCATTTAGCTGTGTGATATGGGAAGCGGAGGAAAATATGGAAGGCACTACGATTTCATGGGCGATCTATGGGAAACTTGCGCACAGCAGCCGCCCCGGTTATCGCGACAGTTTCGATGATCGCGTTACGATGGTAACCCAGACAGAGGTTGACCTCTGGCTCAAGGAAGCGGATCGGATTGGCGTCAAGTCTATTATCTGTTTTTTAGACGACGAGCATCTTTGCTTATACGAAAAAATCCCCGGCGGTTTAATCGCTTATTATCGGGAAAAAGGATATGAAGTCGCCCACATCCCCGAAAAGGATTTCCGATTTCCGCCACTTTCGTTGAAATCGTTGAAAGAAGCCGGCGCTGCATACTCGGCATTGCCAAAGCCTGTTTTAGTGCATTGCAGCGCCGGAATTGGTCGAACCGGGGAAGCCATAGACTATATAAGAAAGATTGAGGGATGACTTGTTAACTGTGATCCCATGAGGTGCAAAGATGGATTGGGAAGGATTCGTTTTCAAGATTCATTATGCAGACAAAACGGCAACATTAACAGACTACACCGGCGACAAAAAGAAGGTCATTATTCCCAGCCATATAAAAGAAAATGATGACTCGTTCATTGTTAAGTTCATCGCCGGACATAAAGTTTACGTCAATCACGATGACGGATACCATGGTCGAGAATTTGTTGGAGGCCGTCTCTACCATTTTCGTATGGTAGGTGCATTTCGGGAATCAACGCTAACAGATGTAACTATTCCCGAAAGTGTGACCAATATCGAAAGGCTTGCGTTTCCGGACAATACTACCATTCATGGCAAATGTGGCAGTAAGGCGGATGAGTACGCTAAGGAGTACGGGTATCGGTTTGTGCCAATATGATGTTAACGGCACATAAAGAAAAAGGTGTATGGATATGAACGAAAAAAGAGTATACGATTTTGATAAGGAAATTGATTTATCCAGTCGGTGGCTTTGGAAACGTAGCGGTATGAAGTCGCAATACGGGGCTTCTGATCTGATTCCGCTATCTTCAGCCGATATGGATTTCATGGTCTGCGACGAAGTTATTGACGCGCTTAAAGAGTATGTCGATATGGGCGTGTATGGCTACCTTAAAAAAGATAAGGATTATTATAACGCTATTACTAACTGGTATCGTGAAAACCACGGATTGCAAATAAAAAAGAAAGCTGTGTTTCAAACACACGGTGCACTGCCGTTTGTTTCTGCTTGCATTAACTCATTGACTAAGGAAGCAGGAACTGTGGTTATACAGGCCCCCACATATTGGAACCTGTATAAATGTGTCGCCGGAAGCGGAAGGACTCTTGTTTTTAACAACCTGCGCCTTGTTAACGGTAAATATGAAATGGACTTCGATGACTTGGAAGCAAAGCTAAAGCCAGCGGACATGCTTATTGTATGCTCGCCCAGTAATCCTACGGGCAGAGTGTGGACATATGATGAACTAAAAACTGTATGTGAGTTATGCCTTAAATACAACGTACTGCTTTTGTCCGATGAAATCCATTGCGACTTTGTCTATAACGGTCACAAGCATATACCCATTTTATCGGTTATGCCAGAAATAGAATCCCATGCGATACAAATCGTTTCCACATCAAAGACGTTCAACCTTGCCTCGATTTCGACGGCTACGGCTTTTGTGTATTCAGAAACACTCGCAAGCAAGCTTAGAGATTATGCATATGCCACATCCACCAAAACCGAAAATGCGCTTTCGGCTGTGGCTACAAAAGCCGCTTACCAATACGGGCGTGAATGGCTCCGGCAATGCAAAGACTATGTGTACGGTAATTACGTTTATATAAAAGAGTTTTTAACGGCGAATGAAGTTGAAATTATCCCGGCGGAACTTCAAGGGACTTTCTTAATCTGGCTGGACTGCCGCGCATTGGCGACGGCTGAAATTGATATTGAGAAGTTTTTTGTGAAGTCCGCAAAAATCGCAGGAGACGCGGGCAAAAAATTCGGAAAAGGGTTTTCCGATTTTTACAGGCTAAACATAGCAACGCGTCGGGCAAACATTGAAGAAGCGATGGATCGTTTGCTTTTGGCTTGTAGGAGTATAAATTGATGATTGTATGTAGAGTTCATGCTTTGCCAACCCCGCGTTATTGACCAATTTCGCAAACTTGAATAATAGAAAAGTATCACATGCCATAGCAGAACAATGATCAGAATTTCGCATACCGACATTAAACAGAGAAAGGTTAGGTAACAATAATGGGACTATTTGGAAGGAAAAAGAAGGAAAAGCAAGATGAGCTTGTATTGCCGGGCTTGAAGGTTTCCCCGTTAATTCCGGGGTTATCAAACGAGTTTTACGCTCAAAAAGACCAGAAAAAAAACCGAATTGAACAATCGACAGATCAAGTAGAGTTGGCTGGTTTTGCACGAGACAACAACGAACCCAGCGATGTGCGGATTGCGGCTATTGCAAAACTGACTGACCAAAGTGTAATTGCAGACTTGGCAAAGAACGGTGATATGGCTTGGGTGCGCGCTCAAGCGGTTTACAGATTAAACGACGTCGATCTGCTTACGCAAATAGCTAAGAACGATTCAGATTCTCGCGTCAGAAAGGGTGCTACAGCACGGTTGGAGAAATTATAGATACAATACTTCATCAAAATCTGGAGAGTTCTATGGACATTATCCGAAAAGCAAGAGGGACAACAATCCCAAAAAAAGCTCAGAGAGTCTTCTTTTGCTGTGATCCACAAAATTCGCATAACAGGGACAGCCTTATATCCGACCTGTTATCAATGGATGCAGGTGTGGATTGCGTTGTATCATGGCTTGAATCACTCTATACTGATGCAAGCAATGAACAACTAAGAAATGAGTTGCACGACTCACAGTTATTTGTTATATGGGTAACAGTTGAGCTATTGCAATCCCTCACAAGCAGTGAGTGGCCAGCGGAATATCTAATAGCACGAGAGCTTCGTATACCAATTCTTCCGATTGCAAACGATGGCGGGTTATTTCCGCGATTTACAGAATTAGCGGGAGCAATTCATGGAGTCGCCATGACTGATAATGAATATCGTACCAAACTGAAAGTTCAACTCGACTCATTTCTCACATCCGAAGAAATGAGACAACGAATTGAAAAGACAGCTTTTTCAGCCGAACTCTTTTTAAGTTACCGCAAGATAGATATAACCGAAGCCCGTAATCTAATGAAAGTGCTTCACGACTTGGAGGGATTCGAAGCGATTTCGATTTGGTATGATAACTTTTTAACCGCTGGCAGAGTTTTCAGCGAGGAAATTAGTGAATCCATTGATAAATGCAGCGCCTTTGTCTTACTGGTAACACCGAACCTACTAAAGAAGAATGATGAAGGAAAAGACAATTATGTTGTTTCAACGGAATATCCATACGCCGTAAAGCAAAACAAACCAATCGTTCCCGTCGAGGCTATTTCCACGGATAAACCAGAATTGTCAGCTATGCTTCCCCGCGTTGATATGACAGTTGACATGTACGACCCCGTTAAACTGCGAAAATCATTTGCTGAAAAGATTGACAAGTCCGCTTATGAGTATGGGATAGAAAGTGAGCGTGCTTATTTACTTGGCGTCGCATATTATAAAGGCTTCGGAGTTGAGCGTGATACCGAAAGGGCGATACGTTTATTGGAATCTGCTGCGGGTAATGCTGACGCTTCCGCATTAGAAGCGTCGGGACAATTAGCAGGTATCTATGAAAGCAACTTTGCTGCTGAAATTGATTATAATAAGGCGGCGTACTGGAGAAAAAGGGCAGTTTCTCTAAATGAGGAACTTTTTGGAAAGGAACATAATAATACGGCATGGGCGTATATTGACTTAGCACAGACATACAGAAAGCAAGGCGATTATGACGGAGCTATAAAGGCTATTTTTGTTCCTATTCTCATCTTTGAAAGTTTGTATGGGAAAGACAATCCGAATACGGTAATGGCATACTTGGCTGCGGCTGAAATGTATCAAGCTAAAGGATATAATAAAAGGGCGTTGTTCGAGTATGATAAATATCTGCTCGCGTACAAGAATTCATCAAGCCAAGACCCACTTGCTATCGCTTCTGTATATAGCAACATGGGTGTGACTTATGGCCTTTTGGGAGATAATGCCAACGCTTTGAAGTTCTTGCTCGGCGCTTTGGATCTGTATAAAGGAATATTAGGGGAAGAGCATCACGATACCGCCGGGGCATATATCAATATTGCTGCGGTTTACGCAGGCATGGGTAATCAAAAAACGGCTTTAGAATACTACAACCAGGCTATGGCTTTTGGAAAAACATTATTGGGCAAGGATCATCCTTCAATCGCAAAGGCTTACAATGGTATAGCGCTTATCTATCAATCTCAGGGTAATCACGAAAGAGCCCTTGAGATGTTTAACAAAGCATTGGGGATTCAGGAAAAAGTTTTAGGGGACAAGCATCCCGATACCGCAATGACATGTGGGTGCATGGCTGATGTTCATAAAGGTAATCGTAATTATGGTGCTGCTTTGGAATTTGCGTTGCGTGCGTATGTAATATTAGAGAAAACCTATATCTCGAATCATCCGTTTGTTGAGGCAATCCACAAGTCCATGAAAGAGTCGTTCTCAAAAAACGGAGGCAAAAAAAGAGACTTTGATAAATGGCTGGAACATCAATTAAACGATAGAAAGGATATCGATAGATAATCCTTCTTAAGTGTACTAAAGTAAATATAATTTTAGTAATCATTCTACAGAATTGGAGAATAGAATAATGAACACAAGAAGAATCCAACCAAATCCGGGAGCGTCAAATGACGCCGGATGAGTTACGAAGCAAATTAAAATGAAATCCATTTTTGCGTCCAGTACGTTTGGAGGATAGATGATAAAAGTGGTAGGTGTTGGCGGATGCGGCGGCAACGTCATAAATCACATGATAGCTTCAGGCGCCTTTGAGGTTGATTTTATCGTTATGAATTCTGATAGGAATGCTCTGAGCCATTCAAACGCTCCGTTAAAACTATTTATAGGCGAAAACACAAAAGGGTACCTGGAGGGAAACGGCCCTGATGTAGGCATCAGAGCAGCGAGAACAAGTGCCGAAGAAATAGCCTCGATGCTTAAGGGCGCAGACATGGTTATAATTATTGCTGGGATGGGCGGAGCAATTGGTACGGGAGCATCTCCAATTATCGCTCAAATGGCAAAGTCTCAAAATATATTTACAATCGGTATTGCCACCATGCCGTTTACGTTCGAGGGTAAGAAGAAAGTGTTGTATGCTGAAAAAGGCATCGCGACACTGCGTACCACTGTCGATGGTTTAATAATTATTTCTTGTGATGCGATAAAAGATAAGTGGATAGAAGAAAAGAGTATCGCAAATGCGTTTCATGAAGTGGATGAAGTCATAAAGCAAGCAGTCCTGCACGTATCAACCTTGGTTGATAAACAGGGTTACGAAAACATTGATATTGCCAATATCTGTTCGGCTATTAATAATACTGGGCTGCCTAACTTTGTATAATGGTTACTGATGGGCGGCAAGCGTTCATACGGAGTTCGTTCCATAGTTAGAGGCTGTCCAAAACTCATAAGTGAATTCTGGACAGCCCTATTTGTGAGTGTTAGTCCTGAATAGAAAGGAATAGCAGATGAAACTTGACCGATTGCTTGGAATACTGACAATCCTGCTTCAAAACGACCGAATAACCGCGCCGTACCTCGCCGAGAGATTTGAGGTCAATCGCCGAACCATTGGGCGCGATATAGATGCGTTATGTCAAGCTGGAATCCCCATCGTTACTCACCAAGGCACAGGCGGTGGCATATCGATTGCCGAAGGCTTCAAGCTAGATAAAAGTGTGCTTACAACAGATGAGTTGTCAGGAATCATTGCCGCGCTAAAAGGAATCGGAAGCGTATTGGATCAGTCAAATGTTGAGCGAACTCTGGAAAAACTCAATGCCAATGCCCACGCGGTCGTTTCACTGCGGGAACCTGTCATCATTGACCTTGCCTCGCATTATAAAGGTCAGCTTACCAGCAAGATCGAGTTGATTAAACGCGCCGTTCTCGAAACACGTATGATTGAGTTCGATTATTACTACGATAAGGGCGAATCCCATCGGCGAATCGAGCCGTATTTCATCATTTTCCAATGGACGGCATGGTATGTATTTGGCTTCTGTCTGGAAAGGCAGGACTGGCGCCTTTTCAAACTGACGCGATTATGGAATTTAATATTATGTGATGAAAACTATTCGCTTCGTGCCATCCCGCCTGAAAGACGAAATCTTAATGAGCGGATGACTGATGATGTTAGGTTGGTCGCGCTTTTTGATCCATCGCAAAGATATAAGCTCATCGAATACTATGGAATAAACTGTTATACCGAAACAGATGACGGATTAAGATTTGAAATCGGCTTCACCAATAAGGACTATATCATTGAGTGGCTACTTGGATTCGGCGGCGCGGTCAAGGTGCTGGAGCCGGAATATGTTGCGGACGGAATAATTGCCTCCGCTGAAAAAATCATTTCAAACTACAAATAAACAAGACATGCTGCTGCCTTGTTTGCTATGATATATTTGTAAAAAACAAGGGGGATATAGAAATGAACGCGAATATTTTCGAAAAGGCAAATCAGATCATCAAGACTTGCGACGCGGCGTATTTCGGCGTAATAGACGAAGATGGGTATCCGTCTGTATCAACAGTATCGCCTATCAATCCGGTGAGTATTCTGGAGATACTTGTTTCCACAAATATTGGGGGCAATAAGGAGAAACGCCTGCGAAATAACTGCCGCGCAAGCATTTGTATTCGGTCAAATAACGATAATATCACGCTTGTTGGCGACGCGGAAATCGTCACGGATCAGGAAACAAAAAGCCATTGCTGGCAAGAATGGTTTATCAACCATTATCCCGGCGGTGAAACCGATCCGAATTACATTATTATTAGGTTTACTACAAAACGTTTTTCACTTTGGGTGGATTTTGAGATAGCCCAGTTTACAATAGATCAGTTCCTTAACGTCCAATCAAGATGCGGCTTATTATGCGATAGCTGCGCATTCCGTGAATCGCACGGATGCACGGGTTGTATTGCATTAAACGGGAATCCGTTTTGGGGTGAATGCCCGGTTGCAAAATGCTGCCAGAGCAAAGGTTACGAACATTGCGGCAAATGCCTGGATTTACCGTGCGAGGTTCTGCGCGATTTCTCCTGCGGCGATTCAGAACACAGCGATAAACCAGCGGGTGCGAGAATCGAAGTCTGCCGCGCATGGGCGGCGAGGAAAGGATAAAAAACGTCAAAATGGCTTATGATTTCAAGAAAGAGCAAAAAGAGCTGTATCAACCGAAAGTTGCTTGCATTGTCGATGTGCCAGAGATGACATTTATCATGGTAGACGGCGCCGGCAATCCGAACACTTCCAAAGAATATCAGTCAGCGGTCGAAATCCTGTATGGGCTATCTTATGCCATTAAAATGAGCAAGAAGGGCGGCAAACCGACGCTGGGTTATTTTGATTTTGTCGTCCCACCGCTGGAAGGTCTTTGGCGGCTGACAGAAAGGGAATCAATTGACTTTTCGGAGAAGGATAAATATCTGTGGACGTCAATGATACGTCAGCCGGATTTTGTTACAACGGAAGTATTCGAGGATACCAAAGCCGCGCTCTCAAAGAAAAAACCGCAACTGGATCTCACCGTTGCCCGGCTTGAGCGTTTCGTAGAGGGATTATGCGCTCAAATCATGCATTTGGGTTCATACGACGAAGAGCCGGTATCCATTGAGAAGCTAGAACGCTTCATCAAGGAGTCCGGCTATTATGGCGATATATCGGATTTGCGTCGACATCATGAGATATACCTGAATGACCCCAGGAAAGTTGAGCCTGACAAGATTAGGACGATCATCAGGCATCCGGTCAATAAGAATTGAGGACGAGGAAGATATGTATTATTCGGACTCATGCATTCATAGGTATTACCGAAATGCTTTATATATCGCGTCTTCATACCGGAATGAGCGGCCGCATAAACGGCCGGCATTGACTTGCCAGTTTCGGGATAGACCCAAATCAAATAAACTCATCTGCCGCTTTGCGGAACACATCCATCAGAACTGGGTCAAAATGACTCCCTGCGCCATCCTCTATGATTTTGCACGCTTCCTCGTGGGTCAACGCTTTTTTATATGGTCGCTCAGAAATTAGCGCGTCGTATACGTCGGCAATCGCCATCAGCCGCCCTTCCAACGGAATGTTTTTTCCTTTGAGTCCCACGGGGTATCCGCTGCCGTCCCACTTCTCATGGTGCGTACCCGCGATCAATAAAGCGTGATCCAAAAAGACATGCTCTTTGGTCTTTTCCATGATCTGCTCTATCGCATCCACGCCAACCGGAACATGGGTTTTCATTATCTCAAATTCATCCGGGGTGAGTTTATCGGGTTTATTTAGAATTAAGTCGGTTATAGCGATTTTGCCTACGTCATGCAGCTGCGCGGACGGCAGGAAATATTCCATATCCCACTTCGAAATTTCATCCGTGTAAACATCTTCACGCCTCATATGATCGGTAAGAATTTGCAAATACCGCTTGGTACGGTTTATATGCCCTCCTGTCTGCTTGTCGCGGAACTCCACAAGTTCAGCTACGGTGGCAAGTACGGCGTTTTGCAGATTGAGTACCTCGGCGGTCTTTTTACGCACTTTGGTTTCCAGGTTTTCAGCATGGTCTTTAAGCGCCGCCTGGCTTTCCAGCAATTCTTTCTTTTGCAGTACGATCAAGAGTTGGTTTTCAATGCGCTTGAGAAGCAGCGGCCCGGAGAACGGTTTGCGCACATAATCCACCGCGCCCAGATCAAAGCCTTCCATCTCACTGGAGTCATCGTCTTTCGATGTAACAAAGATAACGGGAATATCTGCGAAACATGGATCGGATTTCAGTTTCTTCATTGCTTCGTATCCGTCCATTTCCGGCATCTCGATATCCAGGAGTATCAGATCGGGAACGATATTCTCAAGAATTTCAAAAAGTTTGGCTGCTGACGAAGCGAG
>Ga0082212_10005184_pt1 | contig 17854 bp, 16 predicted proteins | sample TergutNt197P3_FD_71548 | JGI IMG/M metagenome (GOLD analysis project Ga0082212, IMG submission 71548) | Neocapritermes taracua P3 segment gut microbial communities from Petit-Saut dam, French Guiana - Nt197 P3 | ecosystem: Host-associated > Arthropoda: Insects > Digestive system > Gut ... | reverse complement strand
ACCTCACCTGCGACCACGCTCTGATGCTCGCATACGGCGAGGAAATTTTGACCGGAATTACAATTCTTATGAAAACCCTTGATGTACAGCGGGCTGTAATCGGTATCGAAAACAATAAAAAAGATGCCGTTGAACATTTGGGGCGGCTTGCCAAAAAGTACGGGGGAATAGCGGTTGCAGCGCTTAAAGTTCAGTATCCGCAAGGCGGCGAAAAGCAGTTGATAGATGCCGTTATGCGTCGGCAGGTTCCAAGCGGTGCGTTGCCGGTGGAGGTGGGCGCTGTGGTGCAAAACGTGGGAACGGCTTTTGCCGTGTACGAAGCCGTTCAGAAAAACAAGCCCCTGATTGAGCGGGTAATAACCGTTACCGGCAAAAAAGTGGCGAAACCGGCGAACTTTTTAGCGCGTATCGGCACGCCCTTTTCTCAGTTGATAGATGCCGCAGGAGGCATTCCCGAAGGAACAGGAAAAATCGTGTGCGGCGGTCCGATGATGGGAAAAGCGCTGGTGTCGTTCAATGTGCCGATGACAAAAGGAAGTTCGGGGCTGTTGCTTATCCCCTCGCTCGAATCGCAACGCAAAGAAATGACCAACTGCATCCGTTGTGCCAAGTGTGTAAACACCTGCTGTATGGGATTACAGCCCTATCTGCTGATGAATTTGGTGGAAAACAATGTGCTCGACAGAGCCGAAAAAGAACACATTATGGATTGCATCGAATGTGGCTCTTGCCTGTATGTTTGTCCGGCAAATCGCCCCTTGCCCGATTATATCCGCTTGGGAAAAGGGAAAGTAGGAACTATAATTAGAAACAGAAAAAACGATTAAAAATATGGAAGAAAACAACGAAACAAGCGGCATTTATGTCGTGTCGCCGGCGCCGCACATTCACAGCGGCGACTCTGTAAAGAAAAATATGTATAATGTGCTAATTGCTCTCGTCCCTGCGTTGATTGCATCTGTTTGGTTTTTTGGGTTTGGAGCAATAATTGTTACGCTTACGGCAATGGCGTCGTGCGTTGCTTTTGAGTTTTTAATTCAAAAATACCTCTTAAAAGGAAAGCCCACCATTACCGACGGCTCGGCATTGCTAACCGGCTTATTGTTAGCATTTAACCTGCCATCTAACCTGCCTGTTTGGATTATCGTGATTGGCTCGCTGGTGGCTATCGGCATCGGCAAAATGTCGTTTGGAGGTATAGGCAATAATATCTTCAATCCGGCTTTGGTGGGTCGTGTGTTTCTGTTGATTTCGTTTCCCGTACAAATGACGAATTGGCCAACGCCCGGCTTTTTCCCTTTAGAGTATGCAGATGCGGTTAGTGGAGCCACCACTTTATCTATCATCAAAGAGCAATTGGGTGATGTGCCTTCATACGTTGATTTGCTTACAGGGAAAATGGGCGGCAGTTTGGGAGAAGTCAGCGCTATTGCTTTAATACTTGGCGGTTTGTATATGCTTTGGAAAAAAATTATTACTTGGCACATTCCGGTGTCTGTTATATCGACTGTAGCCGTGTTTACCGGTATTATGTATTGGATTAATCCCGTAGAATATGCTGTTCCGTGGATACACATTCTTTCGGGAGGATTACTACTGGGCGCGATTTTTATGGCAACCGATTATGTCACTTCGCCCATGACGAAGAAGGGAATGATTATTTATGGAGTCGGAATCGGCATCATCACTGTGGTTATCCGCCTGTTCGGAGCCTATCCCGAAGGTATGTCGTTTGCTATTCTGATTATGAATGCCTTGACGCCCTTAATTAATATGTATGTTAAACCTAAACGATTCGGGGAGGCAATAAAAAATGGATAAACTCACATCTTCTTTTCTCAATATGTTCCTGTCGCTCGGTCTTATCTGCATCGTGGCGGGAGGTATTTTGGCTGCGGTGAACGATATTACCCGCGGGCCGATTGCTTTATCCAAAAAAGCCAAAGTAGAAAACGCATTGAAAGCCGTACTGCCCGATTTCGATAATTCCCCTTCGGAGGAGGTGTTTTGGACAGGCATTTCGGAAAACGATTCTTTGAAAGTATATCCTGCTAAGAAGGATGGACAAGCAGCAGGCTTTGCCGTCGAAAGTTATTCGATGCAGGGTTTTTCGGGCGAAATCAAAGTGATTGTCGGAATGGATTTACAGGGAAAATTAATCAACTACAAAATATTGGAACATGCCGAAACGCCGGGTTTGGGTTCCAAGATGGAAGAATGGTTCCGGACGGACAAGAACAAGCAGAGCGTTCTTGGTAAGGATTTGTCAAAAGGCGGCTTAAGAGTAACGAAAGACAAAGGCGAAATTGACGCCATCACAGGCGCCACCATTTCGTCCCGCGCATTTTTAGATGCTTTAGACCGTGCTTATTCCGCTATATCACAAGGTTGGGACGATGCTTCCGGCGCAACAGACAAGAAAGGAGGTGAAAAATGAAAGGACTTAAAGTTTTATTAAATGGGATTATTCAGGAAAACCCGATATTTGTACTGTTACTGGGCATGTGTCCCACCTTGGGAACGACTTCATCAGCCATCAACGGTTTTTCCATGGGTTTGGCTACCACGTTTGTGCTGGTTTGTTCCAATGTTACCATATCATTATTCAAAAACCTGATTCCGAATCAGGTGCGGATACCGGCTTTTATCGTATTGATAGCCACTTTTGTTACTATTATCCAATTATCAATGGAAGCATACTTTCCGGCGCTTTACGAGAGCTTGGGATTGTTCATTCCTTTGATTGTAGTCAATTGTGTTGTGTTGGGCAGGGCGGAGGCTTTTGCTTCTAAAAACAATATTTTCCTTTCTATGATGGACGGATTAGGTATGGGCTTGGGATTCACATTGGCATTGAGCCTTTTGGGAATGTTGCGCGAATTGCTTGGTACCGGAAAACTGTTCGGAGCGACGATTTATCCCGAAAACTTCGGCTCTCTGTTGTTCATCCTTGCACCCGGCGGATTCATCGTATTGGGTTATCTGATTGCAATCATCAATAAACTAAAAACTAAAAGTTAAAAGATAATGGAATATCTATTGATTTTTGTTGCAGCCGTTTTTGTCAATAACATTGTATTGGCTCAATTTCTTGGCATCTGTCCCTTTTTGGGCGTTTCTAAAAAAGTAGAGACCGCCTTGGGTATGTCGGGCGCCGTAGCGTTTGTGATGACCTTGGCGACGATTGTCACCTATCTTGTTCAAAAATACGTATTGGAGGTTTTCGGATTGGAATACCTGCAAACCATTTGTTATATCCTGATTATTGCCGCTTTGGTACAGATGGTCGAAACGATGCTGAAGAAAGTATCGCCGGCTTTGTATCAAGCCCTGGGCGTTTTCCTGCCGTTGATTACCACTAACTGTGCCATATTGGGAGTCGCCCTGATAGTCATTCAGAAAAATTTCAACCTGATGACTTCAGTAGTTTATGCCGTATCCACAGCCATAGGCTTCGGCTTGGCATTGATTATTTTCGCCGGTATCAGGGAACAACTCTCCCTGACGCATATCCCTAAAAACATACAAGGGATGCCGATTGCACTGATTACGGCGGGTATTTTGGCAATGGCGTTTATGGGGTTTAGCGGGATAGTATAGAATGGGAAAATATTCCGGTTGGGCAAAACCCCGCTTTCCAATGAGCCGGACTTGTGCTATCATACTAATAATATCTTTCACAGCATACGACAAAGGGCGCAAAAAAAATAAATCTTTGCGCCCTTTGAACTCCTTACAGGGAAGATAATAAACAGACTTCTATTTCTTCCAAAGTTTCTCCATTTCTTCCAAAGTTTTACCTTTGGTTTCAGGTACCCATCTCCACACGAAAATAGCCGAAATTACAGCCATTGCGCCATATATGGCGTAAGGCAGTGCGCCATTGAAATTCAATAATGGTGGGAAAGTAGAAGAAACGATATAGTTTGCCATCCATTGAGCTGCAACGGCAATCGCCACCGCTTGCCCGCGAATTTTATTCGGGAAAATTTCGGAAACCAACACCCAGCAAATTGGACCCCAAGACATCATGAACGAAGCGGTATAAATAATCATAAATACCAATGTTGTAGTTCCTAAGATTTCTTTATACGAGAATCCGGAAATAGCAAACATACCGATAGCCATACCGATTGAACCGATAATCAACAAGGGTTTCCGTCCCCATTTGTCAACCGTAAGGATGGCAACTACCGTGAAAATCACATTAACCAATCCCATTATAACAGTTTGCATCATCGCAGTGTCGGTCGAACCATCACCGGCCATCGCTTTGAAAATCTCCGGAGCATAATACAAGGCAACATTGATTCCTATAAATTGTTGGAAAATACAGACTAAAATACCGATGACCAAAACTTTTATCCCATAGGAAGTCAATTTGGCTTTTACGCCTTCAGCCATCGTAGCTTTAATCTCTTCCATGATTTTTGTGGCGTGTATTTTACCGTTAATTTTCTCCAGTACGTTCAACGCTTTAGCGTCTTGTTTGATAAGAGAGAGATAACGCGGCGTTTCCGGCACAAAGAACAGCAATATGCCAAACAGCGCCGAAGGTATCGCCAACGAAAGGAACATATAACGCCAACCCGTTTCGTGTATCCATGCATCAGTTTGTCCGTTGGCAATTCCCCAATTCACAAAATAAACCACCAACATTCCAAAGATGATGGCGAATTGGTTAAAAGAAACCAAACGTCCGCGAATCGAAGCAGGCGCTATTTCTCCAATATACATCGGGCAAACAGCCGAAGCCAAACCTACGCCAATACCTCCGAGAATACGGTAGAAATTGAATGCCCAAAGCACTCCCATACTTGATTCTCCGTGTTTGAAGAATAAAAACTCGGGATAAGCAGTTCCCCATGCAGCAATAAAAAACAACATTGCTGCCACAAATAACGATTTTTTACGTCCTAATCGAGAGGAGAAAAAACCGGAGGCAAGGCCTCCGATAATACAACCGAATAATGCACTCGAAACCGTTGCCCCAAGAGCAAAAGTCCCCAGTCCGTTAGGAATTATCAAATAATGTTCAAGAGATGCGACTGTTCCCGAAATTACGGCAGTATCATATCCAAAGAGCAAACCACCCAAGGTTGCGACCAAAGTGATTGCAAAAATATAAGTTGAATTGTATTCTTTGTTGTTACTCATAATAGCAAATATAACAGGTAAAAGGTGCAAGGCGGGGTGTCTTGACGTTGTTCGACATGACGATCCCTTGCCTTTTACCCTTCGCCTTGTGCCTTATTAGATATACATATTAACAATCGCTTCGTACAATTCCTGTTTACCGCTGATTTGGGCTGGTTCGCCATTGGATTTCGCATATTTTACCAAATCTTCGAGCGACAATTGACCTTCTTCAAATTTTTTACCTACTCCGGAATCAAATGAAGCATACCTGTCTTTCAGCATTTTCGGATAGGGTGATTTTTCAAGGATGGCAGCAGCAGCTTCCAACGCATGAGCAAAAGCATCCATTCCGGTGATATGAGCAATGAAAATGTCTTCCAAATCCGTTGAACTGCGACGGGTTTTGGCGTCAAAGTTCGTACCTCCACCTTGAAGACCTCCGTTTCTCAGGATAACCAACATTGCCTGAACAAGTTCAAATGTGTCGATAGGGAATTGGTCGGTATCCCAGCCGTTTTGGTAATCGCCGCGATTGGCGTCGATGGAACCCAACATACCTGCGTCGGCCGCAGCCTGTAATTCATGTTCGAAAGTATGACCCGCTAATGTAGCATGGTTGACTTCGATATTCAGTTTGAAATCTTTATCCAGACCGTTGGCGCGTAGGAATCCGATGACTGTTTCCGCATCCACATCGTATTGATGTTTTGTTGGTTCCATTGGTTTCGGTTCAATCAGGAAAGTACCTTTGAACCCTTTGGAACGTGCATAATCGCGTGCTGCGGTCAACAATTTTGCCAAGTGTTCTTTTTCACGTTTCATATCGGTATTCAACAGTGAATAATAGCCTTCGCGACCACCCCAGAATACATAATTTTCACCTCCAAGTTCGATGGTAGCATCTAAAGCGTTTTTGAGTTGAACGGCAGCACAAGCCACTACATTGAAGTCGGGATTCGTACCGGCTCCATTTGTGTAACGTTTGTTACTGAACACGTTTGCTGTTCCCCACAACAGTTTGATTCCGGTTTCCGCTTGTTTTTGTTTTGCATAAGCGACAATGGCCTTAAGGTTGGCTTCATATTCATCAATAGAACCACCTTCCGCAATCAAATCAATGTCGTGAAAACAATAGTATCCGATACCAATTTTTTGCATGAATTCAAAGCCGGCATCCAACTTCTTTTTAGCGATTTCCAAAGCGGATGAACCTACTGCCCAAGGGAATGATTTGGTACCGGGGCCAAACGGATCGCCTCCATCGGCACAAAAGGTATGCCACCAAGCTACGGAGAATTTGAACCAATCTTTCATTTTCTTTCCATACACTACCTTTTCGGCATCGTAATAACGAAATGCCAAAGGATTTTTACTCTCTTTTCCTTCAAATTTAATTTTTCCGATTCCCGGAAAATACTCTTGATTACCTAATACTACACTCATAAAATTTGATATTAAATTGATTTATAAAATGATTATTTTTTACGTTGCCATACATACAGAATAAGAAAAGCAGCTACCAAAGCAGCCGGAACCACAGCTACATACAGCAATGTGGTCGCCCCTCCCGCTAATTCACTACCCAACAATCCGGTTTGAGTTTCATAGATGTTGCCCAATACCGGTTGTGCAATAGCGCCGCCAAGGAATCCGATACCACCCATCAGTGAAAGTCCCAATGCGCCTGTTGCAGGTATCTTTTCGGAAACAAATCCCAACATGGTAGGCCAAAAGAATGCTACTCCCAAACCGAAAATAGCTGCTCCAAGCATTGCAAGGGCAAAATTATCTACGGAATAGCCCAATATTAAAAGCCCGATACATCCTAAAACTGCGGATGATATTAATATGGTAGTATGCTTAACATTATGGATAAACACTCCTCCGAATGTTCGTGCCAATGCCATAATACCGGTTACCCATACCAAAACCAAAATCGGGTGCGCCATCACATTACTAACCAATGCGGCAATCCATTGATTGGTTCCTAATTCGGTTCCTGCCGTAAAAATCATGCAAAATGCCATGAACAGGAATAATGGAGAGGTGCAGGCTTTCAACATCCCCTTATAAGATACACCTGAAGTAACCCGTTCCGTCTGCGGAAACTTTTGACCGAAGAACATCCAACCATATACAAACGTAGGAAGAAGCATGATGCCCATTGCCCAGCGCCAATCGGTTATTTTTGCCAAACTCAGCGCATATACCAATAACCCGCCAATGACTATTCCCCAAGGGAACCAAGCATGGAAACGGTTTAAGCGCCGTGTCTTTTCATCTGTATAGATACTTGTTATCAATGGATTGGCAGCAGCTTCCACACTCCCGTTTGCTAAACCTATGAATAATGTGGAAATGAACAGTGTCCAAAATCCGGTAGCATATACGGTCATGATGATGCCTACCAAATGGCAGACAAAGGCAATCAGGAATATACGCTTCATGCCGATTACGTCCACCAGCATACCACCAAATGCCATGGCAATTGTAAATCCCCAAAAAGCAGTACCCGTAATCCAACCGATTTCAGTGGGAGACAGGCTAAACTCTTTGCCCCATTCGGTAACAAAACTCCCTCTCGTGGCAAATGCCAGCGCAGTAACTACCAATGCTACGCAACTTGCGTTGAATAGTCGTGTCCTATTAATTGCAGCATCCATAATATTATCTTTTAGTTTTTATATACACAAACACTGTTTCCATCGATTATACGCATCCCGATACTGAGATAGGGATTCTACTTCCGGTTCTATGATGGCGAGCTTTTCAAGAGAAGCAAACGCTTCCTTGTTCGAAGCATAAATACCCGCTCCGATTCCGGCGCCTTTGGCTGCTCCGGCAGCTCCATCAGTATTATATAATTCGATGGTTGCTCCGCTGACACTTGCCAATGTCTGGCGGAAGATCGGACTCAGGAACATATTAGCATTGCCTGCCCTGATAATGCGGATATCCATCCCCATTTCCTTCATAATTTCCATACCATACTGGAAAGAAAAAACAATTCCTTCCTGAGCGGCACGTAACATATCCGATTGGGTGTGTGTGTTGAAATTAATACCGTGTATGGAACATCCAAGTTCTTTATTTTCCAAAATTCGTTCTGCTCCATTACCAAAAGGAATAATTGATATACCTTTGGAACCGATGGGCGATTGACTTGCCAAAGCATTCATGTCATTGTAACTGAGATTTGCCGGAACAATGTTTCGTTTCATCCACGAATTCAGAATGCCTGTTCCGTTAATACACAACAAGACGCCCAAACGGGTCTGTTCTGCCGTATGATTAACGTGGGCAAAGGTATTGACACGCGATAAAGGATCATAATTCACCTGTCCGAGCACACCGTAAACTACACCTGAAGTTCCTGCGGTAGAAGCAATTTCGCCCGGATTAAACACATTCAGCGAGAGAGCATTGTTAGGCTGGTCGCCGGCGCGGTAGCAAACCGGTGTGCCCTCTTTCAATCCCAATTCCTTGGCTGCAACAGCAGATACGAGTCCCTGTATGCCGAAAGTAGGTTTGATATCCGGAATAAAACTTTCGTCAAAACCAAAGTACCGCATCACATCTTTGGATAAACATTGTTCCTTGAAATCCCAAAACATACCTTCCGATAAACCTTCAACTGTAGTTACAATATCGCCGGTCAGACGCATACCGATATAGTCGCCGGGAAGCATCAGTTTATCAATTTGTCCATAAATCTGCGGCTCGTTTTCTTTTACCCAAGCCAACTTGGCTGCCGTGAAATTTCCGGGAGAATTGAGTAAATGGGATAAGCATTGTTCTTTGCCGATGGCGGCAAACGCTTTTTCACCATAAGGAACTGCACGGCTGTCGCACCAAATAATCGCAGGGCGAAGCACCCGCTTGTTTTTATCGACCAAAACCAAACCGTGCATCTGCCACGAAATGCCAATCGCCTTTATTTCATCGCTATTGATTCCGGATTGTGACATAACCGATTCGTGGGCCAACTTTAAGTTTGACCACCACGACTCCGGTTCCTGTTCAGCCCATCCCGGTTTTTGAGCAATTATCGACATTTCTACCTTGGGAAAAAAGTCCTGAGCAACGATTTTTCCTGATTCAACTTCCGTCAAACACGCTTTAACGGAAGAACTTCCTACATCAAAACCTAATAAATACATATGTTAATTATGAATTATGAGTTATAAACTTAAGAACTATTATTTCATGGATTCCTGATTATTCATTCGATAATCGGTTTGTCACCGTATTTGACGACAAATATAGTTTATTTTCGAATGAATACAAAAAAAAATTATTTATTTTTTTATCCGTCCCGGTTTTAAGATGTACTAAGGAAATGATAAATTCGGGTAGTCACACACAATAAAAGTGATATGAATGCTGTTTAAATTATGTAATCTACACAAGAACAATTTTATAAAAAAGTTATGAAGAATTTTATTTTTACAATCGGAATTTGCGCTTTTATTTTTGGTATCGGGACGAGTGCTTGCCAATCAAAAGGATCAAAAAAGGCCACAACTATTGAAGATTTGGCAGAGAAAAAATGGATGTTGGTTGAATTAAACGGGGTAGACCTTGCAGAAAAGAATCCCAATTTAGCTGCTAATGCTTTCATTATGTTTCATATTGAAGAAAATAGAGTCAATGGGAATAGCGGGTGCAATAACTTTTCGGGAGCTTACCAATTAGGACCTGATTCCGGATTACATTTTTCCGGAGTAGCCTCTACACGAATGATGTGTCTCGACATGGATATAGAGGACCAAGTTAATCAACTATTTCAAGTGGTTGACAGTTACAGCATACAAGATGGCTGCTTGAGTTTGCTACAAGGAAAAACACCTTTGGCCCGATTCGTAGAGAAGTAATATTCCGGATTTGTATCATCACTGCATTTTTCGATGTTCCTGTGAATGATTTGATATGCAATTCCAAACCGCTACATTTCGTAAAAAAGTATTTAAATATTTGGTTTTCATAAAATAATATATTACCTTTGCCGGAAATTCAGGAGGAGGGGGGCATTTGTCCCTCTTTTTTCGTATTTATGATTGATAAAGAGTTAGTACAAATAATAGTAGAAGAATTTTTAACGTCTTCCGATAATTACCCGGTAGCCATTGAAGTGAAGCCGGATAATACGGTTGTGGTAGAAATAGACAATGATGAAGCCGTTTCAATTGACGATTGTGTCGCTTTATCTTCTTATATTGAGTCTAAATTGGACAGAGAGAAAGAAGATTTTGCTTTGGAGGTAAGTTCTGCCGGTGTTGGTCAGCCATTTAAAGTCAAGCGTCAATACAGGAAGAATATTGGAAACGGAATTGAAGTATTGACTAAGTCGGGCATCAAACATTCCGGTGTTTTGAGAGTTGCTGATGAGAGTACATTTATGCTGTCTGTAAGCAAGCAAATCAAGCCGGAAGGTGCAAAAAGAAAAGTGACGGTCGAAGAAGATTTGACTTTTCTTTACGACGAGATAAAGTATGCAAAATATAGTTTTAAATAATACATTTTTAACTTTTAGTTTTAGTTTTTAGTTTTTAGTTTTTAGTTTTTAGTTTGAATAGTATGGCCAGAAGACAAGAAGTAAATATGATCGATACTTTTGCCGAGTTTAAGGAAAACAAAAACATCGATCGAACCACTTTAATCAGCATTCTTGAGGAAGCATTCCGTAATGTAATCAGCAGGATGTTCGGTTCGGATGAGAATTACGATATAATTATCAATCCCGATAAGGGCGATTTCGAGATTTGGCGAAACCTGAAAGTGGTTCCCGACGACGAATTTGTCGATTCCAACTTGGAAATAAGCTTGTCGGAAGCGCAAAAAATCGACCCTGATTATGAAGTGGGAGAGGAGATAACGAATGAAGTTAATTTCGCCGGATTCGGACGCAGGGCTGTATTGAATCTTCGTCAAGCCTTGGCTTCCAAGATAATGGAACTACAGAAAGACAGTATTTACACCAAATACAAAGACCGTGTAGGGCAAATTGTTTCAGCCGAAGTATATCAGATTTGGAAAAAAGAAATTCTCCTGTTGGACGAAGACGAGAATGAACTGATTCTTCCCAAGAGCGAACAGATTCCGAGCGATTTCTTCCGTAAAAATGAAACCTGCCGGGCGGTAGTAGTAAAAGTAGAAAATCAAAACAACAATCCGAGAATTGTCTTGTCCCGCACGTCCAACTTATTCATGCAACGCCTGTTTGAATTGGAAGTGCCTGAAATTCACGACGGGCTTATCACCATTAAACGGATTGCCCGCATCCCTGGCGAACGAGCCAAAGTAGCCGTAGAATCCTACGACGACCGCATCGACCCCGTAGGCGCTTGCGTAGGAATGAAAGGCGCCCGTATTCACGGGATCGTACGCGAACTGTGTAACGAAAACATTGATGTTGTTAATTTCACAACCAACACGACCTTGTTTATCCAACGGGCTTTAAGTCCGGCAAAAATATCCTCGATTAAGATACATGAAGCAGACAAAAAAGCGGAGGTTTACCTCCGTCCGGAAGAGGTTTCCTTAGCCATCGGGAAGAGCGGATTGAACATTAAATTAGCCAGCATGTTGACCGAGTACGTAATTGACGTCTTTCGTGATGTTGATATCGATGGCGAAGATATTTATCTCGATGAATTTTCCGACGAAATAGAAACTTGGGTCATAGACGCTTTGAAAAATATCGGTTGTTATACGGCAAAAAATGTATTGGCAATGGATAGAAACGAAGTAATAGAAAAGGCGGACTTGGAAGAGAACACGGTTGACGAAATCTTCAGTATTTTGAATGCCGAATTTGAAGAAGAAGAATAAAAAAATATGCCTATCAGATTAAATAAAGTAACAAGAGATTTAAATGTGGGATTATCCACTGTGGTGGAATTTTTACATAAGAAGGGTTTTGAAGTAAAGGAAGACCCTAATGCAAAAATTATTGATGAGGCGTATGAACTCCTTGTGAAAGAATTTAAAAAAGATAAGAATATCAAAGAAGAATCGGATAAGATGAGCCAGGAGCGCCACCACAAAGAAAGAAAAGAAACAGTGGCGGTGGAAGGTTATGATCATCCGAAGATAATAGAAGAAATCAAAACCGAAGTTCCCGAAGAGATGCGACCTAAATTTAAAATTGTTGAAACAATCGATTTGGACGCTGTCGGAAAAAGCAAGGCTGAAATTTTGAAAGATAAAGAGAAACAAAGCCTTATTGAAGCGGAAGAAATTATACCAACTCCAACTATAGAAAAAGAAACTATCACCGAAGAAACACCGGAAGAAATTGAAATAAGGGACGACGTTCCGGACACTGTTTTTGAAGAAGAACAGGAGGTAGAAACTTTCGATGATGACTCTGACTTAGAAGAAGAACCGGAAATCCCGGAGGATGAAAAACAAGAAGAAGAGAAAATAGAATTCCCATTATTACCATTAGTCGGAGATGATTTTGAAGATGATGAAGATATTGAGGATATTGATGATGAGGAGGTATTCCGTTTAAGCAAACCTGTTTTGGAGCCGGCGATTAAAGTTACCGGAAAAATAGACTTAACGACAATCAACCAGTCCACTCGACCTAAAAAGAAGAGCAAAGAAGAAAAACGAAAAGAAAGGGCGGAAAAAGAAAAGAAAGCGACTCCGGCTGTCGTTAAAGCCAAGAAACCTGAAACCGAAGAAGTGACTCCGGAAAAAAGGGAGAAGCCGGTTTTAGTGAAAAAACCGGAATTAGATGAGGCGAAGAAAAAAGAATCGGATGAATCTAAAAAGAAGAAACGCAATCGCATCAAACGTGAAAAGATTGATATAGAAAAAGGTCTTTCATCTTTCCAAAAACAAGACAGCACAAGGCTAAGGCTTAGAAAGCCGGTAAAAAGCGAAGTCAACGAAGAGGATGTTCAGAAGCAAATCAAAGAAACGCTGGCACGGTTGACGAACAAAGGTCAGAAGAAAGGAGCAAAATACCGACGTGAAAAGCGGGATGCGTTTTCACAACGTCAAAGTGAACAATCCCAATTAGAAGCACAGGAAAGCCGTATTATTAAAATCACGGAATTTGTTACAGCCAACGATTTGGCAAACATGATGGATGTCCCCGTTGTCAGGATTATTTCCACCTGTATGAGTATTGGTATTATGGTTTCTATCAATCAGCGTTTGGACGCCGAAACCATTAATATCGTAGCCGACGAATTCGGATTCAAAACCGAATATGTAAGTGCGGAAGTAGTAGAGGCGATAGCGGAAGAAGAAGACGACGAGGCGGATTTGGTGCCACGTCCTCCAATCATTACGGTCATGGGACACGTCGACCACGGTAAAACTTCATTATTGGATAATATAAGGAAAACCAATGTAATTGCCGGAGAAGCCGGAGGTATTACCCAGCACATCGGAGCCTACAATGTGGAATTGCCCGACGGTCGTCAAATCACATTTTTGGATACGCCCGGCCACGAAGCGTTTACCGCTATGCGAGCCCGTGGAGCGAGCGTGACCGATATTGCGATCATCATTATAGCCGCCGACGACAATGTGATGCCGCAAACCATCGAAGCCATCAACCACGCTTCGGCGGCAGGCGTCCCGATAGTATTTGCAATCAACAAAATAGACAGACCCGGAGCCAACCCTGAAAAGATAAAGGAAACGCTTGCCAATATGAACTACCTGGTTGAAGATTGGGGTGGAAAATACCAATCACAGGATATTTCGGCAAAACAAGGCATCGGCGTTCAGGAATTATTGGAAAAAGTTCTGTTAGAAGCTGAATTGCTGGAGCTAAAAGCAAATCCGAAAAGGAAAGCGATAGGTTCGGTAATTGAATCTTCCTTAGACAAAGGACGCGGATATGTTGTCACCATGTTGATACAAAACGGTACGCTTAAAATGGGGGATATTGTTTTGGCAGGAACACATTATGGGCGTGTCAAAGCGATGTTTAACGAACGAAACCAGAAAATAACCGAAGCCGGTCCCTCCGAACCGGTATTGATACTCGGATTAAACGGCGCTCCTCAAGCCGGGGATAATATCAATGTGATGGAAGTGGAACAGGAAGCGCGGGAAATTGCCACAAAGCGCGAGCAATTACAACGCGAACAAGGCTTGCGTACCCAAAGACTGCTAACCTTAGACGACATCGGGCGACGGATTGCCATCGGTAATTTCCAACAACTGAACCTCATCGTAAAAGGCGATGTGGACGGTTCGGTCGAAGCTTTGTCCGATTCGTTTATTCGTCTTTCCACCGACAATATTCAGGTGAACGTTATCCACAAAGGCGTAGGGCAAATATCGGAATCGGATGTGATTCTGGCAGCCGCTTCGGATGCAATTATTGTCGGATTCCAAGTGCGTCCCTCCCTGTCTGCCCGGAAATCGGCGGAAAAAGAAGGGGTGGATATTCGATTGTATTCTATCATATATGATGCCATCGAAGAAGTAAAATCGGCTATGGAGGGCATGTTACGTCCTGAAATCAAGGAAGAAATCATTGCCAATGTAGAAATCAGGGAAGTATTCAAAATCACCAAAGTGGGTTCGGTTGCCGGCTGTATGGTGAAAGAAGGAAAAATCAGACGAGGCAACAAAATCCGTCTCATACGCGATGGAATAGTTATTTTCACCGGTGAATTGGGTTCATTGAAACGTTTCAAAGAAGATGTAAGAGAAGTGAACCAAGGATATGAATGTGGACTGAACATTCACAATTTCAACGACATAAAAGTGGGCGACATAGTTGAAGCATTTGAAGAAATAGAAGTAAAACAAACGCTATGAACTGGTTGGACATAGTTCTAATTGCCTGTATAATAATCGGTGTTATACACGGATTAGTTACCGGAATCGTTAAACAAGTTATTTCACTCATTTCCTTAGTCGCCGCCATCCTTCTGTCGGGAGCGGTAGCTACTTGGATAAGTCACTGGGCGCAACCGTATATTCACAACGAAAACGACTGGTTTTCTCCCAATGTAATAAATGCTATCTTTTATATAATAGCCTTTATTATAATTATTTCCTTATTTGCTATTGCTGCTAAGCTGGTGGATAGAATTATTAATTATACTCCTGCCGGAATTATCAACAAATTGTTTGGCGCTTTATTCGGTATGTTTATGTGGGTACTTTCTTTGAGTATATTACTGAATATATTAGCTGTCTTTGATGTTCAATCCCAAATACTTACACAGCCCGTGAAAGAAAATTCGATTTATTACGAAAAAGTGAAAATGATTTTTCCAACGGTATTTCCATATATTACAGACCTTTTTAAGCACTGAGCCATGTCTGACGATACCCAAGGTCTGCTAAATGAATGGACGAACAAAGACTATGAATACGGCTTTGTTACGGATATTACAACGGAGTTTATCCCCAAAGGATTGGATGAAAATATCATACGACTTATCTCTTCTAAAAAGGAAGAACCGGAATGGTTGCTGGATTTTCGCTTGGAAGCGTATCGGTATTGGCTAAAGCTGAAAATGCCCGAATGGGCGCAGCTCCGGATTCCGGCGATTAATTATCAAGATATTATTTATTTTGCCGCTCCGAAAACAAAAGCCGGTTTGAAAACTCAGGACGAAGTGGATCCGGAATTGTTAAAAACATTCGATAAACTGGGGATTCCTTTGCATGAGCGGAAAATGCTGTCGGGAATAGCTGTTGATGCGGTAATGGACAGTGTTTCCGTGAAAACGACCTATAAAGAAAACTTAGCTGAAAAAGGGATTATTTTCTGCTCTTTCAGTGAAGCGGTTCAGTCCCATCCCGATTTGGTGAAAAAATATCTGGGGACTGTGGTTCCTTACCGTGATAATTTCTTTGCCGCCCTCAACTCCGCCGTTTTCAGCGACGGCTCTTTTGTGTTCATCCCTAAAGGCGTGCGGTGTCCGATAGAACTGTCCACCTATTTCAGAATCAACGCAATGAATACCGGACAATTTGAACGTACGTTGATTGTTGCCGAAGATGATGCCTACGTAAGTTATTTGGAAGGCTGTACCGCCCCTATGCGCGATGAAAATCAACTACATGCAGCGATTGTGGAAATTATTGCACATGACCGTGCGGAAGTGAAATATTCAACGGTTCAGAACTGGTATCCGGGGGACAAAAACGGGAAAGGAGGCATCTATAATTTCGTAACCAAACGCGGCATTTGTAAAGGCGAATCTTCCAAAATATCATGGACGCAAGTAGAAACAGGTTCTGCGATTACATGGAAATATCCGAGTTGTATCCTGTCGGGCGACAACTCGACCGGTGAGTTCTATTCGGTGGCGGTAACAAATAATTTCCAACAAGCCGATACGGGAACCAAAATGATTCATCTCGGCAAGAATACCAAAAGCCGGATTGTTTCCAAAGGTATTTCCGCCGGAAAAAGCCACAACAGTTACCGGGGGCTTGTAAAGATTAGTAAAAATGCAGAAAATGCACGCAATCATTCCCAATGCGATAGCCTGCTGTTGAGCGACACCTCCGGTGCACATACGTTTCCGTATATGGATATCAAAAACGAATCGGCGATTGTGGAGCACGAAGCCACTACATCTAAAATCAGTGAAGACCAGTTGTTCTACTGCAACCAGCGCGGGATCCCCACCGAAGAAGCCATCGGATTGATTGTCAACGGTTACGCTAAAGAAGTATTGAATAAGCTACCGATGGAATTTGCGGTTGAAGCCCAAAAACTACTTCAAATTAGTTTGGAAGGAAGCGTGGGGTGAGGGGATTTATTCCTGGATGAATACCTTAAGGTCTTCTTCTGCTTTCCGGCGTTTGTTCACGGCGTTGGTCAAGCATTTGACGAGCGAATTGTTGTTCGGCTTGTTGGTAGTGATAGATTTTCTCGTAAGAAATCACTTTAGTAAATTTCAAGATGTATTCTTCCTCCAATTTTGCTTCGTTTATCTTAAATCGAGTGTATAAGTTTACAATTTCTCTATAATCATTTTCAGTATGCTTCTTCTTGTCTCTTTCATTTCCCGTAAACTGAAATAAAGCCCTCCTTAGTCTTTGATTTAATTGGATTTTTTTTTCTTGCAGCTCATTGTATAGAGGCCAAAAAACTTTAGCTTCCTCTGCATTTAAATTCATATTTTTAGAAATAAATGCGACTCTTTTCTCTCTTATTTCATTGAATTCCGCCCTTCTCCTTTCAGGCTGGGTTTGAGCGAAAAGCGACAAATTCACGTTTGTCAACCCTAATAAAAGAAAGAGTATCCATTTTTTATTCATAATTTTAAATTTATTCGGAATAATAATCTTCAAAGTAGATATCTTCCGTATCGTCGGTTAAATAAAAAACTTCGTCGTAAGCCAACCGAGCTAAGACATCGTCGTAATATTGGAAAAACTCATCTATATCGGATGATGAAGTTAGTTTAAGCCCTTCCGAAGCGTAGTTTCTTGTTCCTAAAGATGTTGGCGAGCCTACAAATAAACGGAGCATCAGGGCGATTCCTGCAAACATGGCCGCCATGTATATCCAAGGACGCATACGATGCCACAATGTGACAGCTGTCGAATCTTCCTGAACAACATCCGGCAATTGCGACATAATACCATCGGTAAGGTTTTCAAAGTATCCTTCAGGCGTCTTGAAAGGATTGTCTTTGACTATATCTTTTAACAGTATTTTCTTCTTGTCCATAATCTTTTACTTGTAGCTTTATTTAATTTATTGACATTT
>Ga0082212_10005183_pt1 | contig 17854 bp, 17 predicted proteins | sample TergutNt197P3_FD_71548 | JGI IMG/M metagenome (GOLD analysis project Ga0082212, IMG submission 71548) | Neocapritermes taracua P3 segment gut microbial communities from Petit-Saut dam, French Guiana - Nt197 P3 | ecosystem: Host-associated > Arthropoda: Insects > Digestive system > Gut ... | reverse complement strand
CAGACGTGTCCCCTGTGGCAGATTTTAATCTGCCACAGGGGACACGTCTGCCACGAGAACCGTCCCTACTGGCAACCCACTTTTCTCCGTCCCCAGGTGTTCACTTTTCTCCGTCCCTTTTTCAGACAACCCCGTCCCCCATGTTCACTTCTTTCTTTTAATAAACACATATCCCAACAGCACCAATAATGTTGTATAACTTATTACATAAGATACCATCTGCATTGGTGTCATCTTATATTCAACAGTTACATTTCCTTTTACTTTTTCATCACTTGAAACAATCACATTTGCATTATCTGGATTTTTCTCAAGCTTTAAATCTTTCCTATTTCCGTTGTCATCTTCTACATATGCTATATAGCCTTTATAATAAGCAAATGGGATATTAATATTAAAATCATTATCGCCATCATAATAAAATTCTATTTTTTTATTTTGTTTAGTAAACTCAATTTCTACATCTGGGTTGTCAAGATTATATACATATTTTATATCATTATGAAAATGTGTTGGTAAATATTCTTGATTTCCAATTAGTGACCCACTCGCATATGTTCCATTTACAATTCGTTCAAATTCCAATCCTTTATTAATATCTACATTTGCAAGTTGTGTTCCAACTGTAAATAATATTAAAAATATCATTATTGTTTGCATATCTCTTTTGTTGTCAAACACTTCATATATAATAAACCCAGATGCAAAACTCAAGAATAATGTGGATAATATACTAATTCTATATGGGAATTGAAATATTGCTAAAAAACTTAAACTTTTCCATGGGAACATTTGAGATGATATAATAGTAGTTATAATTCCCAATATTATACATTGAATTAAAAAAGCATCTTTTTTATAATTCATATTTTTACATCTAAAAATTAAAATTGGTATTAAAATTAAAAGCAATCCTTTACTAAATTCAAATCCTATTCCTTCTAATTTATTTCCCAATAAATTTTGAGGTGTAGATGCATGGTCATACATAAAATTACCATCTATTACTGTTACATATCCATTTACCCTTATCATATCTTTAACAAATAAATCATTTTTATTTTGTTCCATATATGGAAGAACATAACTTAAACTTAGCAATATTGATATAACTCCAGCCATAACCAAATTAACAAATCTTTTTTTATCTTTTAAAATTCTCACAACATTTATAGCACACACACATATAATTATTCCAGCAACCATTACAGCAGTCAATACATGGCTATTTACTACTCCCCATATTCCAAAACAAATAATCCACCACTTTTTATTTTCGCCAAATATAATCTCATATAGCCCTAAAAGTACAAGTGGTAAAAAGACAAATGCCAATATTTCTCCTATTGCCGATCTTACAAAAACATCTCCCAGTCTATATGTAGCCAGTACATATAATAGTGTTATATTCCAAGATATTGGCTCATTTTTAAATATTCGCTTTGCTGAAAGATATGTAATTATTACTGTAGCAAAAGTAATTAATACAATAAAAAACTTATATGTAAATAAAAGGTCGCATCCAAGATTTATTAAAGTAGCTGGAATATACAAAAAAAGCTCTGGATAGAATAAAGGATTTGCATATCCAAAACCATCCAGTAACCTAAAATGAATTAAAACAGGAAAGTTACCTGCTTTTAGTTCATTGGCGATTGATAAAATTCTATTTAAATGATATGTAATATCATCTCCCCAAATTGCTTCTTTTGATAAATATGGAATAGTAGCAAAAAAAGTAATACCTATTGTAATAAGCCAAAATTTTAACATCTTTTTCACTTTTTCATTTTCTAACTTAAACATATTTCACCTCGTAGCTTTTTTATTGCTTCATATTTTCTTATATTATATACTTTTTATATAAATAAAACAACAAAATTCATGTCTTCTTTTTACTCAACGGACAACATTATTACCCCAATTAAAACTAATGTCACAACCGCATATTGCCTTGGTTTTAGTTTCTCTTTTAAGAACAATCTTGACAATATAATTGTAACTATGCTATACGATGCAACAAATGGAGATACTATAGTTGCTGTTCCTGCACCTAGCGCATATATGAACGTGTATTGTCCCAATGTTTCTATTACGCTTCCAACTAATTTATATTTGTCTAGCTCAAATTTATATTGCTTATCTTTAGTTTTAAGATATATATAACAGAAAATTCCAACTACCAAATATATTAATGCATAAGATATTAACAAATCTTGTTCTATCATTCCGCCTTCTAAAGTAAACTCATCTAAAAAAGATGCTGTTCCATCTAGTACAAAATATCCAAATGCAAATAAAAGTCCCAATACATAGATACTAAATTTAGTTTTTGTTTTAACATCTCTTTCTATATCATCTTCTGCTGTTTTGTTAATAGATAACATCATTAATGAAAAAATAACCAATATAATTGCAAATGCCTGAATGTAGTTTGGGTACTCTTTTAATATACATATACTTAATATAACAGTGATAATACAAGATGAGTTTACTATTGGCGATACTATAGATATTTTCACTCTCTTCATTGCCTGATAATATGAAAACATTGACAATATGTATATAGAAGCTACCGGCAAGTATTTAATCACATTAACAAAATCGAATTTAAATCCTTTATAAACAAAAAGCATATATACTATTCCAGATATGCCAAAAAATATTCCGTTATATGCCAATAAATGAGCTACACTATGTTCATCTCCTTTTGAAGATTTTTTAAATATAGTTTCTGATGTTCCCCAAAATATAACAGTTAGTACTGCAAATATAATCCACATTTTATTTTCCTCTTCTCTCCAATACGTTTCTAATAATTATTATCTATTTTTTCCAGCTGTGTATCCAGTTGAATATGCAATCTGTAGATTAAATCCACCTGTATATGCATCTACATCTATTATTTCACCTGCAAAAAACAATCCTTTTATAATTTTTGATTCCATTGTTTTTGGGTTAATCTCATCTACAAGCACTCCTCCCGCTGTTACAACCGCCTCTTCTATCTGTCTAAATCCGTTTAATATTTACTTCAAAATTTTTAAGTAAAGTTACTAGTTTTTGTCTTTCTGTTTTTGTTATTTCATTTACTTTTTTATCTGAATTTATTCCAGATAGTTTAATAACTGTGTCTATAATTTTTTGTGGTAGTAATTTTTCTAAACTGTTTTTAAAATCTTTATTTTTAAATTCCTCAAAATCTCTTCTTATTCTTAAGTCCAATTCCTCTGCTTGTAATGCCGGCTTTAAATCTATATATAATTTTATTTTTTTATTTTTAAGTAGCTCTTCTAAATTTTCCCATCTTAATAAATGTGCAGAAGAACTTAAAATAGTCGGACCACTCACACCAAAATGCGTAAATAACATTTCTCCAAAATCTTCATATATTTTCTTTTTGTTTTCAATATCTTTTATTTGTATTTTTACATTTTTTAAAGACAGTCCTTGCAAACTTTGGCACAGTTTTTCATCTGCCATTAACGGCAACATTGAGCCTTGTAATTTTGTTATTGTGTGCCCAAGTTTTTTTGCCATATTATACCCATCTCCTGTCGAGCCAGTTGCCGGATAGCTTTTCCCACCTGTTGCCAAAATAACTTTTGTAGCAATTATTTTTTCTCCATTTGCAAGTTTTACCCCATTTACTTCTGCTAAATCTGATAAAATTTCTTCTACATTTGCATTAAGCTTTATTTCAATATTATATTTTTCCATCTCTTTTATTAATGCATTTAACACATCAATCGATTTATCTGTTGATGGAAATATTCTGTTACCTCTTTCTTTTTTTACTTCCAGTCCATTTTCTTTTAACATATTTATAATATCTTCATTAGTAAAATTTTTAAAAGCACTATATAGAAATTTTCCATTACCTGGTATGTTTTTTATAAACTCATCCATTTCTAATGAGCTTGTAATGTTGCATCTGCCTTTACCAGTTATTAGTAGCTTCTTCCCAAGTGAATTATTTTTTTCTAAAAGAATTACCTTATCCCCAGATTTAGCTGCACTAATTGAAGCCAAAATTCCTGCTGGACCGCCGTCCTATTACAATTACTTTCATCCACGTTCTCCTTATATTTATGAACGCTTTTCTCTATCTCCAAGTGTTCATATATTATAGCAAATCAAAAGCAAGTATTGCAAGGCAAAATTATTAACAAAATACCGGAGTGTACAAAGGTACATGAGGATTTTTGTTAATAATTTTAACGAAGCAAGACGAAGCTTTTCATTTGCTAAGTATGCTTTGTACTGCCTTTAGTACCCCCATCTTCCCATACTCATAAGTCAATCCACCTTGCTGAAATGCAACATATGGCTCTATAACTGGAGCATCACAACTAAGCTCAATGGAAGAGCCCATTGTAAATGCACCTGAAGCCATTATTACTTTATCTGTATATCCTGGCATATCTGATGGCTCTGGGATAAATGCATTACCTATTGCTGAGCCTGCTTGTATTCCTTGGCAATATTTAACTAATTTTTCTTTATTCCCAAATTTTATTGTTTGAACAATATCTGTTCTTTTATCATTATATTTTGGCTCTACATCATATCCCAATTTCTCCAAAATTCTACTTGTAAATATTGCTGTTTTCAAACTGCTTGAAACAACATGTGGTGCCATATATAACCCTTGTAAAATATTTTTATTTATTCCCAATGTTGGCCCTACTTCTTTTCCTTGCCCAGGAGATGTTAATCTTTCAGCTGTAAGTTCTACCAAGTCTTCTCTTCCTGCAACATATGCTCCATTTGGTGCTAGTCCACCTCCTAAATTTTTTATTAGCGAACCAACCATTATATCTGCTCCCAATTCTAATGGCTCTTTTTCATCAACAAATTCTCCATAGCAATTATCAATCATAATAATTACTTTTTTATTTACTTCTCTAATTTTTGTTATTATATTTTCTATTTTATCTAATGTTAAACTGTTCCTTAGACTATATCCTCTTGAACGTTGAATTTCTATTAATTTAATATTGTTCTTTTTTACTCTTTCAATTATTGCATTTTCATCAAATTCATTTTCAATTAAATCTATTTGTTCATAATTAATATTATATGATTTTAACGAACTCGCATTTTCTTTTATTCCAATAACTTTATCTAAAGTGTTGTATGGTTTTCCGCTAATGCTAAGCAATGTTTCGCCTGGTCTTAACATAGCAAATAATGCTACTGTTATAGCATGTGTTCCAGAGATAAATTGTGTTCTAACCAAACTATCTTCTGCTTTTAAAACATCTGCAAATACTTTTTCTATTGCGTCTCTCCCAATATCTCCGTAACCATATCCGGTAGTTGAATTAAAATGCATTTCATTTATTCTGTTTTTTTGAAAAGCTTTTAAAACTTTTAAACTATTTATTTCACAATTTTTATTTATCTTTTCAAATTCATGTGCCAATTCTAACTCTGTTTCAATTGCCAAATTTTCTAGTTCTTTACTAATTCCAAATTCTTCGTACATTTTTTTGTTTCTCCCTTTTATTCTAACCTGTTCAATTAACTTCACAATAAATAATAGCACAAAAATACAATTTATTCCACATTTTTTATAAACATTTCGCTATTTCTATAGACTTTTGTAAGTTTCTGTTGTATATTGTACAAGTCCTTTCGCTTTTAGGAGTAATCTTATCGGACAGAGAGGAGGATTGCACAAATGACAAGCTATGATCTGATTTTGTTTTTAGTTTTGGAACTTTTGAAAAATAAAGATCAAAACAATAAACAAAACAATATCAAAGACTAATACATAGTCAAAATAGGATATTGTTCACAGCAATATTCTATTTTTTTGCATAAAAATGGAATTAGATATTCACAGTATCTAATTCCGATTACACTTATAACAAGTTATGACCATAGTATTTTGCTTAAGCTAAATATATTTTAACACATTACTTTTCATATGTCAAATCACAATTCCAAGCAATACACTGCTTCTGTTTCTTTCAGCTGATATTTTCCTATAAATCTTGGCAAATAATATGACTCTATTTCATATGTAGGCTCGATAACTATGTTTCCATCTTCATCAACCGTTCCCCATAGTCCATCTTTTTCTATTCCTGCAAATCCATATTTATTAAGTTCTGTAACTATATTATATACACAATCCACTATTATTTTTCCGTTCTGCATCACAAAATCCCCATTTCTCATTTTGTTTCACAGAATACAGTTTGGCATTTGGAAACACTTCTTTGTTGCTAACTACCATACCTTCTTTATTTATATATTCTTTCTCAGAATATGAATATATTCTTACATAATTCTCATCAATATTTTCTATAATTGCATTATCTATTGACAAAACTCTTTCAATATTTTTCGAATAAATATCTACTATATCTTTATCTTCATTATATTTTCTCGCCTCTATTGCCTCTGTGTTTTCAATTACCAAAATCGAATCATATTCTGGCTTTACCTCAATGCCTGTCCAAATATGTATAATTCCAGATTTATTTTCTTTATTTGTAAATATAAAATAATCACCAAAAGCATATTTTATATCTATATATTCATCATCTATTTTTACATCTTTACTTATTATGCTATAATAACCTTTATCATTTTCCGCTATAAAGTATGCAGGATTTTTTGTTTCTGTAATACTTTTATAATTATTGCTATTAACCAAATTACCATGTACATCGTATAGCATCATTCTTTCATTTATTTTTACAAAAATATAGTTACCTGCCATAGAATATTCTGTGTATTCTGGTTTCAAAATTTGTTTACCGCTTGTATTGTAAAATCCATATTTACCTGTTTTTTGAACTATAAATATTTTTGATAAACTTGAGTAATATATATTCTGAAAATTGTTTGCAATAATTTGCTTTTTGTTTCTAAACACTCCTTTTTTCCCCGCATCTCTTACAATTAAAAATATGTCGTCTGTACTGTCTTCTGGTGCTCTTACAACTTGCTCATATTTAACTCCCAATATTGTTTTTCCTTTATAATTTATATACCCATAGAAAATTCCATTTTCTTTTTTTTCAGAAACTATATATCCGGTTTTATTATACCCGTCTTTTTCCGAACAATAATCATCACTTTTTATAGAATTGTATTTTATATCTATTACAGTTTTTCCATTAGAGTCTAGCACTCCATACAGTCCATCTTTTTTAACCAGTAAAACTCCCGGCTTGTTTTTTAAGCTTGAAATATCTTCATATATTGCATCTGTTATTTCTTCTTCTAACAAATTAACTAACCCATATAGTTTGCCTTTTTTATATTTCAATACATCTTTTTCAGTTTCAAGAGTTGCCTCAGAAATTACTAATGCAGAAACATCTTCATAATTTTTAAATATTTTTTCTGCCTTACCATTTAAAATTATATAATCATCATCGAAGCAGATAAATACATCTTTTGTTGGATCTGGAATATATATTTCTTCATACTTTGGGCTAATAATTTCTTTACCCTTGTTGTCAATTACTCCGCACTTTATCTTCAAGCGAATAAACACCAAAATACTTATACAATTCATTTGTTCTTTCTGTATAAGTTTCTTTATTTAGGTTTAATATAACCAAAACCATAATTGCAATAGCAATTAATATTATAGCAATCAATATTTTAATTTTCCCAGATTGATTTCCCATTTTAAAACTTCTCCATTATAATTTATCTGTTTTTATTTATACCAATTCTCTCTTGCATATTCCAGTTCTTCACCTGAATCTGCCCCAAAAAAGCCAATGCCATAATCCCATGTAAACATCCATTTTCCTATAAAACCAATTCCACCCCAAACGTCTGGAATATATCTGTCCCCTAGTTCTATTATTGTGTTTCCATTTTTATCTATTACTCCCCATTTGTTGCCTATTACTACTTTTGCATAAAACCCACATAGCTCTATCTCATCATACAAAAAATCTGTAACATATGCACTGTTTACCACATATGCCATTTTACCGTCTTTTTTTACTATAATATTATTAAAATCTATCATATCAACAATTTCAACATTATCTCCAAAGTTAAATTCTTTAATATTCATATTAGATTCAATATGAAATAATTTAAATTTACTTTTATTGTCTAATTTCCTTCTTAAGGTTGCTTTTATATATTTACCTTTATTATATCCTCTATATTCTTTTATTTCTATTTCATCATATATACAACTCAACAGCTCTTTACCTTCAGCATTTATTAAACCTGTGTTACCATTCAATCCTATTATTGCAAGTTCGCCATTTAAATCTATATAATTATATATAGGCTTAACTATCTCATTAAACTCTTTATCTAGCATCCCATATTTAGTGTCAAATCCTAAACATATTTTTATATTTCCATTCCATAATTCTATATTACTATACAATGGTTCAACTACTTCTTTAAATTCTTTGTCTAACACACAATATTTATTTTTTTCCTTATCTTTAGCCAAAAAATATCCTTTTTCTTCATCAATAACACATATGTCTCTACCATAAATATTTGTATAGCCCTTTAGCCCAAAACAATTTGGATGATATATGTTTAAACCTGCTTCAAACGTATCTAGAATGTATTTATCTGTTTTTATATTATTTTCAATATTAATAAGAACATCATGTCCTTGTTTTTTTAATATAAAAATATTATCAAAACAATCAAAATGAACTATTTTTTCATATTCAAATGGTATTATTTCTTTTCCTTCTTTATTTATAATTCCATATAACCCTTTTTCATTCATTATAACTTTGTACTTATTATTACAATAAATTTTATATGTCCACTTTTCCAAATAATCACCATCATAGTTATATTTTGCAATCTTTTCCCCATTATTGTCAAGATTAAATAATGTTATTATATTGTTTTTCAAGTTAACTGTTGCCGCAATCCCACGATTATAATCAATATAAATATTAGTATTTTCAATATAAACACTGTTGTCTTTATAGAAGTTATATTCATATTCTGTAATTAATTTATCATTTCTTCTGTCTAACAACGCATACTTTCCATCTTTTTCATCAATTATAATTGCACATTTATATTGGGAAATTGGAATCTCATTTCCTTTTTCATCATAAATTTTTACTAATTTATTTTCTTTATCAAAACATTCAACATATGTTTTATAATCTAACTCTTCTACTGTTTTGCATTTTACATATTCATATTCTTCTGGTTGAATAAATCTATTTGATTTAAAAAAGTAAAATCCTTTTTTATCGTTTATTAAAACAATTGCTATCCCATTTTCGAAGCATTCGGTTATTCTTCCATCTGCAGTTACTATGTCTGAACCATTATTAAGTACAGCATAATTATCTAAAAAGTACAATACATTATCTACAATTACATTTCCATTATAATCATATAAAGTATATACTTCTCCTTCTTTTGCTAAAATCACATCTTTTATAGGTTCAGTTATGCTCTCTAATTCTTCGGATGTAGAAATGCTATTACTAATATACGGTATTACAATTTCTGTAAATTTCGCAGGTAATATAATGTTTCCTTTCTCATCTTTCACACCTTTTAGTTCTCCATTATAAAACATAAATCTATTATCTGCTATATTAGTATCTGCATCACTCCAAGCATCAAATACATCAATAACGCTATCTGCTATGTGCTTTCCAGAAAAATCTATTATTTCTTTTTTATCTATATATAATAAGCTATTATTTATTATTCTAATACTGTTATATTTTATATCTATTACTAGATTTCCATTTCCGTCAATTACTCCCCATTTACCATCTTTTGTTACTTTATAATAATCTTCATCCTCATTTACTACTTCTGTTTTACTGTTTTTAGTAACATCTATTTTTTCAATATCTAATGTTTCTTTGTATTCGTATGATTCCTTTTCGTCTCCAGTATTTATTATCGCTCCATTATTTTCATTTTCAACAATAGCAACTTCTTTTATAACAAATCTCTTATTGTATTCTAATACTATACAAACACAGATAATTAACAGCAATATTACTTCCACTATTATTAATAATGTCCTTCGTTTCATTAATACTATACCTTTTGTTTCTCTTTTTTCTTCCATTTTTCCTCCGTTCAATATGCCATTATTTTCATCCGATTATCTGCATAAATCTTTCATATATTTCTGGATTAACTTTTTTTAATGTAATTGGCCTTACATTCTTATCTGTAAAACAATGTTTTGTTTCACCTGTTGCTACCAAATCACCCGTTGCTTTATTTGTAACTACATATTCAACACTCATTCTAACTCCAGTAAACTCTTTATAAGTAACTTTGATTTCAACTACATCAGCAAATGTAACCGATCTTTTATATTCACAATTCACTCCCAATACAGGAATCGCTATCCCCTTGTCTTCCAACATTTTATAAGGTAGCCCAATTTCATCCAAATGTTTTACTCTTGCCTCTTCAAACCACCTTATATAATTAGAATGGTGTACCACTCCCAGCATATCTGTTTCATAATATGCAACTTTTCTTTCATATTTAAACTCTTCCATAATCTCTCCCAAATTCTTTGTTAATCTTTTCTCTAGTTTCTAGTCTCTAGTCTCTAGTCGGCATTTTCCGTCATAATTGGTACAACTTGTTTTTTACGAGATACAACGCCTTTTAAAAGTGCAGTATTATTTTCTAAGGTAACTCCATATGCTTTCTCAACTATGTGTGCTCCTTTACCTAATGCTATTACTTGTGAATTACTGTTCACAATGTCTGTTATTAAGAGCATATATAGGTCTAACCCTTTTTCGTTTATAATTTTATTCATTGCTGGTTCCAAATACAATTTTCTTTCCATAACATTTGGTATCGATGCTGTATTTATTTGTGCAATAATAGCTTTAGTTGATTTTAAATCTATTGCCTTTGCATCTAAACTCAATATTTGCTCTGTTGTAAACGAACTTAAATCTGTTCCTGCTTTTAGCATTTCTAAACCATATTTTTCTATATCCACTCCTGCAATATTTTTTAGCTCTTTTGCAGTTTTTACATCTTCATCTGTGCAGGTTGGAGATTTAAACAATAATGTATCTGATATAATAGCTGATAGCATTAATGTTGCTATTACTTTATCAATTTCAATATTGTTTTCTTTATATAATTTATATAAAATTGTTGATGTGCTTCCCAATGGCTCTGCTCGATAATACAGCGGATATGATGTATTTAACAACACCTGGTGATGGTCTATTATTTTTTTAATTATAACATTATCTAGGTTGCTAATACTCTCTTTTACATTTGCATGATCTACCAATATAACTTCTGCTCCATCAGGAACATTCTCCAATAGTTTTGGTGCATCTATTCCTAAATAATTCAACACATACTCTGTTTCTTTATTTATATCCCCTAATCTACATGCTATCGCATTATTTCCTAATTTTGCTTCAAGGTTAGCCATAACTATACTTGAAGTAATTGAGTCTGTGTCTGGACTTCTGTGTCCAAAAATTAATATTTCTTTTTCCATCTTATTCCTCCATTTTTCTCTGGGGACATTTTTCTCAGCTGTTTGAGCGTAGCGAGTTACAGATGAGTTATGTGTATCCCCTTTCCTTTATATAACATTTTTATTTAAAAATCAATAAAATTCACCCAATTTTCACATGCTCGCTTTCATTTAACCGTCTCACAAATTGCCTCTGCAATGGCTTTTACATATTGCTCTTTTTCACCTTTTATTATTTCCAAATCATTTTTTATATACCCTAACTCTATTTGATAACACTCAGCTCCCTGATTTGAATTATAGTATTTATTTGCAGAATACTCTTTGTTTCTTCCATCAACATATGCATTTGTTGCAATTCCTCCAACTTCTCTTATTGTATACAAATACGGTGTGTCTAGTGTTATTGGATATGGTTCATAATTTTTCACTTTAGCAGTATTTTCGTAATCTTTAATAACCGACTTAGTAAAGTTTCTTACATATACTCCTTCTGCTTCTTTAAATGAGTTGTTATTTGAAAATTGTATACTTGTGTTTTGAACAATTTTATTTGCTATGTTTTCTGCCAATTTCAAGTTTGACCTGCAAGGCGAATATATTTCCAATCCTTTCAAATTATTTGCTCCATTGTTTACATGAAATGATATCATGTATTTTGCCTTTGACTCACATGCAATTGTTATTCTTCCATTAGCATGATACACATTTGTTGATGTAAATAAAGATGTGTTGCTGTCATCTCTTGTAAGTTTAACTTTAAATCCCTTTTCTTCCAACTCCATTTTCAACAACTTTGCATATTCCAATGTAATACTTTCTTCTGTTTCGCCACTAAATTTTTCTCCTGTATCGCTTCCACCATGTCCTGCATCTATAACAATATCAAACACATCTTCTGGCAAGTCTTCTACTTTATCTACATCTATTATTAAGAAGTTATGTGCTTCATCTTTTGATTTTTTATTCAAAAATCCAATATTTATTTTTCTATTTTGGTCATCTTTTGTAACTGTATAATAATCAATATTTTTATAATCCGAAATATTTTTTAAAGTGTAATATCTTGGTTCTGTACTGTTATTTAACTTTAATCTTATTAATAAATAACATTCTTTATTTTCTAATTTGTCAAGCCCAATTCCTACATTTATTTCACCTGTATCAAAAACCAAATTCCCTTCAACTATTTGGGTTTCCAGTTTATATGTTTTTTCATATTCCAACCCATCCGACAGAATTAATCTTGCACTTTCAAAATTGTCTTTACTTATATTTGTTATTCTTCCAGATAGCGAGAAACTTGTTCCATATGTAAAAAATTCAGTAACTTCTGCTTCTTTATTTTGTACCATACTAAATATTTTTTCATCCACTTTGGTTTCAGTTTTTTTAAAAAATCCACCTTTTATAGCAATTACCAAATATTGATATATTGTTATTAATATAACAACTACCATTATTATTGTTATTACTTTTTTTACTCCATCCTTTTTCATAAAACCACCTTTTTATATTGTGTATAGTTCTATAAATATATTATAATATCTTTGTTTAAAATTCAACAAATTTCACTATATTTATTTTTTTAAAAGAAGAACCGAGAACTTGCAAATATGCAAAATTCTCGGTTCAAAATGGTAATGATGGTATGACTATGCAAAATCAGAGTCCAGTGCTACTAAGCGCAACTATCACGCCGCCTTTGCTGTTATTGAAATCAGGATAAAAAGCGCGCACGACGTCGCCCGCAGGATTGCGGCTCCCAACATTGCCATAACTACCGCCAGCTAAACTAAAGCTTCCGTCTTCTTCTACACATTTGAGTATTTTCCAAGTATTCCCAATAAGATTGGAAATGCCCATAATAACGTGTCCACCTGTTTTCTCCATCTTTTGAACAGATTCCGGAGAATTATAGTAGTTTCCAACGTCTTTGGAATCATCAAATACTTGAGCCCATGTAAGCACCTTATCTTTTATAGCTCTCGCCATAACAAGCATATACTCATCGTCATCAAGCTGGTAGCTTTGGTTTTCGGGATCGTACTGCTTCGCAAGCTTTTCTGCATCGTACGAGTTGTAACCTACAGCTGGTTTTTCTCCTGCCACAGATTGAACTTCGTCAGTTTCCTTGTTAACAGATATTTCGTATGCTGTTATCCAAGTACCGTTAGCTCTGTTCCGCTTGATAGCAGCCAAAATCTTTGCTGCACCTTTTTTCTGATTGTCCGTTTCTGGAATATAATCCGCAAAATCTTCTACAGTCAAATCCCAAAACGGAACCCATACTTCGGACTTTTTGCCATCTTCGCTTTCGTATCGAAAAATTCCATCTAATCTGGTCATTTCTTTACGATTCTTTAGAGCGTACGGTTCTTTTGTTGGAACAGCATAAATGTGAAGTTCCCCGTCAACTAATTCAAACCGCATGTTTGTAAATCCATTCGGCAGTTTAACTACATTTACCATTTTTTCATTTGTCATAATGTTTCTCCTTGTCCATATCGGACGTTGCTTAAATTGTTAAATAAATACTGTCATACCTTAATTATAGCACATTTTTGGCAAAAATTCAACTTTTTGGTGTATTATGTCAGTCACGGCCACTCAGCAATTAAGTCATATTCTTTTACATCTATAATTTTGCATTTTGCAAACTCACCAATTTTGTATTTATTGTTGTTTTTAATAAATATAACTCCATCTTCATCTGGAACTTCCATATAACTTCTTGCTATTACATATTTTCCATCTTCAGTTATATTGTCAATTACAACTTCATATGTTTCCTCTATTTTTTCTTCCAGTTTAATTTTTGATATTTGATGCTGTAGCCTCATTATTTTATCTAGCCTGCTTTGTTTGGTTTTTGAATGCACCTGGTATGCCATTTTAAAAGCAGGTGTCCCTTCTTCTTTTGAATATTTAAACACACCCAGTTTTTCAAATTTCGCTCTATGTACAAACTCATACAGTTCAAAAAAATCCTCTTCTGTTTCAGTTGGAAATCCCACCATAAATGTTGTTCTTAAAACTACTCCTGGTATTTCTTCTCTTATTTTTTCTATTAAACTTTCTATTGATTTTGAGCTACTTTTTCTGTTCATGTTTTTCAAAACTTTATCTGAAAAATGCTGAAGTGGTATATCAAAATATTTACATATTTTATTATTTTCTTTTACCACATTTATTAGTTCATCTGTTATGCTTTCCGGATATGCATATAAAAATCTTATCCATTTTAAATCTTTTATTTTACTTAATTCGTTTAGTAATTCTGGCAGTTTTAGTTTTCCATATATATCTATTCCATATTTTGTTGTATCTTGTGCTATAACTATTAATTCTCTTATCCCGCTTTTTGACAAGATGTTCTGCCTCTTTTAAAATATCTTCCATTTCTCTACTTACATATGGCCCTCTTATACTTGGAATTACACAATATGTGCATCTGTTACTACACCCCTCTGCAATTTTTAAATACGCAGTAGTATTTCCAGTTGATACAATTCTGTCTGTGCCAGTAGGGACGGTTCTGATTGGCACAGACAGAACCACTGAAACCTTTTCCCACATGTCTTCATACTCATCTATACTTAAAAACAAATCAACTTCTGGTATTGATTTTTCTAAATCTGATTTATATCTTTGTACTAAGCAACCCATTACTATTAAACGTTTACAGCTCCCATTTTTCTTATACTCTGCCATTTCCAAAATGCAGTCTATCGCTTCTTGTTTTGCACTCTCTATAAAGCCACAAGTATTTATTACAATTACTTCTGCCTCACTCACTTCATTTACTATTTCAAATCCTTCTTTTTTAAATGCTCCAATACACATTTCTGTGTCTACCAGATTTTTACTACAACCTAAAGATACAAATCCCGCTTTCATTATTTCTCCTCAATTTAATCTACCAATTAAATAATATCATAAAAATACAATTTATTCTATATTTTTCAACATTTTTATTTGACAATATCCCTATCCTCTGATAAAATACAACTACTTTTTTCTAGTTAGGAGGAACGTTTATTGGACGAGTTAAATATTAATTCTATTTTAAAGGGTGATAACAACTTCCCAGTAAAAATAGGAGAATTAAAATCCGAAGTCATAAATATTTTAAATCTGAATTTGAAACCAAAAGATATAAAGATGTATCCAGACAGAATTTATCATTGCGAATATCATAAAAAGGATTTTGAAAGCGAAAACTCATATCAAAAAAGTTTAAAGTCTATACCTCTTATAATAAATAGCCCTGACTATATAGGGCTTAGTTCAGAAAATAACAGTATATCGTATGTAAAAAAGATAGCCGAAGATACCTTAGTAGCTGTAAGAGTGGTAGAAAAAGGTTCTCTACAATTTAGAACTATGTTTCCAATTAATGAACATAAGCTAAATTACTATTTAAAAAACGGGAAATTGCAAACATATACAGAAAGAAGATGAAAAATAAAATTCCATCTTCTTTCTTTTTTAGTTTGGTAAAAGATGGGACGGCGTACCCCATATCTCTTTTAAGACCATCTCTGGCGTGATAGCTGCCTTACTATCCTCATTTACCAATGCTATTTTATGCAAGTTATATATAGATTATACTACAGTATCTATTGTTTGTCAAATTACACAAAAAACTTTAATATTATAAATGCTGCAATAAGCCCTGGTACTCCCATAAATCCTATTAGCAATATTGCCCACCAGGTTAAAACAATTGTTATTCCAAACATTCCTAAAACAACTAATATAATTCCTGCAATAATAGAATTTATTATAAATCTCATAATTATTTTAAAAGGTAATGTTAAAAGACTTAAAATAATTACTAAAACACCTACTCCTAATAAAAATGCAATTGCCGTACTAACTATAGCCATACTTACCCCCTTATTTTTAATTTTTAATTTTTAATTTTTAATTATTAATTACATTATACATTATTAATTATTAATTATCAATTCATTTCTTATAAGAATTTCTCTTCATTATCTTTTGTTGTCTTTTCTAATTCCAACATTCTAACTTTTTGAAAAAAGTCCTTGAAAACCTTGTCTCTTGCAATTCTGGTTACAACTGTCATTTGAGAATTGGAACTGTTGCCAAAAATATATTTTCCGTTTTCTCCAATTCCTGGTGCATCTACATTACGCATTTCAAACCACTCTGGATTAACCAGATATCCTATTACAGATAAATCCCATATAGTCTTACTTTTTCCAGTTTCTTCTGGTTTACATCTACAAAACTCATCATATAAATATTTCCCAATCTCACCTACATCTGATATCTCACTTTTTAATTCTGGCTCTGTAGTAACCAATATTGAGCCAACATTTACACAAGGAATTAATGTTAAATCTATTCCTGAACTAAATACCTCTCTAACTGCCGAAATATCTTGTCTAAAATTAAACTCATCATTTTTATCATACATGAAATCATTTCCACCTAACCAAACTACACTTGCTTTATTTACGATTGATGGATCTTTCTTTATTGCCATTGCAACATTTGTTAATGCCGAAATACATAAGATTTGAGTTTTATTGTTTTTATTACATATTTCTATTATTTTTTCCACTGCTTCACTGTTTCCATTGTATCCATTGCTAATAACTCCTGTAGAACCTTTAAATACTTTATCTTTATAACTAGGATTTAATAAATTAATTATTTTAATTGCTGTATTGTAGCTAGCATCTATTCCTTCACCAATATTGTCTATATTATTATCTTTTATGGTTGAGTATTTGCTACCATAAAATGGTGCAATAGTAATAGCATCTAAATTAAACATATGTAAAGATTGCAACAAATATGTTAATGCAAATTTATCATCTATTTCATTTTCTATATCTGTATCTAATATTATATTTGGTTTTTCTGTGTTTTTAACAAAACATTCATTAACTTGATGTGCTATTTTTACTAGCGAACGAGATTGCTTTAATCTTAACATCGACGGATCTAATCCAGTTTCATATGCATTATAATATTTTAGTCTAATTCTATCTAATGCATCTGCATCTTTTAAAACACTATATAAAGTAACAAATCTATTAAAATCTGTAATATTGTATTTCTCAGCAATATTGTGTGCATACTTTTTGTCGTCAATAGAATGTAGCTCCATAATCGCTTTTAACATATTAATATCTGTATAAGAGCTACCTAGAATTTCATTTGTTTTTTCAGCACTTCTTAATCCGTGTTTGTCATCTTCTTTATCGTTAATTCTTCCTGTATCGTGATATTTTGAAGCATTCATAAGTAAATCAATATCATTACTTGGCAATCTTAAAGTATGTGCAAGATATAAAGAATAAATCATAACTTTAATATTATGATTTATTCCATGTGTATGGCTTT
>Ga0082212_10005182_pt1 | contig 17857 bp, 18 predicted proteins | sample TergutNt197P3_FD_71548 | JGI IMG/M metagenome (GOLD analysis project Ga0082212, IMG submission 71548) | Neocapritermes taracua P3 segment gut microbial communities from Petit-Saut dam, French Guiana - Nt197 P3 | ecosystem: Host-associated > Arthropoda: Insects > Digestive system > Gut ... | reverse complement strand
CGTTGTCAGCGCGAAAAAAGTCATAATTGCAATGGAACACACGGCAAAAGGCGTCCACAAGATCCTGAAAAGATGTAAACTGCCGCTCACCGCGGTCAACTGCGTCAATCTCATTGTAACCGAAATGGCCGTTATGGAGGTCAAGGGCGCCGGGATCGTGCTTAAAGAGTATAATCCGGACTTCACCGTAGAGCAAATACAAGCCGCCACCGAGGCGGAACTTATCATAGACCCGGGATTAAAACCCATGATCTGACGGCCGTGAAAAAATCATCATCGTTTAACCGGGTAAACGATGATGAAAACAACTCTGTTTTTATTTACCGGGCTGCCGGGGGTCCGGCGTCCCTGCGGCGTTTTATAAACTCCAGTTTTGTCTCGCTGATGATGACCGCCGCGAAAGTCAGGGCGAACCCGACGATCAGACGAAAAGTCATGATTTCATTATATAGGATAACCGAAGAAAGCGCTCCGAATACTGATTCGAACGTCATAATCACCGCCGTCTGTGAAGGCGGCGTGTATTTTTGCCCGAAAATCTGCATCATAATGCATCCCGCCGTACTCACCACCGTCAGGAAAACCATCGTCCAGACGTCGACGGCTGTTACGCCTGACGGCGCGGGCTCAAAAATGACCGCGCAAATGAGCGACAGTATCCCCGCAGTGGCGAATTGAATGACCGCGAGCATTACAGGGTCGCGCTTGTCCACGGCTTTAGCCGTTATGACTATATGTATCGCGAAAAATAAACCGCAAGCTATGGTCAGAGCGTCCCCGGTACCTATGTGAAGGTCGTTGTCAAGCGAGATGAAGCCTATACCGGCGATACATATCAGCGCCGCCATTGCGTTGAACTTATCGGGTTTCTTCCTGATATACGCCCAGTAAAGAAAAGGCACTATTACGCAGTAAGCCGACGTCAGAAACGCGTTTTTGCCAGGCGTCGTCAACCGCAAACCATACGTCTGGAATATATACGCCAGCAAAAGCGCGACGCCCATCATCGCCCCGCCTGCCAGATATACCTTGTCTATCTTCCTGAACCTGCGCACACATGCAGGTAATAGGATCAATGCTGCGCCGCAGAACCGGATAGCTACCACGTAGAGGGTAGGGATGCTTGTCAGGACATTTTTCATCGCGACGAACGAAACTCCCCACAACAGTGCCGCCGAGAATAGTGCAAGTCTGCCCAGATTCTTCATTTTTTTGTCGTTCATATCATTCCCCGTGAGCGGCAGCCCGCCGCGATTACTTTTCTTATATATATTCTTCACACAGAAAAAGCAAAAAGTCAACAAGAATTTCATCTTCTGCCAAACGGATCAATAAAAGTGTGTTGAATTATTTGTTGATTTGCTATTGCCTGAACGGAATATATTTGATACAATCGAAAGCCGGTGGGGGACATAACGGCGTCCCCGGGGAAATAGTTAAACGCAGCCTGAAAATGCGCCGGCGCGCCGGGGATCGTACAACACAGCTCACGCTTAGGGGGCGGCAAACCGTTGATGGATGAAGTGTTTGAAAAAATGGAGCGGATCGTCATATTCCGTTTCAAACTCTTTGGCTATAGTTTTGAGATCGGGAACACGATTTTAATTACATGGATCATCATGGCGGCGCTTATTATACTGGCTCTTGTCTTTACGAGAAACATGTCTGTCCGCCGCCCGGGCAAACTCCAGTTGATAGCGGAACTCCTGGTTGACACAGTGCGGAACATATGCAGAGATTCCATCGGAGGGCATTACAAAAAGTATGTGCCGTACATTGGCACGCTTCTGCTGTACATCGGGCTTTCAAACATCATATCGATTTTCAACTTTATCCCCGGTTTGCACATATATCCGCCAACCAAGGACATTAATGTTACCGCCAGTCTCGCGCTGATCAGCATACTCGTAGTCATATATTCCGGTTTTCGTTACAGAGGCTTTACCGGCTGGGCGAAGGGGCTGGCGGATCCTATGCCGCTTATGATCCCTTTCAAACTCATGGAATACGGTACAAAGCCTCTTTCGCTTTGCCTGAGGCTTTTCGGCAACGTTGTGGCGAGTTTCATAATTATGGAACTGCTTCTGGCGTTTATGCCCATCGTCGGAGCGCCTTTCTCGGCATATTTCGACCTGTTCGACGGTATTTTACAAGCGTATATATTTATCTACCTGACATCTTTGTACATAGGCGAAGCAGTAGAAGAGCCGGAATAAAAGCGCAGATGAGTTATGGATAACTATCCCCGATCTGCAGGCGGTTAATAACAATCCGAATAAATGGATTTAGGGAAGTCATTATTTCTGCATTCTGCATTATTATTTCTTATTTATCACTTTACATTCTACATTTTACATTTTATTTTCGGAGGTAATTATCATGGGTATCGCAGCAATAGGAGCGGGAATCGCAGTACTCTCCGCGCTTGGAGCGGCTATCGGCGTCGGACTCGCAGCCGGTAAAGGCGCGGAAGCCATAGCAAGGCAGCCTGAAAAGGAAAAATCCATACGCTCGCTTGCTTTCCTCGGCATGATCCTGGCGGAGGCATGCGCAATTTACGGCCTCCTGATCGCACTGCTCCTGTTTACTAAAGTCTAGGCGCCATGAACTTACTGAGTTTTTACATCCCGGAATGGTTTTGGGTCGCGTTCAACCTGCTGGTTTTGATCGTAGTCCTGAGAAGGATCCTGTGGAAACGCGTGGGCAAAGTCCTGGACGAGCGCCAGGAGATCGTTGTTAAGACAGATCAGGACTCTGAAGAAGCCGCAAGGCTCAGGACGGAGATGGAGCAGCTCCGCACCTTGCTGGATATGGAAATGGACGTCAAGACCGCCGAGATGATGCAGGAAGCGCGGACGCGCGCCGGCTATGAGTATGACCGCATTGTCGCGGAGGCTGAAACAAAAGCCGGACTGATCGTTTCAGCGGCAAAGACAAAGGCTATGCAGGAACGCGACGCAGTGCTTGCGGACATGAGAAGGCAGGTCGCTTCGACCGCTGTGGAAGCTGCCGGTATTTTACTGCGCGCGAATATTGACGATGAGCGGAACAAGCGGATCCTTGAGGACTTCCTGACTGAAAGGGAGGTGTCCGCGTGACGCCCGGTTACGAAAGATACGCGGAAGCATTGTTCAACACCGCTGAAAAACTCGGATGCGCGGACGCCGTTGTCGGCGAACTGACCGACATGGAAACGCTCATACGCAGTTGCAGCGGGTATCTGAGCAATCCATTGATCGGCACTCCGAAAAAGACCGCCCTCCTGCGCGAACTTCTGACAGGCAAGGTGAGTCCTCTTATGCTCGAATATATTTTGCTTATGACCGCGCGGCGCCATCTTAAACACTTTTATACCTCCGCGGAGCACTTTCGCAAGCTTTGCAGCCGCGAAAAAGCTGTCGTTAAACTGCGCGTTCCGTTTCAGCCTGAACAGGACATGCTGGCGCGGCTCGAAAGCCGCCTGAAGAAGGAAAAACTGATTCCCGAAAACGCGAAAGAAACTGAGATCCAAATCGTAGAGGACAAGGACCTCATAGGCGGCTTTGTAGCATATTATAACGGATACCAGATCGACACTTCGTTAAAAACGGCGCTCAATAAACTGAGGCAGGGGTCACAGGCGGGCTGACCGATCCCTTTTACCGGACGCCGGGCAAACTAAAGCTGCCAGGCGCCACAAACCCTGAAAGGTTGATACACTGATATGATCGATGTAAACGAAATCAGCCGCACACTATTAGAGCGGGTCAAACATTTGGCAGGCGACGTGAATCTCGAAGAAGTCGGCTCCGTTATCCAAATCGGTGACGGAATCGCCCGGATCAACGGGCTCCAAAACTGCATGGCCGGTGAACTGCTGGAATTTGAAAGCGGCGATATGGGTATGGCCATGAATCTGGAAGAGGATAACGTTGGATGCGTACTTTTCACTACCGGCGAGGACGTCAGGGAGGGGGACCAGGTCAAACGCACGGGAAGGACGACGCAGATACCCGTAGGCGAGGCGCTCCTGGGCCGCGTCGTATCCCCGCTCGCGGAGGCGATGGACGGCGGCGACCCGATACCTTTGGAAAAACTCCGCCCTGTTGAGGCGATCGCTACCGGAGTTACAGAACGACAGCCTGTCAAACAGCCGCTGCAAACAGGTATCATGGCGATCGATTCCATGATCCCGATCGGCAGAGGTCAGCGCCAACTCATTATTGGCGACAGACAGACCGGCAAAACAGCAATCGCTGTGGACGCAATGATAAACCAGCGCGACAAGGGAATGGTCTGCGTCTACGTCGCCATTGGCCAGAAAGCCTCGGTTATTGCGGGTATCGTCCACACTCTCACCCGGTACAATGCAATGTCAAACACCATCGTTGTAGCTTCCACGTCCAGCGATTCGGCGCCTCTGCAGTTTCTGGCCCCTTACGCAGGCTGCGCTATTGCGGAAGAATTCATGTATGCCGGCAAAGACGTCCTTATAGTATATGATGATTTGAGCAAACATGCCGTTGCGTACCGCACCTTGTCACTGCTGCTTAAGAGGCCGCCCGGGCGCGAGGCATATCCCGGCGATGTTTTCTACCTGCACTCGAGGCTGCTGGAGCGTGCGGCGCGTTTATCCGACGATCTGGGCGGCGGGTCTATGACGGCGCTGCCTATTATAGAGACCTTGTCCGGCGACATTTCGGCATATATACCCACAAACGTCATCTCAATTACCGACGGGCAGATATTCCTGGAAACGGAACTTTTCCATTCGGGGTTCCGCCCCGCTATAAACGTCGGTCTTTCCGTTTCGCGCGTCGGCGGCGCCGCTCAGACAAAAGCCATGAAAAAAGTAGCGTCCTCCCTTCGGATCGAACTTGCCCAGTACAGGGAATTGCAGGTCTTCTCACAACTTGGTTCCGATCTGGACGCATCCACCCGCTCCAGACTGAATCATGGAGAAAAACTGATGGAAACCATTAAGCAGAGGCAATACTCCCCCGTTCCGATGGAGGAACAGGTGATCATATTCTATGTGGCGAAGAACAAGTATATCAACGATATCCCGACTTATGACGTAGACAGGTTCCACCGCGAATTTGTCTCATATGTGAAGGAACAAGACCCGGGCATACTCAACGACATCCGGGACTCCAATGAATTCTCACAGCAGACCGAGGACAAACTCAAAGTCCTGGCTGATCATTATCAAGGCGCTTTCAAGATATCCAAACCTCTGTAAGAGCGTCTGCGGCCGCGCGGGAGTCAGATATCAGGAGTTCGGGGTCACAGGACGACGGGGTGGTAATACTCCGGCAAGCCTAAATAGTTTTGTGCCAAAGGAAGGCATGTCCGCATGAACAATGATTTATTGCACCGGATGAAAAGCATCCGGCAAACCGTACAAATCAGCAATGCCCAGAAACTTGTAGCCGCGGCTCATATCGGCAGGTCACGGAAACTCCTCGACGAGTCGAAGGCCTACCATACGAATGTCAGGCGGGCTATCGCGGATATCCTGCGCAACTGCCCCGACGTCGTCAGCCGCTATCTGCCGGGTATCAGCGCCGGCAAGAAACGCGGTTTACTCGTACTGTCGGCAAACAAAGGCCTTGCCGGCGGATTCAACAGCAATGTCGTGCGCTTTACCGACGCTTCTCTTGCTGAAACGCCGGTAGAATACATGATCGTGCTTGGTCAGGCCCTGCCATACTTCATCCAGAAAGGCGCCCCGGTGGACCGTGAATATGATCAGCCTCTTGAGCCTCCAACAATGTTCACAGCCCGTGAACTGGCTGAAAAGGTCTCGGGAATGCTTGTGGACGGGCAGGTCGACGCATTCGACGTTATTTATACGAAGTATATATCATCTTTGAAGCAGGAAGTAGTTCAGAGCCGGTTGTTTCCTCTGGACCCCTCGGAATTCATGAATGAATTCGACGATGATTGTAACAAAGGGCACTACTCTTTCGAACCAAGCCCCGAACATGTACTGAGTTTTGTAGTTCAAAAATATATTAAGGGCTATCTGTACGGATGTCTTGCCCACACCTGGCTTTGCGAGTTGACCGCCAGAGTGACGGCTATGGACAACGCGATGCGCAACGGCAATGAGATCCTGGATCATTTGTCGCTGGTATATAACAGAGCGCGGCAGGCTGCGATAACGCAGGAGATAACAGAGATAGTGGCGGGAGCCGCCGCGATGACGGTAGAAGAGTGAGTTGGAGTCAGGAGTCAGGAGTCAGGAGTTAGGAGTCAGGAGTCAGGGGACGAGAGTTACGGGATTTTTCCATTAAAAAATATTGTAAATTTCAAGTGAATTGAGGTTCTTAGCATGGCGGAAAATATTGGACATATCGTCCAGGTCATAGGCCCGGTACTGGACGTCCGGTTTGAGCCGGACAATCTGCCGCGTATCTACAACGCGTTGTCGATAGACGCGCCCGGCGGAAGGATCATAGCTGAAGTCCTCCAGCATATAGGCAACAATACCGCGCGTTGCATCTCCATGAACCCGACCGACAGCCTGATCCGCGGTATTGCCGTTACGGATACGGGCAGCCCGATAACGGTGCCTGTAGGCGAGGAAGTTCTGGGGCGGGTTTTCAACGTGCTGGGATTACCTGTAGACAAACGCGGGGAAGTCAGCACCGATCGGCGCTGGTCTATACACCGCAGCGCTCCGCCGCTTGCTGAACAGAGCGGCGCTATGGAAGTGCTGGAAACAGGAATCAAGGTGATAGACTTGATGGCGCCCTACGCAAAGGGCGGTAAAATCGGGCTGTTCGGCGGTGCCGGCGTTGGAAAAACCGTCCTTATTATGGAACTCATCCATAATGTGGCTACTGTACATGGCGGATATTCCGTTTTCACCGGAGTAGGCGAGCGCACCCGTGAGGGTAACGATTTATGGCTGGAAATGCAGGAATCCGGCGTAATCAACCGCACGGCAATGGTTTTCGGGCAAATGAACGAGCCGCCGGGCTCCCGCATGAGGGTCGCTCTTTCGGGTTTGACTATGGCCGAGTATTTCCGTGACCAGATGGAACAGGACGTTCTCCTGTTCATTGACAACATTTTCAGGTTCACTCAGGCCGGTTCGGAAGTATCGGCGCTCCTCGGGCGTATACCGTCGGCCGTGGGATATCAGCCGACTCTGGCCAACGAGATGGGCACGCTCCAGGAGAGGATAACATCGACCCACAGCGGCTCTATCACATCTGTCCAGGCGGTCTACGTCCCTGCCGACGACCTCACAGACCCTGCCCCGGCTACGACGTTCGCGCATCTGGACGCCACGACGGTACTGTCCCGCGCAATAGTAGAAATGGGTATCTATCCGGCCGTAGACCCTCTTGATTCGACGTCAAGGATGCTGGAACCTGAAACGGTCTCAGAAACACATTATCGTACCGCAAGGCGTGTACAGGAGGTTTTGCAGAAGTATAAGGAACTTCAGGATATTATCGCTATTTTGGGTATAGAGGAACTCGCCGACGCGGATAAACTGACCGTCAGACGGGCCCGCAAGATACAGCGGTTTATGTCCCAGCCTTTCCACGTCGCGGAGACATACTCCGGTTTTGAAGGCAGATACGTCCACCTTGACGATACTATACGCAGTTTCCGCGAGATACTGGACGGCAACTTGGACGACGTCCCGGAAGAAGCTTTCTTCATGAAAGGCTCAATTGAAGAAGTGCATGAACACGCGGAGCAACTGGCAAAGGAAGCGTCAGGGAAATAATAGATAATAATGCGGAACGCAGAAATATGAGAACACATGTGTCTGTTCAATACCTTGCGCTCGAAAGATTGCATATCCCTGTTCTGTACTGTAACAGAAAGGCGTGGCTGAAACTATGGATGTGACATCATTTTCCCTGCAGATACTCTCGCCTGAGAAGTGCTTCTTCGAAGGCGATGTGGGCGAGATAGTCTTCTCCACACCGGAGGGCAGCATAGGTATCATGAACGGGCACTCGCCGATGATCGCCGCTGTCTCTGAAGGCGTTGTGGAGATACTCGTAGACGGCAACTGGAGAATAGCCGCCGTTGGGCAGGGTTTTTGCGAAATCAACCTCCACAAGGCAGTGTTCTATCTGGATACCGCGGAATGGGCGGAGGATATTGACGTCGCCCGTGCAAAAGAAGCGCTCGACAGAGCGAATCACCGTATCCACAATATGCAAAGCCGTCAGGAGTATCTGAGGACTCAGGCATCGATAAGCCGCGCGCTTGCAAGGCTGAAAGCGGTTGAATCCAGTACCGTGCGGCAGCACCATTAACTCAACGATCAGGTACAATGGCAACTAAGTAATATGGTTGCCTTTATGTTTACCTGATAATATCGGCAATGAATTTTTAAGGGAGGAGACAAAATTGGGTAAAATAGTCAGGAAAACTAATTCAACGACAGGCGGTCCCGTGTTTGTCGACGTCGACGTCGATGAAAACAAAATCGTGCGGGTATATCCGATGGACTTCACAGACGACGATCCGGAATCATGGACGATAGAGGCGCGCGGGCAAAAGTTCAGCCCGCCGAGAAAAACGACTTACACCGCGTATACAGCCGGTTACAAGGCGATGGTCCACAGCAGCAGGAGGCTGCTCTATCCGCTCAGGCGCATAGGGTTTGACGTCAACGGAGAACGCAACATTGTCAGGCGCGGCGAGCCATCCGGCGCGGGCGATCCTCTTTACCCCGGCTATGAGCGTATCAGTTGGGATGAAGCGCTGGATACCGTTGCCAATGAAATGATGCGGATCAAGCGCGAATACGGCCCCGGAGCCATTGTCGCGGAACCGTCCTCGCACCATCTCTGGGGCAACGTGGGATACCGGCACAGCGCGCTCTTCCGTTTTATGAATTTCGCGGGAATCACGTACGCGGATCATAATCCGGACAGTTGGGAAGGCTGGCACTGGGGCGGCGTACATTCGTGGGGCTTCACAGGAGGGCTCGGTAACCCCGAGCAATGGGATCTCCTCGAGGACACGCTGAAAAACAGCGAAATGATAGTATTCTGGTCCTCAGATCCGGAAACCAACGGCGGAATATACAGCGCATACGAAGGCACTGTACGCCGCCAGTGGATGAAGAAACTCGGCCTCAAAATGGTCTTTATCGACCCGTACTATAACCACTCAGCGGTTTTGTACGCCGATAAATGGCTGGCTCCGAAGATTGGCACCGACACAGCGCTCGCGGCGGCAATAGCTTATGTCTGGGTGACTGAAGGCCTTTACGATAAGGAGTATGTCGAGCAAAAAGTCTACGGGTTCGAACAGTTCAAAGATTACCTGACCGGGAACGGCGAGGACGGAGTCGCAAAAACCACCGAATGGGCCGAAGCGGAGACAGGTATTCCAGCCCATGATATCAGGGCGCTGGCCAGGCAGTGGGCAAAGAGTAAAACCCAGCTTGCCGCGGGAGGTCTGGGCGGTTGGGGCGGCGCTTGCCGCGGTCCTACAGGTATGGAATGGGCCCGCATGATGATAGCGCTGGCGGCGTTGCAAGGCCTTGGTAAACCGGGCTGCAACATGTACAGCACGACCCAGGGCGCGCCGACCGATTATAGTTTCTACTTCCCGGGGTACGCCGAGGGCGGGATATCCGGTGACTGCGATAACTCGGCGGCAGGGCTTACTTTCGTCAACAGAATGTTTGACGGCGTCACCAGCCGTCCGTCCCCGTCAAACCTGAACGTACCGAACGCGGTATTCATACCGAGGTTCAAGATCCCTGAATGCTTCATGGGCGACGGGAAGCTGAAGTGGAGAGGCAAAGGATTTGTCGGCGCTTCGATCGAACAACAGTTCCATGAATACAAATACCCTGCCGACGGCTACTCCCGTATTCAGATGTACTATAAATACGGCGGCCCGCATATCGGCACTATGGGCAATACTAACCGCTATGCAAAGATGTATCAGTCCGAACTTATGCCTATGGTCGTGTCTCAGTCTATATGGTTCGAGGGCGAGACGCCTTTCGCGGATATCATACTTCCGGCTTGTACAAATTTTGAGCGGTGGGATGTCTCTGAGTTCGCAAACTGCGCGGGATATATACCAGGCTCCTTCACGCAATCAAACCACAGGACCATTTCGCTGCAAATGAAATGCATCGAGCCGCTCGGCGAGTCGATGTCAGACTATGAAATATTCCACGGACTTGCGCGGCGGTTGGGCATAGAGGGGCCGTATACCGAAGGCAAGACCGACCTTGACTGGATCAGGCAATACTTTTTTGCGACGGACCTGCCAAAAATCACGACATGGGAGAAATTCCTCGAAAAGGGTTATGCAGTCGTTCCGGATAACCCGGACCGTCCCAGAACACCCGCATTCCGATGGTTTGCCGAAGGCCGCGTACAGGACGTTCCAACGCCCGGACAGTTCCGCCCTGCCGACACTGTCCAGTGTAAAACCCTGCAGACGCAGACCGGAAAAATTGAGTTGTACTCGCACAGCCTGGAACGGTTCAACAGGTCGCTTGTTGAGCAGGGGTTTGAAGAAGACGAGACACGCCCGCCTTTGACGCAATATATAAAACCATGGGCAGGGTGGCACTATGAGGACACTTTAAAGTATCCTCTGTCTGTGCTTTCACCGCATCCGCGTTTTTCTTTCCATACGATGGGCGATGGAAAAGACGCTTTTATGAACGATATAAAGGATCATCGCGTCAGGGTTGGCGAACACGAGTACTGGATAATTCGCATAAACAGTAAAGACGCGGCAGCCAGAGGCATTAATGAAGGCGATCTCGTCAAAGCTTATAACGACCGCGGCGCGGTTATCCTGGCCGCTCAAATCACGGAGCGCGTCGCTCCGGGAACCTGTCATTCATACGAATCCTCCGCGGAGTATATCCCGGTCGGCAAACCGGGCGTATCCCCGGACAGGGGCGGCTGCATTAACATCCTGAGTTCCGATCAGTTCATCGGCAGGCACACTTCAGGCATGGCGACAGAGCACTTCCGTGTCGAAGTCGAGAAGTGGGAAGGGGGTAACTCATAATGTCAAAACAAAGATTTTTGATCATTGACGTCAGTCTTTGCCATGACTGTAACAATTGTTTCATCGCATGCAAAGACGAGTTTGTAATGAACGACTGGCTGCCATACTCAAAGGCGCAGCCCCGCCACGGCCCGCGTTGGATGAACATCGAACGCAAGGAGCGCGGACAATACCCGCGCATAGACTGCGCGTTTTTGCCAATGCCGTGCCAGCACTGCCGGGACGCCGCATGCGTTAAGGCAAACCCGGATTGCGTAAGTGTGCGCGGCGACGGAGTCGTCCTTATCGACCCTGTCAAATCAAAGGGTAAAAAGGGCGTCGTTGAGAGTTGCCCGTACAGCGCGATCTACTGGAATGAAGATGAAGGTATCCCGCAAAAGTGTACCATGTGCGCTCATTTGCTGGACACAGGCTGGGATATGCCGCGCTGTGCACACAGTTGCCCGACCGGGGCTATAAAGTTCCATACTATTGAGAGATCCGAGATGGACAAGATCGCAGCCGAGGAAAAGCTGGAGCAGTATCACCCCGAGTACGGGACCGGTCCGGGCGTGTATTATAAGAATCTGCATAGGTTCACAAAGTGCTTTATTGCCGGCGGCGTGCTGAAAGACGGTGATTGCGCGGAAGGCGTTAAGGTCACCTTGTCAGGCGGCGCGACTGCCGAGCAGGTAACGAACTATTTCGGCGACTTCAAATTCGACGGCTTGCTTCCCGGCAATTACACGCTCTCGGTAGACGGCAGAGAAATAATGACCGTAACGGCTGACGAGTCCCTGAACGTCGGTAATATTGTCATTTGACGGCGGGTTTTACATTATCTGAATAAGTATAGATATCCCCCGCAGGCGACTTTATGCCTACGGGGGATATCGTGTTTCTCCGGATTTTAAATCTCCCCCCTAATTTTGTGAGTCACTGTTCTTTGAGCTCGGCGAACTTTTCTGCCATTGTTGGATTTCCGCGAATAAGGCGTTTTATCGTCAGGTCCTCGGCCTTGTTATTCGCCAGGCGCAGATTATTATCTGAGGACAACAGCTCTTCTTTGATCCGCTGTAAATGAGTTATCGACTTATCTATCTCGTCAACAGCATTTTTAAATTTACGACTGGCAAGTTCATAATTGCGCGCAAAACCGGCTTTAAAGCTTTCAAGGTTATCTTCAAAATTTGTAATATCAATGTTCTGGCTTCGGATCAACGCAAGCTCTGATTTATACTTCAGCGAGTTCATCGCCGCATTTCGCAGTAGTGTTATCATTGGGATGAAAAACTGGGGGCGAATAACATACATTTTTGAGTAACGGTAAGAAGTATCAACGATTCCGGAGTTATAAAGCTCGCTGTCAGCCTCGAGCAGCGACACTAACACGGCGTACTCGCAGCCTTTTTCGTTGCGATCCTTATCGAGTTCTTTCAAAAAGTCCTCGTTCTTCTTCTTGGTGGCGGTTTCGTCTCCTTCATTTTTCATTTCAAACATGATAGAAATTATTTCATTACCCTCGTCATCTGACTCGCGGTAAATGTAATCTCCCTTGCTGCCTGTCTTCGCATCGTTATCCTTTTCAAAATATGCTGACGGGAAAGCTGTCGCGCGGATTTGATTGAATTGTGTTTCGCAGTGTTGCTCAAGAGTTTCTCCAACCATTTTAGTTGATAGTTTGGCCTTCATATCTTTGTAATAAGCAATCATTTCATCTTTATTCCTAAGCTCCGCAGAATATTTTTCTTTAAGTGACGCTTCGAGGAGCTGTCTTTCAGCGTCTTTTGATTTAAGCTCACTGGCCAGCGCATCGCGCTCTTTTTCTGCCTGATTGACAGCCTCAGTAACAGCCAGCTTTTTTTCTGTCTCAGTTGCATTGATTTTGGCTTTCAGTTCTGCAATTACTGTATCCTTTTTCGCCGCTTCCGTCTGCAGAGCGTTTTTTATGTTAGCTTCAGCAAGCCGGACAGCCTTTTCCTTGTCTGCTTCAAGCAAGGCTTCACGCTCATTTATGGCTCTCTCAAACTCCCGGTCACGTACCTGTTTAATAATATCGGCAAATCCCGATTCATCAACTCTGAATAGCTTTCCGCATTCAGGACACTTAATTTCGTTCATATCGCTTATCCTCCCCAATGGTTTTAATATGTTCTTGTGCATTGAAAGCAAAACCTACCGTAATAATCTATCCGTTTGCGAGCCGGTCGCTGTATGTGTCAAGCCGCTGGATGATGCGCTCCGCGTCAGCGCCCTCCGCGACGATCGGCTGGAAATTGTTCCGCCCAATCTCGGACGACACAAGGACCGGGATTATATTTGTCTCGTTATCATCAAGCATCAAGCCGTCGTCAAATGTAAATGTCTGCTGGAAAATAAAAGTATCCCTGTCCGGCGGATTGTTGTTTCCGCCAAAGCAGAAGTTAGCCAGCGAATATACTATGTTTTTACCGTTATATTCCTCTATACCCTGCAAAACATGCGGATGAGAACCTAACAGCAAATCCGCCCCGCTGTCTATCGTAAAGCGGCCCATACTGCGCTGATACGGGCTTGGGGTATTGTTGTTCTCTTCACCCCAATGGTAATACGCGATTATCAACTGAGCTCCCCTGTCCCGGAGATCCCCTATAGCCGCCGTTATGCGATCCCTGACGTCGCGGCCGTCATACCAGACCCTCAGCCCGAACAGCCCGACTTTTATACCATTGATCTCCATTACAGTGTTAAACTCGTTGCCAAAATATGCCACGCCTTCAGCCTCCAGAGCTTCGACCGTATCGCGATATCCTGTCTCAAGGAAGTCTTTGGAGTGATTGTTGGCGAGCGTGACGGCGTCCACCCCGGAAGAAGAGAGGATTTTTGCGAAATGCGGCGGGCCGCGGAATACATAACCTTTGTCCTCGTGCGCGGCAGCCTCGGTCAGCGGGCCTTCCAGATTGACTATCGTGAGGTCGTCTTCCTCAAATATATGCTTCACATATTGCAGAAAAACGCTGTGATCGCCTTCCTGGCGCTCAAACTCACGAATCATCTGATTTGAAAACCGCGGGTCCCCTCCCAAAGTGACGTCTCCCGCAGCGGAGATCGTCAACGTGACGAGTGTGTCGGGCGGTTCCGGCTCTTCGGCTTCGGCTTCGGGGTCGGGGTTGTTGCCGTCCGGCTCTTGATCCGGGCTGTTCCGGTTTGAAGTGTCCTGCGGCGGTTCCAGTGATTCTTCCAGCCGCGTACCCTGCGGCTGTTCCGGAGGTGCTTCCTGTGACTGTTCTTGCGCTGCTTGCGGCGCGGAGAGAAGCAGGTCTTCCGCAGGAAGCTCAATGTCCGGCTCTGCGGCGCTGAGCGGCGTAGGGCTATTTTCCGTGGCTGCGCATCCCGTTATGAAAATCACCGTCATAATCAGGGCTAACAGTATATCAATAACATTTGTCAGCGTATTTTTCACATCCGGCTCCATCTATGTGTCTTATCAGAGGATGCAAAATGCCCTGACGAAGCTGGCCTCCGCGTTCCCCCCGTATACTCGATATCCGCTTACAAACATACGGCGTTGAAGTCTGCGCATTGCTGGATCAGTATTTTTTAAATTCTTGCATCAATGCGATCACCGCTTCTTCTGTATTCGGAGTGTAAGTAGCTGTTATGCATACTATCCTGTTATCGATTTTTCTCATAAAGAACCTTTGGATCAAGCTTTGACCTGCCATGCGCATCTCAGCGGTAAACTGTTTATAGCTTTGTCCGGCAATATCTGTAAACACGATCTCATCGCTGAATTCATAATTTATTTCAGTCAGTTCAGTCAGTATATAAAGCTGCAATCTAAAAGCTTCGAAGTATTGCTCTACCGTCATGTTGCTAAGCATAAGCTTCTCCACATATACAACTACATTTGGGGTTCCGATCGGAGTTGACACCATCATTTCATATACCGTCGCCAAATTTGCGTAGTCGATTAACATCTCATTCAGGCCAACTACCTCAGCGCCTATATTCATCATTGCATTAATATCGTCCTGGGTTGCCATAAGGAAACCTTCCGGGACTGTAAACCTGATATCCAAATATCTGCTTTCATAACCAGTTTCAGTAAGGAGTCCCTTTTCATATGAGTGACTGCCGGGCACATCTTCATCGTTTGTTGGTTTTACATCGGAAGAGTCGTCGGCTATGTCTTCATTGTCTGAAGGATTTTCATCAGAAGCGGGAGCAGTTGTGCCTTCGTCGTCTGTGGGATTTTCATCAGAAGCGGGAGCGGTTATGCCTTCGTCGTCTGTGGGATTTTCATCAGAAGCGGGAGCGGTTGTGTCTTTGTCGCCCGTGGGATTTTCATCAGAAGCGGGAGCGGTTGTGTCTTTGTCGCCTGTGGGTTCTTCATAGTATTCTTCTGTACCTTTTCTGAAACCTGCCATAAGAGGGCTGCATCCGCCCAGCAGTGATATAGTTACTATTATAATAACAATATTTATCAGTATCTTTTTCATATCTGTCTCCATAATCTGTTATTATCTATTACAGACTATACATCAAACACCGGAAAAAGTCAATGAGTATTCTCTTTTTTGGTAGCGCTTTTCTCTCTTCTGGTTACTGTATATGTATCAAACATCAGGCCATCCATATCAAAAATGACAGCTTCAATCATTAATATCTCCGTATCTTGCTACTAATAGAACACATTTCCCGTATCTCTATCCTTGTGATAAGTAAAGAATCTTTGTATCCGCTCGCAAGGGAAAATGTCGCAGTCTTCACAATTATCTATACTTTGATTTGTGTTACATATAGTAATGTCGCATTTTGCGCAAAGAGAAAACAAAGTGTCCGATTTGCAACCTTTGCAGATCATATCTTCTTTATTGAAGTTCCTCTTGTACAATTCACTCCACTCGTTGGCTATTTCCTGCTTTATGATGTCGTCATCATTCATTGTTCCGATGTAGACTTTGCATTTTTCACAATTGACCCCGCAGTAAGATGATCTGTGCATTAGTTCCTCCTTGAAAAATACGCGACGGCGTCAATACCTCTATGTCGATTATGTTGGGCACGTGGCTGACGGCGCTTTCCGTCTCGGTTTTATCAAGTCATAGCTCCGCTCGACCATTCGCATCAGGTCTCCGTCCGGCACATCGCCATCGAGCGTCACTGTATTCCAGTGGGTTTTATTCATGTGATAACCGGGAGTTACATCCACAAAAACCTGGCGCAGGAAGTCGGCTTCAAACGGGTCGCATTTGAGGTTTACGTACAGCTTACCGTGCCGCTCATAAATAAAAGCGAAACTCTTCCTATTTATCCTGTGCCGCATGACCGTCCATTTACCCGGATCAGTGATATCATCGAACGGATAGTCCTCATAAGCGGCTGGGAACGCAAGGCAGAAATCAATTAGTTCCTGACGGTTCATGGCGTTGGTTCCTCTGATTCGGAGCAATGGTTTACGCTCCCACACGCGTCGATCCATTCCAGATACTTACTATAACCGCCCTCGACCGGCGTCAACAGAATCTCAGGCAGTTCATAACTGTGGTTTTCTAATATCGTTTGTTCTATGGCGGCGTAGTTATCTCGCTTGCACTTTATCAGTAGTAAAATCTCCTTGTCCGAACACAGCTCTCCGTTCCATATATAGCGGCTACTAATCGGGAACATCTGAACGCAGGCGGCGAGCCCCTCATTTATCAAAACAGAAGCGATTTTATCGGCTTCATCTTCATTGGCGCAGGCTGTCGTTACCACTGCGTGCTTAATTATCATCATTGTTCACCTTCGCCGTCTGTTTCTTCATTTGGATTGGCTCCTCCTGATATGTGGTCTCATAGCTTATGACGTGGAGTTCGGATTATTGAGCTTTGTCAGTGGCAGAAAGGATCGAACCCTCGGCCTACGGTTTTGGAGACCGTCGATGAGGTGGGCTTGTAATAGCTGGTATTGCTGGGGTTGTTGATGTTCTGTTTTCACATTTGTACCTTATTTGTACCAAATGTGCGAAATCACGATTCACTCACTTCCGTACGTATTTTTGGTTGCTACTGTTCGGTTTATCGGGAACAGTCATAGCAAGTTGCTTTGAATCAAGCAGTGGTTTTAAGTATTTATCTAGAAAGTGATTTTTATCCTTTAGTCCTATGAATAACTGGATTTCTGTTCTGCTTCGCGGCTCAGTGCAATATGATAGTATCCTATCCATTTGAGTATCGCTATCTGTGGGGGTGACTGTGGGGGTGACTGCGGGGGTGACTGTAGGGGTGACTTCCTTTGATACCTTCCTAAATAGCACAACCTCAAAACCGGAACCCTGCTTGAACTCAGGTTTTTTAAGCCCCTTTTCAGTACATGCTTCAACAATATCGCCTGTTCCTGTACCCATGCGTTCGATTGTGCCATACAGATATAGCGATTCCGCCAAGAGCGGGTTTGCCGGAATAGACCGATGAGCGCTGTACAACTCTTCTATCGTCAATCCAAAAGGAAGCATTCCGGGATTGAGTACTTCTAAACGGTCAGGGAACAGCATAACCTGTACGCTGGCGTTACTGGTGTAGTCACGATGCGCCACGGCGTTTACGATGGCCTCGGTCACGGCTCCTATCGGGAGCTCATATTCCACATCAACGTGCGGACCTTTACTACGATCGCCTGTATACAGGTTAATTTTTGACAAAACGAAATCTACAGCAGCAGCAATCATTTGGAAAACATCGCCCTTGTAGACCTGATACGATGGAATGGGTTTTGTTGCCCTTAGTCCGTGGAAATGAGCGCATCTTACTTCCGATGTAATGAAATACCGCTGAGGACGGTCGGCGAATAGCAATAACGCCGCGTTTGTAACTCTGTCGCCCTTGATTAAGCTCAAATGTGATAA